>Ga0307968_1004058_pt1 | contig 12021 bp, 12 predicted proteins | sample OrgLakmetagen650_FD_201834 | JGI IMG/M metagenome (GOLD analysis project Ga0307968, IMG submission 201834) | Saline water microbial communities from Organic Lake, Antarctica - #650 | ecosystem: Environmental > Aquatic > Non-marine Saline and Alkaline > Saline | place: Antarctica: Organic Lake... | reverse complement strand
AATTACTCTCATGCAAGTATAACCCTTACTACCACCGTCCACCCACTCCCATCACAAATCAAGAAAGAAGTACTCCTTTATTACATCACACACTCCAACACACACTCCAACACACACCCCAACACACCCCAACACACACAGACCTGTGTCGGCATCATGTGGTGCTCCGCAACCCCATGGCCGAGTTGCCAATATAAGCCATGCCCCCAGGTCCATGCACGCCCCTGCTCATCCACAGCACCTGTGGAACGCAAGCAATTCTCTCAACATCACACTAAGTTGAAACCTATGTAGGTATGCACAAGTGTTGCCCTCCTTTTTTTGTTGAGGACAGCCCCAATACTCAGCCGGCAGGAACGCTGCCGGCAGGAGGGCGGCCGGCAGGAAAGCTGCCGAAGTGCTCCTTTGTCTGCTTGTACTACACATGCTTAACAATGAATCATATTTGTATTAGTTGGAGATGTCTAGTAGGTAGATGGATGAGAAGCTCTCCAACCCTAACACATAATCAGAGGCTCACAGCACCACTTTCTTACAATTGTATTCAAGACAAGTCTCCAACAGTATGAGGGACACAATCGCACTCGCATCGTATATTGTATCGCACCCGAGTTAAAGTAGTTGGCCGCCAAAGAGCGTACACGCGTGCTGCGTAAAGCGCGTATGTGCTGCGGCTCCCATTTCACATCCCCACCCCCAAGGCCTGCACCTGCATGTGTGTGCGTGTGTGTTTTGTGTGCATTTGCGTATGCATGCATGCATGTATGTGTGATTATGTAGGCATGCATGCTTTTCAGCTCACGCGTTGGTATGCCTGACATCATGAGTTATGAATTACTTTGAAATGCACAAGAACATGTGTGTTACCTTTTCCGCCTAAGCCCAAAGCGCCGGTTGCACCCCCCCCCCATGAGAGGACCTCTCCATTTCTAGTCAAGGCCAGGGAGTGCTCTGCACCTGCAGCAAGCTCTTTGACACCTGCACCTGTGTGGATGGTTATGGTGTGTTTGCGTGCGTGAGCGCTAGTGTATTTGTGTGTGATTGCTTGTGTGTGTGCGTTCTCATGTGTGGGGCCACAGCAAGAGCCGTTGAAGAGTCTTATTGTGCAATTCGAGAAAGACAAAACTAGATGAAGGATATCAAGCTCAATTACGGCCTGTTGTTCTTGTAAGTAATGAGTTTTAAGGTGCCCAAGATCGTGATATCGAGATCCTTATTTTAGATGAGCAAATGTTCTTGGCAGGCCCTCTGTCCAGACATAAGCAAGGACCTCTGCCTGTCATTCAAGGTCCTTGCCAACCAAGACCTTTACCATGCAGCCATGCAGGCTATGCCCAAGTTTTTTTGTTTCCCTCCCATCACAAACCTTTTACCCAACCTTCACCAACCGTAGGGATTAGGTTGAAAGTCTTAGACCTTGAAAACAGACCGCCCACACCTGAGCACAAAACAGACCGCCCACACCTGAGCAGACAAGGCTTTCCAAACCACTCCCATTTTTTACCATTTAACTCTTTAACTAATCGAGGCTCCGTGTACTTGTACTTCCCACTCTCGCCGATTCCCAGCTGCCCCGACTCGTGCCTGCCAAACGCCCACACCTGAGCACAAAGGGAAGCACTTGAAGAGTGGTGCTGACGAAGATAACACGTCAGAAAGGGCGCTCAATCGCAGCTTCTTCTCAAAAGGCAGTCTGGAATGATGCCTGAGATGTAGTAGGAAGCCACCCAATGTCCAGCCACGATGCATGCACTATCATGCTACTGCACTAAAAGCAAGATGACAAGCGTGGGTAAGCCAGCACACTAAGCTGACCAGTCTATGTGAGTTTAAGGAAATACACCAAAAAATCCATACAGCACGCTTGCCTCGTCAGCCTTGGTGAGGCATAGCGTGTGGTGTTCTCCCGCCACGACATGCATAACAGGATCTGGCAGGGTGACCTCTATAGGAACCTGCAGGCACACGGCAAAAGCCATGGTGGCACAGAATGAGCCATGGTGTTACGGCAAAAGCCATGGGGTACGGATAATGTCAGGACGAGGGTTTGGTTTGGGTTAGGCTGGATTTAGGGTTTAGGCCTTATAACTCGTGAATCGTAAGCGAGCAAGTACTGAGGAACTAGACCAGTGAAGGTGCGATAGTAAAGCTGAATCCTCAAACACCTGGATACAAACACTGTGCCTTGACCACTTTCTGACCTACGGCCTGAACATGAACAGGGTAAAGCTGAATCCTCAAACACCTGGATACAAACGCTGTGCCTTGACCACTTCTGACCTACAGCCTGAACATGAACAGTGCAACCATTCCATCTCCTGTAGCCTCCTACGTACAAACCTGGAAACCAAGGCAAACCTCACCGGAATGAACTTGTCCTTTGCACTGTGCCCCAGCTGTCCCCAATCATTTTGACCGAACGTGAACAAAGAGCCATCACCTGTGTGACATCACCGCCATGCTACCGATTGTTAAGCAAGGATAATGCACGCAACTTGGAACATAGCTTCCACAGGCAGATCTGACGCACTTGCACCTTTGCTTGAAATCACGCCTGCTCAACCACCATCCACTCTTGTCATCCGTGACAGACATCAAGGCAAGCTCGTATCAACATCGCGACTCTAAAGGATGTTCTCGTTAATAGTTGGAGTTCTGTGCAAGTCACGAGTAAGTGCTGCTGGGCGTGCTACCTGCTCCTATGTGTCCGTATACCTGTTGTAGCCCAGCTGATGAACAAATAGAAAGTTGATAAGGAAAAGTAGCCTGAACCGTACCTGTGACAACGGCTGTGTGTGCCCCACCGCAGGCTACCTGGTCAACTTCATACCCCACGAGTGAACCAACAATGCGCAGATGCTTGCTGCTCTCTTGACCAAGGCCGTGTCCTAGCCGGCCCAAGTGCCCGTTGCCACAAGTAGCTAGCAACCGCTGCAAGGCCACCATCCTGCTCCAATGTGGGATCCATTTGGTACATAAAATTGTTAGTGAGTGTTTGTGCGTTTAATGCTTATTTGCGTGTGTGTGTGTGTGTGTGTGTGTGTGTGTGTGTGTGTGTGTGTGTGTGTGTGTGTGTGTGTGTGTGTGTGTGTGTGTGTGTGTGTGTGTTTGTGTGTGTGTGTGCGTGTGTGTGTGCGTGTGCGTGTGTGAATGTGTATGTGTGTGTGATGGTGATGGTGTGTGTGTGAATGTGTATGTGTGGTGTGTGTGTGAGTGATGGTGTGTATTTATGTGTGTGATGATGTGTGTCTGTGTGTTTATGTATGTGTGTGAATGTGTGTATGTGTGTGCGTGCGTGCGTGCGTGCGTGTGTGTGTGTGTGTGTGTATGTGTGTGTGTGTGTCTGTGTGTGTCTGTTTGTGTGTGTGTGTGTGTTTGTGTGTGTGTGTGTATGTGTGTGTGTGTGTGTGCGCGTGTGTGCGTGTGTGTGTGAGTGTTTTGTGTGTGTGTGTATGTGTGTGTGTGTGTGCATATGTGGTTGTGTATATGTGTGCAAGCGTGACTAACCTTGAAAGCAAAAGCTAATGAATTTCGCATTTCAACATTCTTATTAATAATGAAGTGACCGGCCGTGCACCAAGACCAAATAGCAATTATTAGCAGAAGATTGGGTCACCACATAAATTTTTATGTGTTAATCATATTTTTTGCTTGCAGCCTTTTCTTTTCTGAGATCGTCGGTCGACCTTTCACGCGAAAAAGCCCCCGCGATTTGAATTTCATTTTATATGAATCAGTGATCGGCTGGTTTAACAGCTTAATTTCCTTTCACGGAGCGTTTGGATTGCTATCAACCACGTCTTTTTCGCTCGGCAGTAGTGGACAGAGACCCTAGTGTTCAATAGAACAGGATCCGGGCCGAGTGCAGCCCCCACAGATCTGGTGTTCTCCAGCTGCAGATGCTGTATTCGGACGCTGCTCAAGGTCTTCACAATTCACCTCCTGCAGCCCTCCCCCAAGATGCCACAGCGTATGGTAACTCATTTGGCAGCAGTGGGCTTGTGGGCATGCAAGGTTTGTGTGGGCTCCGCTCCAAAGTGTGCACGTTTTGTCTGCGCCGCCTCTTATCCGCTACGCTCCCTCCGGCTCATCTCCTGCATTCACGCCGTAACAACATGCATGCATGGTGATATCTGGCCTTTTGTAATATAACGTAAAGGAACTGAAAGCTCATTTAAACGAAGGGGGGAAACTTGCTCGCTTATCCAGCCTCCTCTGGGACCCCATACTTCAAACATATTAGGGTTTGCTCAAACACACACAGGCGGACCTGCACCCCCTAGCCCCTTCCTTCCAGGGAGGGGAGGAGGTGTTTCAAGCCAGCAGCAGCAGAGCAGTCTGTACACGCCGTCACCGCAATTCCATCAGACGCCATACCTCTCAAGCCCCTTCTCCCCAAACTACTATCGATACCAGCCTCCGTCTCCCGCCTATACTTCTGGCAGATCTAGTGGCGAGGCCGGGTACAACGTGTATGACATGAAAAGGTGAGAGGAGATCGTTCTCATCCAAAGGTATCTGCCTGTGCAAGCCTGGCAGACGGAGAGAAAACTTCCTTGTATACGGAAACACAGTGCAAGCGATGAAGCTCTCTTTGTTGCGACACGCAAAAGCTAAAAAGACCCCCTGTCTTTACATTATTTGATCTCAGCTCAACGGCAAACTTTTGCTCTTGATGCAAATACTCACACCCCAACCTGTGCAGTCTGGCATCTTCTCTGGCAACCATTCAAGCCGGCACCGGGGAGGTGCGGCGCATCTTTGCTGCAAGTACGTTCCGTCCCAGGCTTCCAGGTAAATGGAGGGCAAGGAAGCGTGCAAGAACTTGTGATGTCTATAAAGCTATAACGGGCTATAAACCACTTTTGTAAGCCATGAAATACTGGAAATGCTAATTTCACAACCTCTGCAGCAGATGGCAATCTGGAGGCAGGCTCAAGAGTTACACCTGGATCCAGCCAAAGCATCCCTTCTTTGCCTTGATTCCTGCAGGCCTGACCAAGCTTGTGAGCCAACTCACACGCGAGGGCAACTGGCAGAAGGGCTTGGAAGTGTTTGAGAGCCTGTCCACCTTGAGCGTGAGGCCTGACACGACCATCACCAACGCTGCAATCTCTGCCTGTGATAAGGGAGGACAATGGGAGAAGGCTATGCAGGTGGGCAATTTTTGCACGCATGAATCTGCAGGCACAAAGGCTTTGCAAGCTGCAAAGAAAACTGCTTTAGTGCGGCAAACAACGCCCTCGCAAATCACGGATCTAGGTTGTTATGTGAGTTGTAGCTCCTTAAATGTGTTACTGCTCAGTACTTAAAAAGCGCGCACAATTCGCAATTAAGATGCAGACACACATATTGCTTTGCACCAACACGTTCACTTTCCATCAACTAAATAATAGGTCTTCAATGCTATGGACGGCTGGGGACTTCCTCGTGACGCCATTACATACTCTGCTGTTATCAGTGCCCTCTCCAAAGGACGGCAGTGGTCCCTTGGTGAGTCTCAAGAACTTGCACCCCGAAATGTTACATCCATGGCGCTATTGTGTCACGTTTCCTTTCCAGCGGTGATGATTCGTTGTATTCAGTGACTCAGTGCAGGTTGGCCTGACAGTGCAGCGTAAGGAAAATGTAGGGCACATGAAACCGAATAGGCTTACAATTAGGAACTTTTCTCGGATCCCCACTCGGTATTCTGTACATCCTTTGCCTTTCTTTTCCTCGTCACCTAGTCTCAGGATGGTTACCATCATGCAGGGTCTCAAAGTGGGAACTCAAAGATACTTTACAAAGGAGATGATCAGATGATTTTGGAGTTGTATTTGAGATACGAGGAAAAAAGAAAGATGTGGGGTGAATTTAGCTGTACGTCTGTTTCTAGATTACAACAGGGACAATTTCCTCTATGACTGATATTGTTTTCGCATGACATGCGCTATTGAACACCGTCTTTGCTATCCTCCCCTCATATAGACTGTCTAATAGATTGTCTAATAGACTGTCTAATCACTGAATAGCACCTCGTGGCTTACACTGCTTCACATTGCTCGCCTGCCTGCACGCAGCCATCGACGTGTTCAACCACATGAGCAATGCCAACATTGAGTGTGACGCGGTGACGTGCTGCTCCCTCATCACCGCACTGGACAAGGGCGGCCAGTGGCAGCTGGCTGAGCAGGTACGCTGTGGCCGCTCGTCTTGATCTATTACCATGGTTTGGTTGCAAATAAAGTGGTTTGTCGTATCGCTTAAATTACAATGATGTCAGCATTTTCTAGTTAATAGTGAAAGGAGCATGCAAGGAGCGTGAGGCCACTCCTATGACCAGCCACAGTGATGTGGTGCTTGGTTATTAACCACTTAATGCTTCGAGCCACTCCACTTCCAAATCAGTTGTACAATCATTCCTTTACCCTCCATTCTATCTCATTAAAATTTACTTCTAGCCCACTACAAAGTTGCGCACGTATCTCACAGGTGTTTGTTCAGATGTATCAAGAACATCCTCAGTTCAAAATCCTCCTTCAGTGCATGAGTGAGAAGGCAGGAAGGCCTGCAGCACAACAAAACCCTGCGTTGGCAGCGGCATCTGTCTCTCCTGCTGCAGCCATGCTGGCCATGCTGCGCAGCCCGCGGATGCTTGATGCGTTTGGGGAAGTGGATTTGCTGGTGGGTGTGAATTGACTGCATGGTGGTGTTGAGTGTAGTACATGATCAGGGCCACCTTGTCAGTCTATTCCAGCTGTTGGGTACCTTAATTGAAATGGTCTTCCACAAACAAAAGATAAGGTTGAGTCTGTGCCCCTTGCTCATTTGAATGGATACAAAAGGGAGAGTTCATGCTTTTTGGGAGCCAATTATTTTGTGGACACCCAAGACAAGGCGAATGAAAGCCTGTTGAATGAATAGGGGGTGGGAGCTTGGAATAAAATGGAGCAGGTAAGCTGTGATATCTAAAGAAGAGTTTCACTTGTACCTTGCCCCCAGTTTTCCACATTTTAGCTTTTTCGTAATAGCATTGACCATCATTTCTCTCTCAGCTGCCCCTCTGCAAAGTATGCAATGCTGATGCAGGAGCTGGTGCTACTTCTTTGCCCCTTTACTTGAGCAGAGTAGGAGACTTGACGTGCACATTTTAGAGCAGTGGACTGTTGATTTTTAACTAGGGGGTTGGCCGTAACCATCCGTACGTACTATATGTTCAGCAGGAATACTTGCATATATTGTTTACATATATATACATGGTTCTGGCCATCCCTATGTTAAAACATTGTTTGGCCCACTTAGGTCGAGCAACAGACGAGAGAGGCAGAGGAGCAGCAGGGCGGGCTTGGACTTGCCAGATCTGGAAGCCTCTCTTCTGCCGACCTCCGAGAGCTTGGAATAGGAGGAACGCCCACCTTAACTCCATCCACGCCTCACAAGGTAAGCACACTCCTTCCCTATTTGATGGAATAAACATTTCTTGTCCCACCCACTTCCGTGTAATGTGACATCACGTAGCGAAACGACGATTTCGCCTTCCCCCACATTTCAAACAAGACGCAAGATAGAAGTGGGCGTGTCTGGTCAGGTTGTACACGGTTGTACACAAACAAGCTGTTCAATGCAGCAAAATACAATACACGAAAGCGTAAAAGCCGAACAGTGATGTTTATAATGAAATGTTCACCATTGGTGTTAATTAACCAGTGGGAAAATGATGGGGGCAAGGTGCACAAGTTTCCTGCAAACTAGCTCGCCAGCTGATCAGAATCTCAGCCCTCTCAACACTGCATTCAGGACCTGACGCCTCACGCTCTACCATTCATACCTCAGTCCCCTGGCTCCAAAGGGTCCTGCACCAATTTGGCCAGCATGCAGAGTGGCTTTGATGGTGGAGCAGGTGAGGCCTTCTAGCTGCTCATTTTTCTAGTTACTTGGATGTTTGTTGCTCCTGCCAGTACAAGTGCCTAGTTTTTTGTGGTGCAGGAAGGTAATGCAGGTTGTTCCGGATTAATCTTTAAATTCCTGTGCAAAAAAGATGTTGCGATCAACTTGCCTTAAGGCAAACTGTACAGAAATTTTGGAGCTTGCTCTGATCATCCTAACAAGTGTTTAATCACTGCCTTCGTTGTACGTATAAAAATACCTAGATGTACGTATAAAAATACCTAGTTGCACTATTGTTCACAAATCAGACAGAAACAATTTAAAGAAACAATGCAATTGGAAATGATCCCTTCCTACCAGCAGGAGAAGTGGCGGCTGCTGAACCAAACACGGCCTCTGCTGCTGCCTTGGATGGGGGAAGCAAGTGTGGCCTCCCTCCTCCAAGTCCTATTACCCCAAAAGTTGGACCCACTTCACCTTCCTACACCCCCTGGTCGGTGAAATCAGGCTCTGGCGGCAATCTGTTCAGGTGATTTCTTACACTTTTGTGTTCACCTGACATAGTCAATCTGTGTCATTTTTGTGCATGGTGCAGTTAGCAAGCAGGGCTCTTTATTGCTTGGATATTAGCTTACCACACGGTCTTGTTGTTTTGTTACTTATAAACACAGGTGTTCCACGTTTCCACTCTTCTTTCTGTTCCCGCGCAATTACACCAGGCCTTGTTGACCTGAACCTCGATGGAATAGCAGCATCTTTTTAGTTTTGCGGCCAGAGTGACTTCGAGGATGACATGCACTTTACTTGTTACAACAACATGCTCATTGTCTCAATACTTCCCAGCCTTTATAAATTGCTTCTCAACCTTAGCACCACTCTTCTCATGACTCTTGCTCTGCCTACTGCAAACGAAATGCAGGTCAATCTCAGCCTTCCCCAAGATTGACAAAGACCTTCCCACCGTGCACGAGCCAGATGCTCTTCTGATGGGTGCTCCTCCTCAATCAAGTCAGAAGTCATCTCCCATGCAGGCATGTGGCGTTTTCTCAGCAAATGCAGCGCTTATTGTTAAGTTTTAGTCACAATTTGATCCTGTAGAGCAGGTGAGAATTCTCAAGACTCCCTCGTGGATGGAAAAAAAGTATCCAGGCAGATAATCATCACTCTCAAATGAAGATTTAGGACTGCCTCTCATCAGTTGTCTGCTGAGGCTACAAAATGTGAGGCATTCGTGGAAGCTTGGAACACTTGCCATATGGGACCTTTTTTTAATCAATAGAATATTTGCCTCTATTCAAACAATGGTGCTTGCTTGGTCAATAAAAAATTGCCTTGATGGATGCCTACCATACTTTTTGTGGTGTGCTTGGCTTAACCCAAAAGTATGACCTATCACACCTGCTTTGTTGCTTGTTCTTGCAAACACTCTCTCGTACATGCACATGTATTTTGAGATGATTCCTATCATCTACCTAGTAATATGCCATCCACATGTACTTCCTTTCTAAAACAAAGGTCGGGGCCTCCGAGTGGTCAAGCCTGGAGAGCATCGGAGGACATGCTTCTGCTGATCCTGCATTGGGTTCAGAAGAGGCTGCTGTCGCAGGAGGGAGTGCTCTGCTGTTTGGGGCCCCTGGCACTCCTTCTCTTTCAGCAGCACCCAGTTCACTCAGGTTCGCAATTTGTGGGTGAATTTTAATGTCGTGTAGTTGTACCCTCTTTTTAAAGCGCAATTGTAGCGCTAGGAATAAAAGCTATTGCCTGTAACGACATAGTACCCCTCAAATATTTCTTGTTCTTATTTTGGCTTGCCTTGATTTTGCAGTGGCTGCATGATTGAAACTAATAGCGGCTTTGGTAGAGAGAGAGAGAGAGAGAGAGAGAGAGAGAGAGAGAGAGAGAGAGAGAGGGAGAGAGACAGACATTGAGTTACAGTGGGGCTTACTTTATTATTCTTCTGGATGCTTGTCTACGTAAGGCTTAACCTTACTGTGCTGACTCTGAGAGCACCGTTAAATGAACATCTGCTTCAGGTGTCATCCAGCATTTCATTGATGCTGCATATTTCTCCATCTCTTTCCTACGGTGGTGTTAGATACAGCTGGGAGGTTTTGTGATCTGCAAGTGTCTGCAGGCCTCTCTTGACGTATCCCTCCACAGGTGCTGTATCTGTTCATCCTGCAACATGTACCAACATGTAATTTCCAAATTGATGCTATAGAATGCATCCTTTTCCTCTGCAGGTTTGCGGCCAGCCACCACCATCGCAGCGCCAACTGCCTCATGTCTCTGCCCTCCTCTGGGTCTGGCGGCTCCATTGCTAGCCCGAACACAGAGCCAATGACCTCAAGAGAAAATAGCAGTCTGGAATCAGACCAGCTGTCGGGGCTGCTACAATCTCTGGGCCACAACAGCGCTCCTGCAAACCTAACTCAGGTAAGAAGCTGCCTGCAAGTGTTCAACTAAAAAGCTGCTGATTGTCGTACTCCTGTTGACCTTATCCAGTACGAAGCAGCTTGCAAGTGTTTCGAGGTGCTTGTTGTTGAAAGTTGTTGGCTCGGATATATGCTGTGCATTTGACTCCTGTTCTTACGTGGGCTCTCTTTATTGCTTTCGATTTGCACCCTTAACAACACCCTTTAGCAGCACTTCAAGGCAACCTCACAGCATTTTTTCCCATTTCTTCACGATGGCTCCTACTCATGGACTGGCATTGAACCAACAGGAGACGTTAAACTCTCTCCTATCCGACAACCCTGCTGTTGCACAGCAAGCAATGGGATCCCTGAGTAGCTTGCCACAGGCAGAGAGTTGTGGCTTGGTCCTGCCCCCAGCGGTGAGTTAATGCATCGTACCTTGCGTAGTATTTGAATCTGACTACGCCTTTGCTTTCGCACTCAGTCACTGCTCGCCTACTCTGCACCTATTTAGTGCTTTTGTACGAGTTTAGGAAGTGCTCAAACCTTGTGTCTGATAGACAAATGTTTCTTATTAAAGTAGGGTAAGCGTCTACTCAAATGCTGTTTGCAGTCTCCCATGGGCAGCTCCTGTGCGCCGTCACCTCACAGACAGCCCCCAAGCAGCCCTTACACCCTGGCCCCTTACAGCCCCTACACAATGCAGGTGAGTGCGGTGTGCTCTGAAGGTGCTTATCCATACCTAGTGTAACCAATGATACAATTCCAGTCATTCCATTAGGAGTTGTCTTAGCCATAAATAGCGGACAAGCTACCACAAGCAGTGATGCTGAACAGACGTGCTGAGGTGCAAAGCCGTTTAGTCTGGCAGAAACAGACACCTTCAGTAGGCCAGCAAAAGAGTTGTCTTCCCACTTCAAACACAAGACAGGTTAAGAGCAGTATAATAAAATTGGTCAAAGTGCGCTCCTTCCATTGTCAGTGGCAAATTCTTCTTTTATCCCCAAGGTGCATTGCATGATCTTCAATGCAATAAAAACAGCAGCAGCTGTATTCTCTTCTCAGCCATTCACACATTGTCTGTGTTGATGTCCAGGCGCACCAGCCTCCGTATAGCCCCTCTAACCACCACCTTTACCGCACCACCAGTGCACCCTCAGGAGCCAACAGGTAATTAAGGAAAAGTATGATTAAGCAAATGTTGCAAGGCACATAAAGTGGTCTTGACATCGGCAAAATTATTTGCGGTGGTTCAAGGTAGGATAATAGCAGGAGGGTAGTTGTGAAGAATTCAAATGCTTAATTTTGACCATCCATCCGGCTAGTTCAAATGGAACTCAAGTCTGTGCAACTTTTTTGCAATTGCGCTCACGCTGCAGAGGCTTGCTGCGCACAAGCAGCTTGAACTCCAAAAAGTCGGCACCCAATCGCGTGTGCTGCAACGCGCTGCTGGCTGCTTATGCACGTGCATCTCCTACACAGGTGTGTTGACTGCTCTCAGGATTCTTGAAATGTGCAAGTTTTGAAGTAAAGTATGGTGGTCAAGATGCTAATAAAGGCATGCAGGGCTTTGCACGAAGTGTTTGCAAACAAGAGATCTATGCTCTATTGTGTATATGTCGTTGTCATTCTCACTCTCTCCCCTCTCTCTCTCTCACTCTCTCTCCCTCTCTCTCTCTCTCTCTCTCTCCCTCTCTCTCTCTCTCTCTCTCTCTCTCTCTCTTTCTCCCTCTCT
>Ga0307968_1004057_pt1:0-10000 | contig 12026 bp, 11 predicted proteins | sample OrgLakmetagen650_FD_201834 | JGI IMG/M metagenome (GOLD analysis project Ga0307968, IMG submission 201834) | Saline water microbial communities from Organic Lake, Antarctica - #650 | ecosystem: Environmental > Aquatic > Non-marine Saline and Alkaline > Saline | place: Antarctica: Organic... | reverse complement strand
CACAACACACAACACACACACACACACACACACACACACACACACACACACACACACATGAACAGACACACACACACCCCTACACACACGCACACAAATCACACCTGTGCTTGCTGTGCAGGTTGCTGGCCATCATGGTTGGACAGCAGCAGGTGGGGGCGTGTGACAGCGTAGAGCGTGAGGCCTGCTACTAAGGGACAGGGTTGGCAAGTCAGGGGGTCCCAGCCCACCCCACAACAAGAAGAGGTGCAGTCCAGGATGGGCCACCTGTGTATGTGTGTGTGTGTGCGTGTTGGGACGTGTATGTGTGTGTGTGTGTATGTGTGTGTATGTGTGTGTGAAATATGATGTGTGTGTGACATATGACATATGATGTGTGTGTGACATGTGATGTGTGTGTGACTTATGACGTGTGTGACATATGATGTATATGTGACATATGGTGTGTGTGTGACATGGGTCCAAGCCACTCCACAGCAAGAACAAAGTTTGTGTGTGACATATGATGTGTGTGTGACTTATGACGTGTGTGACGTATGGTGTGTGTGTGTGTGTGTGTGTGTGTGTGTGTGACATGGGTCTAAGCCACTCCACAGCAAGAACAAAGTTAATTCAGGATGGGCTAGCAGTGAGTGGGTTTTATGACAGGTCATGACGGATTATGTTGGGTTATGATGACTGGCCACGAGTGGGTATTATGACGGGGATCAATGACAAAAGATGAGTCCGAGAATGACGGGGAGAGTATGTCTGCAGCTTTGCAAAGAAAAGGGGCGTCTTGGGCACAGCAGCGTGGTAGCGGCCCAGCGTGGGTTAGGGATAAAGAGATGAGGGGCGTCTTGGGCACAGCAGCGTAGTAGCAGCCCAGCGTGAGTTGGGGATAAAGAGAAAAGGGGCGTCTTGGGTGCAGCAGCGTAGTAGCAGCCCAGCGTGAGTTGGGGATTAAGAGAAAAGGGGCGTCGTGGGTGCAGCAGCGTAGTAGCAGCCCAGCGTGGGTTGGGGATAAAGAGAAAAGGGGCGTCGTGGGTGCAGCAGCGTAGTAGCAGCCCATGTTAATAATAGGAAAGTGATTATGTCCTGTGCGTTGCCATGCACACGTTTAATTCGTGTATTGTCAGTTAAGAAAATAATAAAAAAGCTGCATACCACACTGCTGCTTGCAGAACGCAATGCTGGCCCTGGAAGAAGGACATCATGAGCTGATGATGTGTAGAGATGGCACACCCAGCACGGTCAAAAGGTTCAGCACGTGGGCATCTCAGCCCAGAATGTTACCTCGAGAAAAGGGCTACTGATTCGATGTCAATCCTCTATATTTCTTGGGTACATATTATACATATGTAACATGATATATATATATATATATAACATATATAAGGTTTGCCAGAACCATATATATACGATGTATATACGTATTTTTGGCAGGGAAATCACCAAATATACGGTCACATACGGTGTATATATACGGTTCTGGCCAACCCTAAACATATACCATCTCTTTTACTTAGGTACATACCTATACCATACTATTACTATACTATATTACTTGGAATGCTTGGGTACCTATACGCTACGTAACACAAAAGCCCCTCACAGCCGGGAGCAAGCCTTTTTTTTGTGAGATCCGTACCTCTGGAGGATCAGGGGGGGTGTACAGACAAATAGAGACATGTACACCTACTAAACACCTGTACACAACATATGTAGTCCATACCTGCAGTCTAGACATAAGCCCTAATCCAAACAAACATCTAGTCTACACATCCAGTATATACACCTTTGCTTCACAGGAGTCAGTTCTCACACCATACACCCCAGGTGGTTATTACAGTTGCAGATTCACACGTGATCAAGTTAACCGTGGATCCTTGATCACTTCGCGACACCAATTAGAAAATTAATTAAATTTTCGTGTTTAGTTCGGAAGGGGTCTGGGGATTATTTTTGAGTCGAGGTGACTTTGTGAGGGTCCTGTCGGGATTTGATTTGTGAATTCAATAGCCACCCTCTGCTGGCTGCTGTTGCCTGTGCAGTACTGCTGCTGCTGCTGCTGCTGCTGTGCAGGCTGCTGGGCAGACTCTCATTGGCTGCATGGAGTGCTTGCATGTGTGCTTCCCTCAATCAGAGAAGCAACCCTCTTACCACTTGCCATCTTCATCAACCCTGTGTGGATGCCTCAGAGGAAGGGCCTGAAGGGGCTGTGAGAGGAAGAGGCTTGCTCTTAGAGCAGCATGCATGGGCGCCCCACGGGCCTCTTTTATCAGCTTTGCCCCTTGCCTTTGATTCCTGCTTCTGGAAGCTCCCTCTGCAGCTGCCTCTCTCTCTGCAGCTTCTCGTGGTCTCTCTGCTGAGCAGCCAGCCTCTCAGCTGGGGGACTGGGGCTTAAGAACAGGGCCAGGGTGGTGCGCTTGCACGCTAGGAAGCAATTTTAAAATCAAACCACCAACCATTTAATTTTCAACTTTGTATTCAGTTCGAAAAGGGCTCAAACAAAACTTTCTGGCCAAATAGTTTGAACTCCAAAGCAATTGAGGATCTACGGTATTTATTTTCACACGCGATCGAGTTTAGGTGGTTACGTGTTAAAATGTAAATCATTCATTCGCACATTATCGAGTTAAGGTGATTACAGTCGCAGCTTCACGCACCTTCACACGTGATCAAGTTTAGGTGACTACGTGTTTTATATATTTTCCATTTTTTCATTCGTGATCAAAATTTTTTGTGTTTTTATTTGGTCCTTTTCGAGGTCGAGGTCGAGGTAAAACGTCCAAAGCAAGCACGGTGCATCGTGTTTTCCTTTATCACTATGGGGAGTGATTAATAGAAGGGCTCCGCCCGCCCAAATTTCTGCCTGCAAAACTTTCAGCCTTTTTGTGTGTTGTTCCCGTTCCTACAATTGTGCGGAAACAGGCCTCCTCCTGTGCACTCGCTTTGTACCATGCAGACCTGTTCTTGCTTTAAGAACAGGCCTCCTCCTGTGCACTCGCTTTGCACCATGCAACCCGTTCTTGCTTTAAGAAAGCGACCAGAAAGTTGGACAGAAGCAAGTCCATGTACGGACGCCCCTCACTGCCAGAGCTTCCCAAAATCCATTCAAGCTCATAACTGCGCTGTAAAATAATAGTTCATAACAGTGGCATTAAATTGCAACAAAAATTGGACGGCCAAATATTCCCCCTCGTCGGTCTCCATGCAGCCACAGAAAATCACAGCACATGATAACTGCACAATTCCTGAACGGAAATAAGTAGGAATAGATACAGTAAACTCTGCATTTTGACGCCGTCACAACGTGCCGCTTTCCAGCCCTTATCGTTGTCAAAAGTCCGACCCTCACAGCTCGCCGCAAAACTGGACACACAGACTTCGGATCTCGCCGTCAAAGTTTCTTTCTAAATCTTTCGCGGAACAACGCCTGGCCGCGGAGCTATTTAGGCCCTAAGTGCGCCCAATCCGAATCGGTTAAAACTTGGACAACGCAAATAGAAGGGCCCCTTGTTAAAACTTGGACAACGCAAATTTCTTGTCAGAAATTTGAAATACTATGGGGAGTAATTTTTAACTTCCTGCTTACTGTGTAGTTTTATCTGTTTCTGTATGCGTGCTTCTCAAAGGTGTTTCAGCCAAAGATGCTATTCGTGCGTATACAGCGCAGAACATATCCTGACCAACCCCTTACACACAACGCACCCGTCACCCACGCCAAGGACCACCTCCACGTGAAAGGAGCGTGTGCCTTTGGAGAGCTGCACTCCTCGCCTGCCTGCAAAACGAGGAAGTTGAGACACAAGGGAAGGCACAGCTTGAAAGTTTTTCATCAGCTCTGACAATAGATTTGGCAGGATTAAATTGACGATAGATTTGGCAGGATTAAATAGATTTGGCAGGATTAAATGAGCCACTTTCTGGGGGAATAAAGATGGAGGCGCAGGTGAAGGATGCAGAACATGAGTGAACTATTACGGACTCGTGCTTGGTGAAAAAGAGAGTTAACAAATTCGAATGGTTATGCTAAAAATAAGCACCCAAGTGCAGCAACACATACACACACAAGCACCTGAGTGCAGCAACACACACACACACAAGCACAAGCAACCGAGTGCACCACCAAACACACAAGCACAAGCACCCGAGTGAGCAACACACACGCCTCCACAATAAGCAATGCAAGCTCAGTCAACCGTTTTAAACGTTTAAACCATAGCGTTTTGGGCCTTCAAACCTACGCATTCTTATACGGACAACCTTGTTAGGTGCACAACACGCAAAGAAGTTGCTTCTTGACAGACGATAAGTTTAACGATGCGGTGGAAGTTGGTTCATGCGAGCCTTACTTTTTCCTGCTTGTCTCCCTTCTGACAACTGGGCGGAAATGTCTGTGGCTTGCCGTACGAGGCTGTCAACTGTGGGAGCAGAATAATGAGGAAGAAGGTGGAGTTCGCTGTGTGGGAATAGAAAGAGTGACAATGTGGAGTCTGCGTGGCAATGCAGCAAAGACTGAACCAACAACAGAGGTATCTCGAATGTCAAATGCGAGCATGTGAACAAGAGAGGCATTTTGAATGTCAAATGCGAGCACGTGAACAAGAGAGGCATCTCGAATGTCAAATGCGAGCACGTGAACAAGAGAGGTATCTCGAATGTCAAATGCGAGCACGTGAACCAAGAGAGGCATCTCGAATGTCAAATGCGAGCACGTGAACAAGAGAGGCATCTCGAATGTCAAATGCGAGCACGTGAACAAGAGAGGATTGCTGACTGTGTTCGGGGGAAAGAGAGCAAGTACAACATGGACTGGTCCAAACGACATGAATTGAAATTTTCAAACCGCTTTGCAGAATAGTTAAAATTTTGCACAGCAACGGCAAGCGAGGGCCGGGCCCGAGCGCTGTTGAAGTCCTGCAAGGTGACAAAGGAACAACACACGCAAGCACACAAGTGGGCATGCCGCTGAGGGGGTTACGCACCATTAGCGATCTCATCGGGCATAGGAGTGAGGTTGGGGATCTCCACATAAGAGGCCAGAGTTGAAAGCACACCAGCACCAACTGGGGAGGCCTCCTGCAGCTGGCCTGTGGCAGGACGCAGGTGATGTGTGAATGTGTGTGCATGGGTTTGTGTGCGTGTGCGTGAGTGTTTGTATGCGTGTGCGTGCGTACTTACGTGTGTGTATGTGTGTGCTGTGTTTGTACGTGCATGCATTAGTGTGTGTGTACGTGCATGCGTGAGTGTGCATGCATCCATGCATGTGTGTATGCATGTGCTGAGCCATTCCCGCTGTCTACTTGGCAAGGGAGAGCATTCCCGGTTTAAGACAGAAGGAGCAATCCCTTGTGTGAGGGTGGCAAGCATGTCAAATAGGGAGTCTGAGAATGATTAAAGAGTGGGAGGTGCACTTCCTTGTGTGAGGGTGGCAAGCATGTCAAACAGAGAGTCTAGAAATGATTGAAGAGTGGGAGGTGCACTTCCTTGTGTGAGGGTGGCAAGCATGTCAAGCAGGGAGTCTGAAATGATTAAAGAGTGGGAGGTGCACTTCCTTGTGTGAGGGTGGCAAGCATGTCAAACATGGAGTCTCGAAATGATTAAAGAGTGGGAGGTGCAATTTCTTGTGTGAGGGTGGCAAGCATGTCAAGCAGGGAGTCTGAAAATGATTAAAGAGTGGGAGGTGCAACTTCTTGTGTGAGGGTGGCAAGCATGTCAAGCAGGGAGTCTGAAAATGATTAAAGAGTGGGAGGTGCAATTTCTTGTGTGAGGGTGGCAAGCATGTCAAGCAGGGAGTCTGGAAATGATTGAAGAGTGGGAGCAATATAAGGTATACTCCTGGCACAAAACTTAGCAACCCTATACCTTGCAAGAGTTCCATGAAGGCAGCTCTTTGGAGGATGTAAATGAGTGCCCACAAATGCATTTGAATCACAAAGTATTCACCCACTTTGTTAAACAACATGGATGCGCGACAAACTCTGAACAACTCACACGCAAGCAAAGTTGATCTGCTCTATTTCCTAGCCGAAGTTGTCATGCATGTGATTCTTCCTCGAGAAATTAACAAACTGTAGATAAGATCGTGCCATTGGACCCTAGGACACAAAGTGTCAGTGGCTTGTGTGTGTGTGTGTGTGTGTGTGAGTGTGTGTGTGTGTGTGTGTGTGTGCATTGCATGAGCAATTGAAAGCCTCATTGACAACGAAAAGCACCAAAAACATACTGACACATACAAACATACTAAAATGCGTCTAGACATAAAAAAAGAATGGCCTTTAGGTCAGGTCAACCATCCCCGGCCAGAAATTGAAAAGTTTGTGTCCTTTTCCTGAAGCGCACATTTGACGCCAACAGGAAAACACGTACCATGCAAATGGTGAAATGTGGTTCCACACTTACAGTGATATGCGTGCCAACGCCAACAGGAAAACAATTACCATGCCGACAGTGAAATGAGGTTCCACACTACCAGCGAAATGTGTGCCCACGCTAACAGGGAAACATATACCATGCCGACAGTAAAATGTGCGTCCACACTACCAGCGAAATGTGTGCCCAAGCTAGCTGTGAGATGAGTGTCCATACCAGCAGTGAGACGCACGTGTGGGACGCACGTGTGAGACGTACATGTGAGACGCATGTGTGAGACCATAACGCATGTCAATGCATTGCTCAAAGCTCAAAGCCAACACGAACAGAAAGTGAGAACACAAATATTAAACTTTTGCTGCGTCGACCAAAGGCGTGAGGGGAGGTTTGGCAAGATGATACAGGGGTACTCATGCTAAGAAGGGCTCCCAACACTCACACACACACATACACACACGCACACACACACACACACGCACACACGCACACACACACGCACACACACACGTGCTCTCACGCAATCGCGCGCACACACACACACACACGTATCTCACGCAATCGCACACACACACACACACACGCACACACATACACACACACACACACGCACACACACACCTTCGCCCCGGGAAGGGCTGGCAAGGTGGTGGCTAACCCCATGCACTTCTGCAAAGCCACGGCAGCTGCACACTTGAAGGTTGGCCTGCATGTGTGTGTTGCGAGTTGCGACACGAGCACGTATAGTATGAGGTGTTGCTTGGCTGGCATGTGGAGCCTTTGCCTAAGCCCTCTGCTAGACCAGCAGCACAATGAAAGTATGGGCACAGATGTGAATACCAAGCACACGTGCACATGCACAAGCCACGTGTACAAACTCCTACTCCCCATGCAAGCACGCTTACATGCATGCCAGCTAGACCGCGTGCAAGCAAGAAAGAAGGCACCCTGTGAGGCTAACACATCGCTGACTGTGCTGCTGCATGTGACACCTACGGAAAAACCAAAAAACAAACACGTGAGCGTACTTGCTGCACAATGGCTGTTGATCTCAGCAAAAGGTGCTTGCCGTCTACGCTGGGTTTGGCAGTGGATGAAACGTAGCAATTCCCTGCCACGAGCTTTTTGGCTGCGGCCCAGCAGCTGGGAGAACACTGCAGGGGGTTTAAGTACACAAGACTTGTGTGTACTCATTCAAAATCACATTCATAGCGGCTGCACGCAACAGGGCTTCAAGCACGCTTACATCGGACATGTGGCGTGTGTGTGTGCGTGTGTGTGTGTGCGCGTGTGCGTGTGTGTGCGTGTGTGTGTGCGCGTGCGTGTGCGTGTGGTGTGGAGATGTCAAAGCCGCAGCACGGGTGATGCCCGAGTGCTAATCCAGGTAGTGGCTTGGTAGGCAAAACAAGAGCAAGGGGCAGAGAAGCACAGCTGGGACACACACACACACACATACACACACATACACACACATACACACACGCACGCACGCACGCACGCACACACGCACGCACGCACGCATGCACGCACGCACACACACACGCACACACACACACACACACACACACACACACACACACACACACAAGGCTTGACGCACGCAAGCATTGCAACTAGAGCTCGTGTTCAGGGGCGGTCATAATTTTAACACAGTGTACATTGGTTCCAGAGCATTTACCATCTACACCGTACACACATGTTGACCCTGGGAGGGCCTGACGCTTAGGAAAGTATGGAATATGTTAGCCAGTCCGCTTTGGGCTAGCTGGGTGTGCTAGAATGATCACTGGTGCTTCAAGTAGCTGGGCAAATGCCTAGGGTTGGCCAGAACCATGTATGTGCGGTGTGTATACGGGATTCTTGCAGGAATTTGATCAAACATACGGTCATATACGGCGTGGGCACATACGGTCCTGGCCAACCCTACCAATGCCATATTGACATATTCGTGCAATGTGTGCACTTGCATGAAAAGGAAAAGCTGCACAGGCAGTGAATCCACTCTGCACATTAAATGAGGAAAAGGATCCACTTTGGCCTATCTGATCTCGTTTTCGTTGCGGCATTGAAAAAATGAGAGAAAGCTGCCTTAGTGAGGTCGTGACGTCGCTCTCAGTCTGTCACAGGTGCGTTTTGCACTCTTATTATCTGAAATGCATAAACACACATGCACAGGCTTGGCCAGAACCGTACAAATACGCCGTATATGACCGTATATTTGGTGATTTCCCTGCCAAAAATACCGTATATACACCGTATATATATAATTCTGGCCAACCCTGCACACGCAGTCTGCTTCAGCTTGCACAGTATTAGCCAGAACCACCCTCCGTGCCAATCTTACCCGATCTTGTTATTGCATAGGGTTGGCCAGAACCGTATAAATACACCGTATATGACCATATTTTTGGTGATTTCCCTGCCAAAAATACCATATATACACCGTATAGTATATGGTTCTGGCCAACCATACTATTGCATGTTAAAATTCAGAGGGGTGGCCGCCCCCATGGCACACCCAAACAAAGGCTTGTCTGTGCCAATGACTTTGCGTGACCATTAGGGTTGGCCAGAATCATATATATATACGGTACTTTTGGCAGGGGAATCACCGAATATACGGTCATATACTGTGTCCAAATACGGTTCTGGCCAACCCTAGTAACCATAACTCTGCCGTTCCTTAAGCACCGTAGACACAAACGGCCAAGACCAGCAAAAAAGCCCATCAGCCCAACATATATCGCTGCTAATACTCCCCTGGTGACTCTTAAATAGCTTGGCTTCAGCCTTTCACGACAAGTCTGTGACCACAGCGTAGAGCACAAGCAGCCGCAAGCAATGCATCCGCGAAAAATGAGGGCAAAAAAGCGTAAGCTGCTGCTTCTTCACGCTGCTAGATTTGTCCATACCAGGCGCGCCCTTTCCAGTACCACTACCAACCCCTCTCATCAGGAGCCGGTTTCAGGCCAGGCCTGCAAACCACTAATAGATCCCCATCAATTTGTCTCTCTTTTCTCCGGTGGAGGAGTCTAACGGTACCCGGTACCGACGTGGCTCCATTCTCTTTGAAAATGTGGGAGTGGTTTTCACTGCCAAAATTGTTTAGTTCGGGGTTCGTTCAAAAGTTCAATTTGACAAACTTTCACGCATTTTAACGAACCTTGAAAATGCCGTTCGTGAGCTATAAAATGTTCGCCGAACTCTAAGTTTATCTTTTAAACTTTTGGGTCCAACATTGCAGCCCAAAATGCAGGAGGTTTCCCTAGATGGCCGTTAAACATTCTAACTTCTTGTGCACTGATTAATACTAGGTATTACATTATTATATATAATCAGGACAAAACACGCATGCTAAGGACGAGTATGACCACGGAAACCAGCAATATCCGCTATTTTTGAAATTGCACATCGAACTGCTCGAACAGTTCGAGGGTTCTAGAACTGTCACAAACTTTATTGAACCTTTGCTCCCAAAAAGACGAACTGAACAACCCTGCTGCCTGCGTAGTTTTCTTATACGTTTGTGACCAGCGTAGAGCAGCCTTGTATGTTCGTGACCAGCCTTAAATATACAGATATATATAATATATAATGTATATATGTTGCAGCCTAATATGTTCGTGACCAGCGTAGAGCAGCCTTA
>Ga0307968_1004053_pt1:2500-12036 | contig 12036 bp, 15 predicted proteins | sample OrgLakmetagen650_FD_201834 | JGI IMG/M metagenome (GOLD analysis project Ga0307968, IMG submission 201834) | Saline water microbial communities from Organic Lake, Antarctica - #650 | ecosystem: Environmental > Aquatic > Non-marine Saline and Alkaline > Saline | place: Antarctica... | reverse complement strand
TCTCTCTCTCTCTCTCTCTCTCTCTCTCTCTCTCTCTCTCTCTCTCTCTCTCTCTCTCTCTCTCTCTCTCTCTCTCTCTCTCTCTCTCTCTCTCTGCCTTTTTTTGTGCGCGCACAGTTGAAAACACCGTGCAAGTGTATGTCCTCCAAACTAAGGGTCAACACAGGAAGTAAGAAACACCAAAAAAGAAAGTCGCACATGGCAGAGGGTTCTTGTAGTGTGTTTAGAGCTCAGGTGCCGAGGTTACAGGTCCAGAAGATTTGCTCCCATGTCTATGGTGGCCATTGTAACGTTGTCGGAACTACTTTAGGGATCGAATGCACATCCCTTTCACCCCCTTTCCTGCCCACTCCTATGTCAGGGGGGCTAGCAGGCAAAGCGTTGTTGGTTGGGCTTAAGCAGATTTCGTTTTTGAGCCAGTATCTGGGGGGCGGCCAGCATGAAGACGAATGCGTGTATGTTTATACAAAAGGAGGGGTGAAGTGTGTACATGCTTGTGTGTGGGGGGGGCGGGCTTCTGTCCACCTTCTCTGTTGCTTTACCTGCGTTTTGTGCGCGCCCTGGGTGCTAAGGTACCCAATGCCGATCTGGCCTTTTCTCTTCATTGGTGCAATTAGTGTTAGGCTGCGTGCATAACACTCGTAGTCTTTTCTTCACAATAGGCTGCTCCGACTCTTGCGATGGCCCCTGATGCTTACAGTACTGAAAATACTGAGGTCGTACTCTGACGACACCATCATGTAACTGAGGCCTTTTCAGAGCATCCTTGTAATTACTTGCGTTGGATTGTGTTTGCCGTTTTTGTGTTGCTGTTGCGGCCCCTGATTGCCTACACTACTGAAAATACCAAGGTCTTGCTCTGACGACACTTATTTGTAACTGAGGCCTTTTCAGAGCATCCAAGTAACTACTTGCGTTCTATTTGTGTGTGTGTGTGTGTGCCGTTTCGATGTTGCAGTTGCTGTTGCGGCCCCTGATGCTTACAGTACTGAAAATACCAAGGTCTTGCTCTGACGACACTTATTTGTAACTGAGGCTTTATCAGAGCATCTAAGTAACTACTGCGTCCTATTTGTGTGTGTGCCGTTTCAATGTTGCTGTTGCGGTTGCGGCCCCTGATGCTTACAGTACTGAAAATACTGAGATCGTACTCAGACGACACTAATTCGTAACTGAGGCCTTTCAGAGCATCTTAGTAACTACTTGCATTTATTTTTTGTGTGATTGCCGTTTCTATGTTGCCGTTGCGGCCCCTGATGCTTACAGTACTGAAAATACTGAGATCTTACTCTGACGACACTAATTTGTAACTGAGGCCTTTTCAGAGCATCCTAGCAACTACTTGCGTTCTATTTGTGTGTGTGTGTGTGTGCCGTTTCGATGTTGCGGCCCCTGATGCTTACAGTACTGAAAATATCGAGGTCGTACTCTGACGACACTTATTTGTAACTGAGGCCTTTTCAGAGCATCTGAGTAACTACTTGCGTTCTATTTGTGTGTGTGTGCCGTTTCGATGTTGCTTTTGCTGTTGCGGCCCCTGTTGCTTACAGTACTGAAAATACCGAGGTCGTACTCTGACGACACCATCATGTAACTGAGGCCCTTTCAGAGCATCTTAGTAACTACTTGCATTTTATTTTTGTGTGTTTGCCATTTCAATGTTGCCGTTGCGGCCCCTGATGCTTACAGTAATGAAAATACTGAGATCGTACTCTGATGACACTTATTCGTAACTGAGGCTTATGCGAAGCACCATATATGTACATACGCACACACATATTCGTGTGCATTATAATTTACTTGTGGCACAATTCCTCAGCCGCTCTCCCGTGGGCCGCAAGCACACACACACACACACACACACACACACACACACACCTGTAACATGCATGTAAGAGCACGCGAAAATGACAATTTTGGCGCAGAAGACGTGAGTCTTGCCATTGCATACGCTCTGTAGGTGCCTATCTGAGGATGCTTTCTGCTGCATGCTCATGCTCCCTCTCATACCAACTGCACGGTACAACTTCATACATCCACACACTCGTGCACACACACACATACACACACACATACACACACGCATGTGCACGCGCCTACACATGTACGCGCTTAAATAAGATATCTCACACGCACACAAACCAAACGTCACACACACGCCCAGGAGATCCTGCGTCGCTACCTGCTTCTCACACGATCTTCCCTTGCTGTGCGTGAGGATGAGCTGGAAGTGCCGGCAGGCGCCGAAGCTGCAGCTGCTGCGTATGCCTCCATGAACGACGACCTGGCAGCCGTGCATGTGAGTGGAAATGGCCTAAGGTCCTGGTTCACATGATGTGCAGACTAGGTGTGCATGTGAGTGGAAGTAGACATAACGTACAGGCTGGTTGTGCATGTAAGTGGTAAGTGGAAGTAGAATTAGCTTGCAGGCTAGGTGCGCATGTGAGTAGAAGTAAAAATGACATGCAGGCTAGGTGTGCATGTGAGTGGAAGTAGAAATAGCTTGCAGGCTAGGTGTGCATGTGTGTGTAAGTCGCCTTGGGTACTTGCTTGGCACAATATGCAGGCTAGGTTTGAAAGCATCGTGTTTCTGTACCAGGCATGTTGAACTGTTGGGTTGCGTTTTGAGACTAGAGTCTGTGGTTTCTTTGGTTGACGCATTATGCTAGGTGCATGTGGGTGAGATAAGAGGTAAGTCTGTGGATCACTCTGCCATCGTAATGGAGATATGCAAGCTGGGTGCGTGCGTGAGGGGCTTTGGGGGTGCTGTTCGTTTGAACCACGGTGATATGGCGGCTGTTCTTGTGTTTGGAAGACGCAAGCACACACACTTAACATCATGTACGTCCACACTTGCATAGAACACACACACACACAAACACACACGTACACAATTATCCGCAACACACATACATACACACACAGGGAGCCATGGAGATGGGACGCCAGCCCTGGTACCAGATCTCTCGCCACCTGCACTTGCGGCTGCTAGGCACCATGTGCAACGACGTCGTGCAGTTCGCAGTCATTCGCGCCACGCTGGACGACCGCACAAACAAGGCCACCGACACACTGGTGCGTGTGTATATGCATGTGTATGTTCGTGTATTTGTGTGTGTGCATGTGCACGTGAGGGTTAGATGTGTTTCATGCAGTATGCTATCGTGCGAGCTGCTGCTAGCCTTGTTTTTGATTTTTGTTCGTCCCGCTGTGTGCATCTTGCACTTGCATGCACGCCGCCAAGCAGACCTTGCAGAAGTGCGCAAGCTGAAGCAAGCGTAGGAATTGAGCTTAAGACAGGTTTACATGGCTATGATTGCTGGCAAGTGTGTGTGTGTGTCCGTATGGATTGCCGGCTACCCCGTAGGCCACCAACATAGAAGGGTCAAAGCTTGAGCGTGACCAGTTTGATGGACTTACAAACACGACCATGTGTGCTGACAAGTGTGAGGGTGTACGCTCTGGTCCGCAGGCTGCCAAGCAGACTTCTGACGCAGAAGTCCGCAAGCTCGAGCGAGCGCAGGAGGAATCCATTCAGCGCAGGGATGCCAAGGCCGCAAGATTGGCCCACTTGCAGCGGGAGCTCATGAGCCTGAAGCAGCACGCGCACAGGATGTCCACAAGTGCGTGCAGATATCAGTAGTTGCTGTGTGTTTGTGTGTTTGTGTATGTGCTCAGCCTGAAGCAGCACACGCACAGGATGTCCACAAGTGCGTGCAAATTCAATAGCTGCTGTTTGTGTTCGCGTGAGTTTGTGCTCAGCCTGAAGCAGCACACGCACAGGATGTCCACAGGTGCGTGCAAATTCAGTAGTCGCTGTGTGTATGTGCTCGGCCTGAAGCAGCTCACGCACAGGATGTCCGCTGTTGCGTATACGTCCAGCAATGCATGAAGTGGCTGTGATGTTTTGCTGTGTGGTCGTGTGAGTGGCTGAGCCTGTCAAGCATTGCACAAATATACATACACACACACAAACACACACAATTACGCACGCATGCACAATACAGGTGGCAACTTGTCCGGCTTCCCTCCCTTCTCTGCCACGCCTGGAGGGGAGCTGCAAGGCCCTGGCTCAACTCCTGCGACAGGCCAGCCCACGCCTGACTACCAGCAGCAACAACAACAGCAGCACGTCACTCCGGAGGCGTTGGGTAGCAACAGCGTAGCAGCAGGTGGGAGAGTGAGTGGGGTTGCGATGGAGATGTGCAGGTGTGTGTGAGGCGGGTAGCTGCTTTTTAATATAGCAACAGCGTGGCAGCAGGTGGGCAGAGGGCAGGCCGTGGCCGAGGGAGGTATGCACACGCGCGCACACACACATACACATCTTTACACTTAAAACACACAGGGAGTGGTGGCGCGACCCCAGGCAGGTTCGGCCGTGGCCGAGGGAGGCACGCACACACACTCACATACACACACAAACACACATACACATACAATACACAGGGAGTGGTGGCGCGACCCCAGGCGGGTCCGACCGCGGCTGACAAAGGCACGCACACACACACATACACACACACACACATACACACACATACATATACAACACACAGAGAGTGGTGGCGCTACTCCAGGCGGGTCCGGCCGTGGCCGAGGGAGGTACGCACGTGGGGGCAGGGGTAGAGGCAGGGGGCGCAGCGCGACCCCTGGTGGGGGTGGGGCTGGGGCTGGGGTCCCAGAATGGGGTCAGGTCAACGGAGGTGGGTTCCCTCCAATGCTGCAGCAGCAGCAAGAGGGCGTGGGTCTGCAAGGGCCTGGGGTGACCCCAGGGGAAGGAGCAGAGGCATGGGGAGGGGGCAGGAGGCCGCCTAACTCAGGGCTGTCGTTTGGGAGTGTGGAAGATGCAGAGGCAGCGGTGGCAAATGCGGCGGCGGCGGTGGAGGAGGCGACAAAGGTGCGTGGGGGATGTGTGTGCGTGCTTGTGTGTGCGTGTGTGTGCGTGTTTTAGGGGTCAGTTGAAACATGTGTTGCCTGCTGCGGCAGAGTGGTGGAGGAGGCATAAGGAATGTGTATGTGTATTTGGTTGTTTGTTTGCTCGCTTACGTTTTTGTGCGTGCCAGTGTGTGTGCGTGGTCTGCGTGTGTGGGTGGGTTGAGTAGAGAAAATGCCGAAGAAGACGGACGTTGAAGAATAGTAGAGAGAGAAAAGATATGCATTCAGCATGTGCACTCCTTCGCCACACATTATCATCACATGAATTGCATGTAGCGTGTGCAAAATCCTTCAACATCACAATATTATATACATAGGGTTGGCAGAACTGTATATATTCTCCGTATAAGACCGTATATTCTGACGTTTCCCTGCTAAAATGAATATATATGGGTCTGGCCTACTCTACGTGTACGCAATACACGACCAAATGAATTGCACGTCACGTTTGCACTCGTTAATATGCATGCGAGGTCAAAGCAATGCGAGATCAAATAAAGATTGCTAGACACATTTGCACTTTTTGTACCTCACAATGCCCCGTCATATACCCACTCACTCATTTGTGTGTGTGTGATATTCCAGGATCTGGCGGCTGAAGATCAAGCGGGGCAGGAAGAGGAATACATTGTGGACGAGACAGGGGCACGCAAGCGGCACAAACTCAACGATCAGGTGCGTGTGTGTACGTGTGCCTGTGTGGGTGTGGCTGTGTACGTGTACGTGTGTGCCTGTGCTTGTGTGGGTGTGCCAGTGTGTGCAGCTTTCTGCTAGAAGGCATTAGTCGCATTTGAGGCTGTATTGAAGACCTGCTATTTGGGCTGCTATTCGAGAGTGTGGGCGGTTGTATTCTCTTTATGTATGTACCCGTATTTACAGTACACGCTCAGTACACGCTCCAAAAACACGCAGGATGGGTAGTGGCATAAGCGTGAATGACAGTATCAATCACGCTCATGCTCCTACCCATCCTGCGTGTCTTTGTGCAAGCCACATACACGTATACACACACACACACACACACACACACGCACACACATACACACGCACACACGCACACACACATACACATACGCACACATATACACGTATACACACCCTGTCGGTATCTCTTTTGACCACACACGCTCCTGGACACCCTGCTATTCTTTGACAGGAGGCAGCAGATGCACGGGAGGCAGAGTTTGAGGCAAAGCTGCAGGCCCTGTCTGTCAGATCTGAGCCCTTTGGCTCCGATAGGTGTGTGTGTGTCTGTGTGTGTGAGTGTGAGTGCGCGCGCGCCCGTGTGCCAGCGCTGTGCTGGGGTTTGCAGCTGTTGCCCACTCCTGCAAAACTGTTCTTCATTGACGCCTGTGCACTCAATACACACACATACACACACACACACATGACCAAGCAGGTACCACCGCCGCTACTGGTGGCTCCCCTTACAGCAGTTCCTTCCCTCTGCCAACCCCACACGCATCGGCTACGTATGTGTGGAGGACCCAGATGCTATGAAGCTGGGCATTGTGGGCAGTGAAGCTCAGCTGATGGACCTCATGGTCCGCCTGCACAAAAAGGCGCCCAGGTGTGTGCGTATGGTGTGAGTGTGTGTGTGTGAAAGTGTATGTGCTTACGCACACGCACACTTTGACAATTATATGGTCATGATGTCAAGGTTTGCCCACACGACAATTTGCTAGCATGGTGTGGATGTCACTGTCTAGGATCTGGCATTGCGTGCAAATGTATAAGAGCGTAGCCTTGCACGCTTTGCCGTGTTCGCGTTTCCCTACCTATGCAACTCAGAAGACTTTGCATGATGCACATGCAAATGTGTAAGAGCAGATCTCTGTCAGCTTTTGCATTTCCCTACTTATGCAACTCAGAAGACTTTACACGATGCATATGCAAATGTGTAAGAGCAGATCTCTGTCAGCTGGAAGCTCAGAAGGCTTTACTTGATGCACATGCTAACGCGCAGGAGCACAGCCTCGTTTTGCTTTACTATGTGAACACATTTTTCCCACCTGAAAGCTGAGAAAACTGTGCTCAATCGCTGCAAGCACTTGACACACACGTACTTTCCTGAAAGCGAGCAACTCTCAAGGAAAGCACACTTTAAAGTGAGCTACACATGCAAAGTCACGGCTCAGGAATCACCAAGGAAAAAGCCCAGAAGGCGCTGCCTAATCATCGCCTTTGCTTTTGCTCATTTCTGACAGGGAAAGTGCGCTCCTGGAAGAGCTCCACGTGCGAAGGGGAGCAATCTTGGCAGGCATTGCGCGTGGTGCTCCCAAGCACCACACCATGGGCTCAGGTAAGATGTAGCTTGTATCCCAGCGTCTGTTCAAAACAAGCAACGTGTGAGGCTGGAAGCTGTGCTGCCTGAGGCAGTTTAAATGATCGAACGTGCTTTGCTTTTAAATTTTTTGGGGTACAAGGGCAGGCTTGTGATCCTTCTTAGTGTCTGCCTTGACCCACTTAGCCTCTGACCTATGAATACTTCGCAACAGGGTTGTTCAGTTCGTTTTTTGGAGAGCAAGGGATAAAGTCCGTGAAGTTCTAGAACCCTCAAACTGTCCGAGCAGTTTGATGTACAATTTCAAAAAGGGGGGGGTGCTGGTTTCTGTGGTCATACTCGTCCAGAACATGCTCGCATTGTCTTGAATATATATAATGCATTATAATTTATGAGTGCACATAAAATTAGAATGTTTGTCAGCCATCTAAGGCCCTTTCCTGCATTTTGGGCTAATTTTGGACCAAAAATAGGAAAAGGGCTCAATGTTCAACGAACGTATAATAGATTGTAAACGGCATTTTTAGGGTTCGTTAAATTGCGTGAATGTTTGCAAACCCGAACTCTTGGCCAAACCCTGAATTGAACAACCCTGCTTTGCAAACACCCTTACCGACAACGTGATGCGGCGCGCCCATGCCCAAATTAGTTGTAAGCTAATTTATTAGCTTCCTAATTAGGTAAACTTTGTTTACGTTGATTTGAATAGGGTTTAGTTGAGTGTGTAGGATGACTGGCGAGCAAATTGGGGGCTTGCAGTTACGAAGCGGGGCCCACGAGGCGAGCAGGGCCGGCATTTGTTGCAGAGGCACACATGACAAATGACAACAGGACTTCATTGCCTCAACCTGTGCTGTCAAGCTGTGCTGTCGAAGTGGTGTCACTGGACTGGTATGCTGGACAGCAGTGGCCGCGTTGGAGCGAAGCAGAGAGGACATCATCAGAGTGTATTGGTGGTTTCATGATGCAGGCCGCCCTGACTGGACAGACATGCTGGAAGTGCCGGGCCTGAGCGACGCAGAGATGGCGGTCAAGGCTGAGGCAGGGGCGGTCAAAGCAGAGAAGGCGGAGCTTGAGGGGACGGCGGGGGGTATTGTGAAATCAGGGGGGCAGGCACTGAAGGCTGAGGAGGGCCTCGTGGTGAAGGATGAAGGGGGAGGAGAGCGAGAGGCTGTGTGGAGCATTGGGTCGAGCATCAGTGGGGTGAGTGGAGGAGTTGTCGGTGGTTGGGCATCAGTGGTGGTTGGTGGTGGTTGGTGGTGGTTGGTGGTGGTTGTGCATCAGTGGTGGTTGGTGGTGGTTGTGCATCAGTGGTGGTTGGTGGTGATCGTTGGTGGTGGTTGTCGGTGGTTGTGCATCAGTGGGGTGAGTGGAGGAGTTGTCGGTGATTGTGCCTGTGCAATTTGGGTGAGTGGAGGAGTTGTCAGTGATTGTGCCTGTGCACTTTGCCTGTGCAGTTTGGGTGTGCCTGTGCAATTTGGGTGTGAGTGGAGGACAGGTGTTTGTTATAGGTGTCGTGGGTGTAGAGCATAGGGCAAGCCACGACAGGGTGGGGGCGCGTGAGCGTGCAACTGTACCAGCTGCTGCTGCATGTGCAAACTAACACACGTGAAAGCACACTCTCACGTTAAAACACATACACAGGCGACACACTCACAAACGTGTGTGTACTCTCACATACACATACGCATGGTCACCCACACATATAGACACTCATGCATGTGCACGCACACGTATACGCACACAACAGACCGAAGCCGAGCATGCCATCATTGCCAGCGCGACAAGTGAGCTTGCCCTCATTGGGGAGGAGCTGGCCAAGTATGGTGCTACAGAGATCTCACCTGAGGTGGGGTCTGTTTGTGTTTTGTTTGCAAATGTGTGTGTAAGCGTGCGTGTGTGTGTGTGGTGGGGGGGGACAAAAGCTTCAGTGTGTGTTCAAAGCAGTCGTGCTCGTATGTAATGTGCATGAACAGTAGCTATTATGCATGCTTCACGTGAAAAAATTGTTGCGCTGTGCATCACGCGTAGTGGTTGCAGCCGTGAAACCTTTCAACATTTATGCCACATGTGTGTATGTATGTGCGTGTGTGTGCGTATGTATGTGCGTGTGTGAGCGTGCGTGCATTGCTCTCTTTGCCATCGTCTTTGAACACAGTACACACGCATACACACATTCACAAACAGTACGCACACATGCTTAAATCTATAATATTGCATGCACAGATATGGCGTCAGCGCTTAGATGGCACTGCAGATGTGGGCAGCCTGTGCATAGCAATCCTTGACTGTGAGGCCGATGTCAGTGCGCTCTTTGATG
>Ga0307968_1004050_pt1 | contig 12043 bp, 11 predicted proteins | sample OrgLakmetagen650_FD_201834 | JGI IMG/M metagenome (GOLD analysis project Ga0307968, IMG submission 201834) | Saline water microbial communities from Organic Lake, Antarctica - #650 | ecosystem: Environmental > Aquatic > Non-marine Saline and Alkaline > Saline | place: Antarctica: Organic Lake... | reverse complement strand
CTTGACTTTAGAGACGGCCTGCTTAACCGAGGTACCCAGTAGGTGGAGGTATCATTATTAGCAACTGAGTCTGCACGGCAGAGCCCCTATTGATCGTAACCTACCTAACGCCAACAATCTGACCAACAACATTTCATGCACACAGGTCAGAATACAAGGTGATGTGCAAGTTACCAAGTATGACAAATTTTGGGGCGAGGGCTCCACTCCTCTGTGTCCCCTTCCTGTCCCTCACCACGACAGAGAGCACAATGGTAGCAGCAGCTTTGACGGTCTTCAAGCAATCGATCAGGGCGTGGGTAGCAAGAGCAGCAGCGGCAATAATCAGCAGATAGCTCAGATGGCCAAGGAACCTGTATCAAGGTTGAGGCTAGGCAACACCCCCCTTGGCTCTCTTGAATATATCTTAGATCCGGATGCTGCTGCTCGATAGATTGACAGTGTGCTAAGATACGTTGGCCTCGTACGAGGTTGGCTGACTCGGCACAAAAGTGCTGCTCCTGTTTTTGTTAACACACTAATTGTGGCAGTTAAGTAGATAAAGATCATGGATTAGCTTTGAGTGATTGGAAGCTTAATCATGAGCCGTCTTTTTGTCTGCTCTAATCTCTAATGCACATGTTCTGTAACACGCAAGTGGCATCCTTTTCTTCAACTCTTGTGAGCAGTGACTTCCTTCGTTGTAGTTGTATTATTAGATTTTTACAGTGGCTTTTATTGCCTGCAAGTAGCACTGTGCTCTATTTTCTCAACCAACTTGTTCAATTCAAGGCTCCTTTGTGCAGCTCCTTGCCTGAATTAATTTTTAAAGTTTTATCCTTCTTCTCTTTCCTCAGTTTCATGCTTGGTACGTTTGCGCAACGGCGTACCACATTGTTATGTATCGTGTTTGCCTCGTCTAAGCCTTGACTCAGAGTACGTGCGTGTTGCGTTTCAGTCAAGTGCGTGTATTATTGTTGTGTTTGCGTTTTACCTGCCTCTGCATTTTTTAGCACTACCTGCAGCTGATCTGCTGCAGGGAGTTTATTGAGGTCAATTGCTTGACCCAAGCAGATTATTTAATTCCAGCGGATACAGTTTTGCATCAGGGTGTAGTGACCTTTAGCCAGTTATTTGGCTGATTGGCTGCTGACTTTCCTTTTTCCTTGTACATCTTCCCTCCTGCAGCAGTGCGTGGTCTTGCTTACTACTTCCAATATGCACTACTTTTCTTTGTCGTGCCTTAGTAATGATCTAACGGTAAGGTAAGGTTACATCGCTATATATATGCCTCAGGGGGCATCTCAGCGTAGGCTTGGCAAAAGCCTGAAACCACACCTGGCTAGACAAAAGGGAAAACGTCTAAGAGAAACAAGAGACAGAGAAGGAATGATAAAAAGCAAAATTAGGGGAAAAAGACGAGAAGTCAAAAGCCAGAAGGGAGCCGAAGTACGACCAGCAGAAAAAGTTTGGTCTGACAGAGAGTATTGAAGAAAGCAGTGCCAGTGCACTACATAGACAAGCCGAAGGTCAAGCCAGCTTTAGAACCAGAAGCAAAGTAGCAGGCGCCGCCGGCGATAGGCAGGCGCTAATTAACTTTTCATGAACTACTGCTTTTTGTGAGCAGGCTCGCAGTCACACTTTTTCAAGTGGCAAGTGTATGCTAGGTCAGTTCGTGCCCTCCCACGTAATTAACATGACTCATGCATCGGATGCATACAACAAGGGCCCCCCACCCGCTGTTTGGCTGATTGGCTAAAAATTATCACAATTCTTACAGCCTTACCATTGTTTTATATGCATCCCTAGTAGTCGCACGTTTAAACTGGTGGCTTTATCTGTAAACCCTGTTTGGCTAGCTAATTGGCTGCTGGCCTCAGCCGTGGCTCAGGTGTGAAGGAAAATGATGAATAGCGACTCAGAAAGCAAGGATTTCAAACGAGGCTGGTTAGCTACTGTCTTGATGCATGTAGCGAATAAGGTTGAATCATCAAAAGTCTTAAAAAAAGGTTTTGAATGTTGGAATTAAAAGGAATAGCTTTACTAGCCCCTGGACCTGAAGGTCATAGCAGGATATAACATTGCTTCGTTATTCGCTCTATGAAGGCCTCTCTCTGTATTGCTTACACGACGTTCTGGTCATGACTTTCTGGTTTAAACAATGCGTCCTAACATGAATACGTCTACATTTTGATGTGTTTTTGCCTACTTCTTCTCGTGTCTGTAAGGTTAGCATTTTCCAGTTGCGTTATAGCCCTTTTTTTTACTTGGTTTGTTTTGAGGTTTACCTCGTTCTCATAGGTTGAGCAGCCATTCCAGGTTGAATGCCTTTGTAATCCAAACTAAACTAAACTAACATGAATAGAAGGCCTTATGAGCTCAGGATCTGTGACAAAGGTGATTGGCACACTGTTCAGGATGAGGAACACATTTTTATGGACTGTTTGCATAAACATCTTGTTAGCCTTCGCACAAAGCACCGCCAGCTGGTCTTCCCACCTCGATATGAAGATACCCAACTCGTTTGAGGACTTTTTTGAGCCAGCCAGATATCTATGGTGTAACCTCTTTGTGGCTGAGTGCCTAACCCTTTTCCCTTGTTCTTTCTAGCTTCTTTTCGGTTTGGTTACAGGCTTTTTCCAAGCTTCCGTTCAGATGCCCCCCAGAGGCATAGCCTATACAACGATGTAACCTTACATTACATAACACGACGTTTTTCGACCTGTTCAGTAATCCTTCTAAAAGTTTAGCTTCAGGTAATTACTTAAATGCACTGCAATACTTGACGCTCATATTTCCACCAGGGTAGGTATTTACAAAGGAAGGTAGAAGTGCATGGGTCTAGGACATGAAGCCCAGACTGAAAGGCTGTGCTTGTAGTGACTGCACACAATGCAATGATGAAGGGAATTTCGAAAGAAAATCTTAATCTCCCCACCATAAGTCAATCAGAAAGAATCAGAGAGTCTATAGTGTTTGAAAAGCCTCCCACTCAATAAATGCCTCTGAATACGTGACCAAATCCACTGCCATGGTAAGTAAGGAAGTAGGCGGGTGCCCATATAGAGTTCAACCAAGGTAGAGGGCAAAGGCTGTATCTCACTACTAAGGTTGCACAAGCAAATCTCTCACCATGCGAAGTAGTAATGGGGGAAAGTAAGCGGTTCAAGGCTTTAAGAGCAACTTGTTATAAACGATGGCGAGAATTTGTGTAAAAGGTGGAGACGGCTTTACGCGTTAAAATCAAAATGCATACACTGTACAAGGCAAAAGCTTTCCGGCATGCTTTGTTCCACATCTTAGAATGCTACCCCAGTTCCATAATCCTTCAGCCTCCATTCCTGCAGTGGTTGCCATGCAGTAAACAGGAAGTTCTCGCTGTGAGAAAGTGAAATTCATTGTAGACCTATAAGTTTGCTTGATATGATATTATCTTTATGATATGCAGGGGGAAATGCAGGATTATTTGCTTCAACAAAATGGCCAACGTACAAAAGAGGAATTAAAGCTCATAGCCAGAAGCCACCTAAATACCTGAGTGCTTACCCATTCACTTCGCTGGACAGCTGCTGTTGAGTTGGTCTTCTTTTTAGCCTGTAATTAAAAGAGAATGTGGGAGGTGACAAGGGAGGGGGTTGATAGATTGTTAAGGCAAAATGCTTACACATCAATGCACTCCTGAGTACTTGTGTTGCCTGATTACCTTTGACTGGCGCTCAGCATCTTCCAGAAAAGGCGCAATGGCTGATGTATGGGTGTACGGATCCCATGCAGCTCCACGATTACACGAACCTGCAAATACATAGGCAAATTTTGTCGTGAACTGCACAGAAGAAAGGGAAGAAGTATGGATTGCAGTAAGTTTCTGCTCTCCCTTTACAGATACATGCAACCTTGGTAAGACACAATTGTGTGCTGTCACAGCTTGCATGTCATTTTTTGTTTTAACCTGAACTATTTTTCAAACTAAACCATACGTTATTCTGTTCTGTGCAGTGCAGTTTTACGGGATGCGACCAACCACACTAGCAATTACACAGCAGATCATACACGGTCACCTGTTCCCGTCCAATCTTGTTGTCCAGTGGTCAAAGGCTTCCAGTTAGGGTTGAGTGATCCCCTCATGGTTCCGGCCTGGGCGCTACGTTCTTCCCAGTCACCCTGAAAGTGTCCAAAAAGCAAGCACAGATCAAGGAAACTTCATCATGGCGTCTCAACAGTTTTGTCACTGGCTCCATAAGTGCAGCAACTTTACATGAACAAGCATCAATTTGAACAATATCACACTGTTGATGGGAGTAAAAATGATGCAGGTTGGTATCGTTGAACTTCAGCCAGTGCTCTTTGCTTGCACCTGTTTGTAGCCAAAAGGTAGCTGTGTGGCGGAGCATCAATTCTGTAGCAGTCCATTAAAGGTTGTAAAAAAACACAGGTAAGTTTCATCGCACTTTGCATACACGCCAGTCCTGCAAAGCAGGGCAATAACACCAGGACAGGCTACTGCTTAAAACAAAGTAGTTTTACCAAGCTGCTCTAGTCTCTCATGCCAAAAAATGCCCCATTGTAGCATGGCCCTGTACTGTAGATATCTCAGCACTCCTAGGACTGATGACTCGCATGCTGCTACCAACGCAATATCCCCTAGTTGTAAACATTGCTTACCATCTCTATGGCGGCAGTAGAAGTCGTTTTGGGCACTCGTGTATCGTTGTTTGTACCGGGAGGGGGGCGGTGACCTGACATCACACCTTGGCCATCGCCATCTTTACGGTGAACGGAGTAGTGAAGCGGACCTGATCATTATAGATGCAGCATACTGCTTACCGATATCAGGAATAGAAAGTGTAGCGAGCAAGTCAAGCCAAGAAGCACAAAACTGAACAGGAACAAGTACGGGTCCTACCCCTATAAGACGGTGTAGATTATCTAATTTTCAGATGCTTACAGCTTGAAGCCAGGCCTTGCTGTCTGCCCTGTGCTGTGCTGTAAGACACGCTATGCAACAGGATTGATATGCAAACACCTTATTGAGAGCGTGACTCGTTGCTTGCTCACCTGCATCATTCAATGTTGCATCAACGCCTCGGTTTCTCCAGGGCTGTGGGACTCCTCTAAGTGTGTTGCGTGGTTTGGGCACGTCTCCAGTTGCTGCATCGCCAACACGAGTCTGCCACTCGTCAACTGCAGGACTGGGCTCAAATGGTGCTGGTTTTCCATGTATCCAAGCAGTTCCAGTTAGGTTTGCCATACTCCAGGGCTGCCCTGTGCAATTACACGTTGTATGTATGTGTGCTTCTGTGTATGAGTGTAAATGTGTATGGTTGTTTTTCTGTGCGTGCGTGCGTGCGTGTGTTTGTGTGTGTGTGTGTGTATGTTAATTTGTGTTTTTATGTGTAAATTTGTATGTGCGTACATGCGTGCATGTGTGCATATGTGTGTGCGTGCATGTGTGTGTGTATATGTGTGTGTGTATGTGTGTGTGTGTGTGTGTGTGTACGTGCATGTGTGTGTGTGTGTGTGTGTGCGTGCGTGTGTGCATGTGTGTGCACACATGTGTGCATGTGCATGTGTGTGTGTGTGTGTGTGTGTGTGTGTGTGTGTGTGTGTGTGAGGGCGCGTGCATGTGTGTGCGTGGGTGCCTTCGTGTGTGTGTGTGTATCTGTGTGTGAGAGTTGATGGTCTTATATAAATCACCTTAGACAACAGTCACCGCTTTAAGTATTTATGTATGTGCCTAGTACTCTAAATATATATATGTACAACCGGAGTTTCGGTTCTTCTTCGATTTGAATTTCACCTAGGTCTAGTTCTTATTAATAATAAATGCATATATTTGCGCGACAATTATCGAGTCAGTTTCGACCATTACTAAGATCCGCAGTCGCACCTGCAATGTTCTACTCCTTTGGCCAGGCGCAGCCACGTTTCAAGGACAGACTCGATGCGGGTGTGTAATGACAAGTGACGTACACATACAAATAAGACGCATAGTTCCTGCAGGTGATGACATGACTCATCAGGTTCCAAAAAAATATGTGCGTGCAGGTCATCAGATTTGTGAGCAAATAAAGAAGGACCCCAGTCTCTTTGCCAAGGACCAACCCCCCGTATGCATTGCTTTACCCCGTAAGTAATTTGCTGCAAGTCATCATTATTTTTCCGCGCCGTGTCTGGATCATCAGGACGTGCAATTTTTTGTCCTGCTTGCCAGGTGGAGGCGTGCCCGTAGCAGAGCAAATTGCCAAGGAACTGGACGCGCCGCTGGACGTGCTGATTGTGCGGAAGCTTGGTAAGGTTTTGCTGTAATTCTGCATTGCTACCCACGTCTGCCTTTTTTCCCTTCTCTGAAATACTCGCTCGGCAGACGTGATGGCTGTAATCACGAACTGGTCCTCAGAGGATCCAGTGCTGCCTCTTTTCTGTCCCTCCCTCATATACACATCCAGGTGCACCGAACCACCCGGAGTATGGCGTGGGCGCACTTGCAGAGGGAGGTGTGTGCATTGTAAATGAGCAAGCCGTGCGTGCTGTGGGGGCAACAAGAGAGCAAATGACTGAGGTCCTGCGCTCGGAGTGGGATGAAATGCAGAGAAGGTGCGAGGATGTAATAAAGATTGTCTGAGGGAGTTGCAGTATATATTTTGCAAACTATGACAATGAGTTTTACGCTATTGAGAGACGCGATTATTACCACTTTATTACCACTTCCTCTGTTGCTGCTGAACGTGACACAAATCGTCAGGGTTGAAGTGTATCGAGGAGGCGCCCCTCTCGTGGACGTCAAGGGCAGGGTTGTCCTGGTGGTGGATGATGGTTTAGCAACCGGAGTCTCAGCACGAGCGGCCATGAAGGCACTGAAGGTCTGTCATTACCTGCTGTTTAATCAAATGTGCAACATGACATGGTATACGTGTTACGTGGCAACCTTGTCTCCTCTGCTTTTTGCCTGGTCTAAGCAGCTGATGTGGATGAGGATGTTTGACTGCTTGCTTGGCTGATCTTTCTTCTTTATTTTGGTTCAGGGCTCACATTCCCCTCACATTCAGTCAGAAGAGGAAAGTAAGTCCCTACCTGGAAAATCCTCCTCCCATGGAAAACCGAGCAGTGAGTCCCACATATTGAATAGCCAAGCAAGCAGGGAACCTTTCATTTGCAGAAGTGCCAACACACAGCCTGATCTGCATGTAGCACCACCTAAGCATCACACCAAGCACCTGTAATTTTGGAGTTATTATTGCATGACTGACTTAAGCAACACAGCAGCTTGTTTCACAGCCGGTCCCAGCACACAAAGATGCTGCTGTGTCACTGGCAGGGTCTAGCAAGCACAATTGGAACCAAAGTATGCATGGTGGAACACCTTGTTTTCTTGGCTGACTTTCGCCTTGACTCTGTCGTAAACAGTGTGTAACACACAGCTGAGAGTCCAATTCTTTTTTAAATCAGAGCATGTATAACTAAAAGCATCCTGACCTCATCAGCCTTAAACAACGCTTTGCAGATCAAAAAGCGCTTTCAGTTCCTATAATGAGCCAGCCTGACGAACTTTTGTGTGTGTGTGTGTGTGTGTGTGTGTGTGTGTGTGTGTGTGTGTTAGATCAAACAGTTCCTTTTTCGCTGCCTTGCTTTCTTTCTGCTTTCTCTTTCCGTTGCCTTTCCCCAAATTTGAGCATAAATCACAGGATTACTTGCAAAGGGGAGCTGCGTTCCTATTATGAGTCTTGCTGAGTAAGGTTGCTTTGGAGTCGCTCATGCGCACCAGCCATTGCTTGCGCACCAGCCGGCTCATTTGCTAATGCTCTCAACTTCCTTGCTCCTGATTCTGCTGATTGCCGTGAGGAACGGTTATGTCTTTGATCCACCGTATTGTATGTATTGCACCCTACAGATCTTTAGTCCTCTTACATTAAATCCTGGGAGCTATCTTTTGCCTCTGGTTGTTTTCAACTATTGCTATCTCCAGTTGTTTTTACAGCCAGATCCCTTGTTTCACTCTTGAGTATTTCTTCCTCACCTTTGCATCTTTGCAAAAAGCACGTAGCAGTGAGTTTGGCTACCTAACCCTATATCTACATAACCTTCAATCACATCAGCAGTGACAAGAATGTTCCTCACTTTGTCACTTAACATTCTTGTGGCAGCAGCAAACCAGGTCTTATGCGTGCAAGCGTAAAACCTGAGAATTTCCCTTGCTCAACAGGACATGGGAGCCATCCGCGTTGTTCTAGCTGTACCTGTGGGATCTCCAGACACTGTGCAAGAGCTGAAAGATGCAGGGTGAGTCAGCCTACAAGCAGGAAAGTTTGTTCGTTTGGTACGAGCAGGTGTGCAAAGTAGCTGTATGCTGCAAGCAGGTCACAACCCATTGCTTCCAGTTTATGAACAGTTCTATGACATTAAAATAATCACGCCAAAAATTGACATTCTTTGGCTTTGTTGTTGACTGCATTGCAGGAATGAGGTGCTCTGTGTGCATCAGCCCCCTGTCTTCAGAGCGGTAGGGGTGCAAGGAAACCCGTAAAAATAGCCCTCAGGTTTTCCAGATGTTGTGTGACGTATGCATGCTAGTTAACTTGGACTAGAAGCTAGAAGGAACGATCCCTTTGTGATTGATCATTGTACAAGGGCTCATTTACCTCCTGCCTGCAGGTGGGCATGTGGTACGATGACTTTGGACAGACAGAAGACAGCGAGGTGCTGAGCATCATGGAACGAACAAAGGTGTGTGCATCGAGGGCTTCAAGAAGCAACTTTGTCTTGGAATATGTATTTATGGCATGACTTTGCAGGTTTGTTCTCGATTTTAAGCGTTCTTATTTGGTGGCGTGACATGTTTGAAGAGCCTTTCCCTCTTTTCCCAAACGTCACTGAAATCTAAAGCATCAGCTCACACATAGCTACTATTTTGATATGTGCAGGCACGCAGAATTGCTGGCGATGTAAATGCTGCAAAGGGTGCCCCGTTTGGGAATGAGGTGCGCATTTCTTCCTACTTGTCCTCGTGTGATGGAATGGGCTGTGTAATATTGGCGTGAGTCTTCTGGCTCTTCTTTGCTTGTTACCACAGTTTTGCGGCCAATCCATCAATTACATTGCTTTCGAGTTTTTGAGCAAGCATTAAACACAGATTTGGGTAAATTCACATTCAGGTGTCCGTCAATGAATATCCATCTGGGCCGGTGGATGGAAAGCTACCCCCGCCATCTAGTACAACAGCAGCTTATTCCGCTGCACCAGCGGCGTCTGTGGCCACAAACCTGCCTTCTCCCACAAAGTGTGTGCTTTGGCCAGCCGGACACCTTAGATATGGCACTGTAGTCATTTGAGTTATATGTTGTACGAAAGAAACCAAAGTATCTTTCGTTGGCTCAAGCTTGAAACAACTGTGAAGCAAGTATGAGCATGCTAGAAAGACGGTGGTGGCCTCCTTACGTGTACACTGTGCATGTAGGGGTGAGAGGGAGGTCTCCATTCCTCACGTGCCAGCCATTCGCACTCCAGGGGCCGTCACGCTCAAGGGAACTCTGGTTATCCCTGAGGGATGCAAGGTAGGCACCAGGGTTACAACTTGATCAAGCAGACCTTTGCCTCTGGTTGGTTGTTAGTCCAAGATGAGTCGTGAAGTATCTGACTGTGTGGCTTTCTTTCTCTCAGGGCATTGTGCTTTTTGCACATGGTAGTGGCAGCAGCCGCATGTCTCCTCGCAACCGCATGGTAGCGAAAATGCTGCAAGACATGGGTGAGTGGGGAGGAGCTTTATCCAAAATCACCAGAGGTTGGTGGTGTGCTTGTGACGCAGCAAAAATAACTGTAGAAACAATCGGGTCGACATCCTAGCTGTAGGTGCCGCAGTGAGTGCCCTTAAGTTACTTTCTGAAAGCAGCAACACGTATACGCTTGTAATTTTCTGAAAGCAGCAACACGTATACGCTTGTAGGCATGGGCACGCTGCTGTTTGATCTGCTCAATGATCCTGAGGCAGCTGACAGGCGCAACGTGTTTGACATTGACCTTCTTGCCTCACGACTGGTCCAAGCACAGGTGAGAAACCTGGACAATTTTGTGAAGGAGGTGTGTGCTGTGTGAGACTTGTGAGACTGCGAGAATGATGTTATGTAGGCTAATATCTCTACAGGAGGCGTCCACTTGGTTTTTGCCACCAAATGTATTGAGAACTGGAATAGTTACGCAATCCACTCACCCCTTTCCACTTCTTACCAGGCATGGCTCCGCAAGGACCTTTACCTGTCTGACTCGTACCCTGTGGGATTTTTTGGCGCGTCAACAGGTGAGATGTATTATTCATTAATACAGCTGCCCCTGCATGTGTGTGTGGCAAAAGTAGCTTTCATTCCAAACCTCACCCAGGCTGTCTGATTGGCAAGCATGTCAAGCAATGGCATCCTTCAAGATAGCAAGTGCTTCTTGTACATGCTTCGAGGTGCAGGTGGCGGAGCTGCTGTTGTAGCAGGTGCCCATCTGCGAGGATTAGGGAAGGGTGTGGCAGCAGTGGTGTCCAGAGGTTGGTGTACTTTGACTCAGTGTTGCATAATTGGTATTTGTAACACAGTGTGAGTCATTTCGGAGTTTAATGCAAAAAGTTTCCAATCTAGTAACTCACTTTTCCTTGTTGCTGAAATGTGTAGGCGGTCGCCCTGATCTGGCCGGGAATGCCCTAAAAGATTGCATTGCACCCACGCTGCTAATTGTTGGGGGTTTGGACTACCAGGTGCGTTCTAAAGCAGGCTCTGCAGCAAATTGATGGCTTATGGAGGCCAACCCAAATGGGAACTTCATTTGACTTGACGTCGTGCATTTTTACATGTTTTTGGTCACCCTTCCAGGTGATCGAAATGAACAAATGGGCTCTATCCCAACTCCCCAATGGACGGCTGGAAATAGTACCTGGAGCTACTCACCTGTTTGAGGAAGGCGATACACTGCAGCAGTGTGGTATTCTAGCCCGTGATTGGCTCAGTGCAAATTTTGACGCAGCAATCCAATCCTGATTTTCCATTCCATGAGAGTGCAATGACCTGTTATTAGATAGAACAAAATATGATCATTGTGACCATTGCGCTGTTCTGGTGATTACTGAATGCCTTTTTGAGGCGTGACAGGTATCTTTGCTGTTGTGTTGATTTTTAAGTTTCATTGTTCGACTAGAATATTTCAGAAAGGGAAGAACCAAAATGGTACTGCTTAAATCAACCAGACTGCTGCTCAAATCAACCAGGCTACTGCTCAAATCGACCAGAGAAAGGAGCCATTTACGCACATAAACCTTGAGGGAAATCAAGCAAGAATGGTGTGAAGGGTCTTACGGTGTCCGAGGAAGCAAGCTCAGAACCAGTTCTGATGTCTAGTGTCCGTACAATACATGAAATTTATGAGGTAAATGTCACATTGAAGTATATCAAGTTCTTGATCTAGGTCAGTGCTGTCTGGGAAAAAAAGATGAAACCTGCTGATGGTTGGTTATGCTGCTGAGATGCTTCCTCCCAGCCTCCCTCAGTTGTCCCATGCCACTCAGATTAAGATATAATAAAGAGATAATTAAAACTACGCAGGTAGGATGGGGATCAGGGGGGTTGCATGCTTGACCTGAAACCGGCTCCTGGTGAGAGTCGATCACTGTCAAAAAGCCTCGCGTTATCAACGCGTTTCTGAGTTTCAGAAACGCGTTTCTGAACTCTCGCGCTCTGCACGCTAACAACGGCTGATAAACGCGCGTTTTTGAGTCAGAAACGCGCGCTTTTGGGCACTGCAAGCGCGTTTATGAGTGCGATGAGCGCGGTTTTAAAAATATAATCGCCATTTCGATGGGTTGAGAAGCGTATTTGTGGCGCGGGAAATGCCAGCTGCAAGTTTGAAGGCTCTCTCTCTCTCTCCTGCCCCACGCCAGCCCCCTGCACGCACACCTGCAGCAAATGACACGGCATACTCATAGCGTCCATGCTGTGGGAGATAGCGCAGAGCAGGAGGGAGCATAGGATCAGAAAAGGTGGAGAGGAGGAGAAAGCTGAAGATTTGCTCTCAAGAGGGCAGTTGGAGGAGGCCCGCA
>Ga0307968_1004049_pt1 | contig 12048 bp, 13 predicted proteins | sample OrgLakmetagen650_FD_201834 | JGI IMG/M metagenome (GOLD analysis project Ga0307968, IMG submission 201834) | Saline water microbial communities from Organic Lake, Antarctica - #650 | ecosystem: Environmental > Aquatic > Non-marine Saline and Alkaline > Saline | place: Antarctica: Organic Lake... | reverse complement strand
GCGAGGTGGTGTGAGAGGGGGTGTGAGAGGGGGTGAGAGGGTGGGAGGGTGTGGGAGGTGGGGTCTGAAGTTGTGCTTTCAGACGTTGAGTCGAGAACCAAACCAGCAGATTCGGATCCCATGTGACTGACAGCTGGACTCAAAACAGGAGAATTGACTGACAGCTGGACTCAGAGCAGCAGATTTGGTTCCATGTGAATGACAGCTGGACTCAGAACAGGAGGGGTCGGGTAGGAATCAAGATATATGGTCATGAGTAGATTTGGCCAGAATCAATTATACACACCGTATATGACCGTATGTCTGGTAAATTTCTCTCCTTAAAACACCATATGCACACCGTCTATACGTATACCTATATGTATGGTTCTGGCTGTGTGTGTGTGTGTGTGTGTGTGTGTGTGTGTACAAATCTAGTCACTGGCCAAGTGCAGGCACGTGTTTCAGACGACATCTGCACAAATAAATCAGTGCTGTTGTAAGCTCTTGTATAGAGTTGGCCATAACCGTAAATACACACCGTACATGACCGATCAGCCAAACAACCTGGCTGAAGGTCACCTCCAAATTTGTAACCATTGTAACCAGTGTATATGACCGTATGTATGGTGATTTCCCTGCTAAAAATACCGTAAGCACCCCGTATATACCTATAATTATATGGTTTTGGCCCACCCTAGTACTCTTGTAAGCAACACAATATGGGTGGCTCCATATTCACACTAAAGAATGGCTCCATTTTCATTCCATTCCGTTCCATTCCATTTTCATTCCATTCCGTTCCATTCCATTTTCATTCCATTCCGTTCCATTCCATTTTCATTCCATTCCGTCCATTCCATTTTCATTCCATTCCATTTTCATTCCATGTGGCTCCATTTTCACACTAAAGAAGGAGTTCAGCTCTGAAGGGAGGCCGAGTCAAGAGCAGGGGGGGCAAATTTGTGAACAACACTCAAATTAAAGCAAATGAGGGGGTCATCCAAAAGCACACTAGAAAAACATATAGGTAAATTATACTAGTACCAATTAATTTAGGTAAATTGTACCTTGACCGCTTATCTCATCTTATTTAAGGAGACTGTACCTACCTGGATAGAGTTTTTGGCCAATGCTGGTAGCGCTTCTGATGACCTGCCTGCAGAAATGAAGCAGGCACAAGTTTAGAAACATCTAGGTAGAATACAAGACCACCTGGCGAGCTCATTTGGCAAACGCTGGTAGAGCTTGTGATTGTCTGCCTGCAGAAATAAACAGGCAACACACATATTTGTCAGATGAAATCACTGTCACTGCAAAGTATAGGGCTCGGCACAACAGCTTAATGCGGCTTATGCTCGCAGACTTCGCGTAAGCTGGTACCGTGAATCGTTGCTGGAGATGAGATGCTACAGGGAAACATTGGCCACAAGCATCTGTGTGTGGGGTACTTTTCTAGGTATATGGGGGTGCCTATGGCAATGTGGGTGCATGTGGGTGCCTATAATTGCAATGTGTGTGTGTGTGTGTGTGAGTGTGTGTGTGTGTGTGTATGTGTGTGTGTGCCTATGGGTGCCTATGTGCCTATCAGGTGTGTGCCAGTACGCCAGTGCTCATGCAAACAATCTTGTTAGGGTTAATCACAATGCATGAGTGCATCACAATGCATGAGTGCATCACATGGCATGAGTGCATCACATGGCATGAGTGCATCACATCGCATGAGTGCATCACATGGCATGAGTGCATCACATGGCATGAGTGCATCACAATGCATGAGTGCATCACAATGCATGAGTGCATCACATTGCATGAGTGCATCACATGGCATGAGAGCATCACAATGCACTCATTCAAACTATCTTGTTTGGTTACGGAGCAGGATTTTGTAAGGAAAGGCTCGTCATGGCCAGCCATAGATCTCATTTCATGCTGTTGGCAATGGACGAGTGTCTCAAGCTGTCAGCGCTACACGCCATAGGTCCTAGCTGCGTGCCAATGGTCCTAGCTGCGTGCCATAGGTTCTAGCTGCGTGCCATCCGTCTTAGATACGTGCTACGCCATAGGTCCTACCTACCTGAGGTCGGAGTCCTGTGCATTCAGCCCATGGGAGGCATATGCAACTGCATAGCTGATGAACTCACGCGCTGCCTTGCTCTTCTTGAAGTCCAGGACACTGCTGGGAATGCCCAGCGCTTTGGCGCCTTGGTTATACGTTTTTACGATGGTGGAACAAATGTCTTGTGCTTGGCTGTTTGTGAGAGCTGATCGTGGCCCTGTGCACACATGTATGTGTATGTGTGTGTCTGTGTATCTGTGTGTGTATGTGGGTGTGTGTATGTGTGTGCGTGTGCGCGCACGTGCGCATGCGCAGGCGTCTATGTCTGGGTGTGTCTTGCGCACATATACTCGTGTGTGTGTATGTTGTGCGCATGCGTTTGCATGTTATCATGTTTGCTTAAATATGCACACGTGTGTGTATGTATGTTGTGCGCATGTGTTGCGTGTAGTCATGTGTGCTTACATATGCACGTGTGTGTATGTTGTGCATATGCGTTTGCGTGTAGTCATGTGTGCTTACATATGCACGTGTGTGTATGTTGTGCGTAAGTGTTTGCGTGTAGTCACGTTTGCTTACATGTGCACGTGTGTGTATGTTGTGCGTATGTGTTGCGTGTAGTCATGTGTGCTTACATATGCACGTATGTGTGTACGTTGTGCGTATGCGTTTGCATGTAGTCATGTGTGCTTACATGTGCACGTGTGTCTGTGTGTTGTGCGTATGCATTGCGTGTAGTCATGTGTGCTTACATATGCACGTGTGTGTGTATGTGTGTTTTGCGTATGTGTTTGCGTGTAGTCATGTGTACTTACATGTACATGTGTGTGTATGTTGTGCGTATGTGTTTGCGTGTAACCATGTGTGCTTACAAATGGGTGTGCCTGTGCGGCTGCCTCATAGTCCGTTTCAATCACTTCAGCATCACAAATAGAATCTGAGCTACTCAAGATCTAGTGAAGATTGGTCATAATCATATACCTATCTACACCGTATATGACCGTATAATTGGTAATTACCCCGCCAAAACACACCGTATATACACCGCACATATACATATATAGTGTAAATACATGGTGTGTGTATATATATGTACATATATGCATGCTTCTAGCCAACCCTAGAAATACACAATGATCAAACATTCATGATCTATTTGTTCCAGTGGCGTACGATACCAAAGCTGCCCACAAACACCTCTTACATCTTGCACTTCACAGGAAATTGACGGAATGATCATTTCAGCCACACAGCTGCTTGTTAAGCACATGCCTCCACGCCTTGCAGTAACAAGTGTGCCTAGTGTTGCCTCTTCTATGGCTGAGTGCCTAGCCCTTTTCCCTCGATTTTATTCTTGCGCCTTTTCTGGTTTGCTTGTAGGCTTTTCTCAAGCTCCCGCTCGGATGGCCCCCAGAGGCATATAAAGCAATGTAACCTTACCTTCCTTGCACCTTACAGTGGTGACACTAGCAAGTAGGGAGTAGGGTTGCAGGCTTTATCCAAGCTCCCGCTCAGATGGCCCCCAGAGGCAAATAAAGCGATGTAACCTTACCTTCCTTGCACCTTACAATGGTGACACTAGCGAGTAGGGTTGCAGGCGTTTCCCAAGCTCCCGCTCAGATGGCCCCCAGAGGCAAATAAAGCGATGTAACCTTACCTTACCTTCCTTGCACCTTACAGTGGTGATACTAGCGAGTAGGGTTGACTAGAAGCATATATATACAGTGTTATATATACGGTTTTTTTGGCAGGGGAATCACTAAATACAGTGGTATATATGGTCTTTTTGGCAATGGGATCACTGAACACACGGTCATATACGGTGTATATGAATACGGTTCTGGCCAACTCTACACGTGCCTTGCACCTTGCAGTAACAGGTAGAGGTGACGCCAGCGAGGAATTGCTCTCAAGGCGTGTGTAAAGCTAGTTCATACGCAAATCTAAATGCACACATGCACACACACATACACACACACATAAACACACACGCATGCACACAAGCGCACACACACACGCCTTATGCCTTCGCACCTTCCAGTAACAAGTGGGGGTGACGCCAGCGAGGAATTGCTCTCAAAGCGTGTGTAAAACTAGTATACACGCAAACCTAAACGCACACACACACACACACCTGTGGGAGGGTCTGCCAGCTTCCCCACCGCCTGCCCTGTCTTCCTTGGCATACCACTCTGTGCGCAGTTCCTGCACACCGAAAAAGGCAGCCACAAGGAGGCTGAGGAAGGGAGCTGCTCTGACTTGGAGGGTACAAGTCAAAGGCTGGCCAGAACCATTCAATTATCCGTACAAACGGTGTACGTAAGTTATTCTTAGCAGGAAAATCACCGTACATGCGGTCATATACAGTGTGCATACTGTATATACGGTTCTGGCCAAGCCTGTCAAAGTGATAACTACGCAATTTTGCACATGCTTGGGCTGGCCCCTCTTGCTAAAGTGAAGTGAAGAAAGCTTTAAGCTTTATTGAACTGACCTAAGCTTTGTTGAACTGACTTTAAGCTCTATTGAACCGACTTCAGCTTTATGATGAACTGACTTATTTACGTTGCTGCTGGGTTGGCCAGAGCCGTATATAAACACCGTATATGACCGTGTAGTTGGCGATTTCCCAGCCAAATTACCGTTTATACACCGTATTTCTTGGTTCTGGCTAAGCCCAGCAAAAATATGCCCAACAGCCCACTATGTAGGGCTACCGGTCACCCCTTCTTGTAAATCCTAAGCTTAAAATGTACACAGGGTTGACCAGAACCATTTATGAACACTGTGAACACTGTTCCCTGTGCACGCGTATGATATATCCACTGTGAACGTACGCATACGATGTATCCAGTAGGGAACATACCATACATGGTCATATAAGTAGGGTTGGCCAGAACCATATATATATGGTGTATATACGGTATTTTTGGCAGGGAAATCACCATATACACGGTCAAATACGGTGCATAGATACGGTTCTGGCCAACCCTACATATACGGTGTTTATGTACGGTTCTGTCTAACTCTATGTACATTTGCATTCAGACCGCTTCCACCCGAGGTTGACATGGTCGGGGCGATGAAATGTCGTGTTATGACTACAAAGTGAGTGCTTCCTTACAGACTGCCGTTTCATAAGGCAAACAAACTGGTGAACTCACGAGCCACTCCTCCATGACAGTGAGGAAGCAAGACTAAACGCAGGCAGTGTAGAGCACTCTCTGCAAGATGAACACTCCCTGATGGAAGAAAACGCAGACTGCAAGTCCGGCAACGATGAGCACATTGCATGATCTCACAACACTTATTCCCTGCATGACACACTCTTTCATGAGGAAACCTAGGACACTACTAGCAACATCAGCGCTTAGAAAAGTAAATGTCAAGTGAGCACACGCTGCTAGCAGCTAATGCTCTTGATTGAAAACACGCATGCTCATTCAGTTGTTAATGCAAGCACATGCAAACGCATTGTTTTTGACCGCACCTTTACAGCAGCACACTCAAGCCCTCGCTCTCAAAGGAAACACAATTTCTGAGCGCCCAATATACGTATATACGGCCGAGCGCTGCTCAGCACGGTGTTGTTCACCCTCTGATGGCTGCAAATACTGCACACAGAAGGGTATCGTAATTGGAACGGCACGTGGAGCGTAAAGAAAACAAAGAGAGCGCCTGTTGTTGAGGTAGCACCCAAGTCTATGCATGTGTGCGTGTGTGTGCATGCGTGTGCGTGCGCGCAAGCATGTATGCAAGCACGTGCTCCCATGCACCACTGTTTGTACTCAATCTCTCACCAGTTTTGTATCCCTTGCTACATTAGATTGGGCTAGCGTAGGGCGAAAAATCACAGTAGAAAACAAAAAGAATTAATCAATTGTACAACCTAATTTCAAGGTACTTTTCACGCTCAGAGACTTCTATTTCAAGGTATTCACGCTCAGAGACACACATACAAACACACACACACGCACACGCACACGCACACGCACACACACACGCACACGCACACGCACACACACACGCACACGCACACGCACACGCACACGCACACGCACACGCACACGCACAAACACACACACAGACACACACACAAACACGCACCCACGCATGCACACACACACGCAATGTCCTGTGTGTCACAGTGTGTGTTACTGTGTGGACCCCCCCCCTGGCAGCAGGCGGGAGGAATTTGCCTACAACCAGTACAAGCGCACACACACCAACGACCTTACCACCAATTACATCTTGATGATGGCTGGGCGTGGCTGGGCGTGTCAGCCGGCAAGCTTGACTCACAGCCATTCAAAACAATTCCAGGTGTGTGTGTATGCGTTTCTTGGCAAGTGAGACTGTGTTGCACTGATTGTGTATAGCCTTGTTGGGATGTGAGGTGCGGTTTTTGTGGCTGCGCTTATTTCTGACTTATTTCAGGTGGCAAGCTTGCAGTGTGCAAGCAGGTTAGGCATTTCAATGACTGATCGTGTCTTCCTGTAATGAGCAGTCTCTAGTTTCAGGCGGCAAGCTTGTAGTGTGCAAGCAGGCTAAGCTTTTCAAAGGCTAGACGTGTCTTCCTGTAATGAGCGGTCTCTAGTTTCAGGTGGCAAGCTTGTAGTGTGCAAGCAGGTTAAGCTTTTCAAAGGCTAGACGTGTCTTCCTGTAATGAGCAGCCTCTCGTGTCAGGCGGCAAGCTTGGAGTGTGTAGGACTCGTTCCAGGCGGCAAATTTGTAGTGTGCAAGCAGGTTAGGCTTTTCAAACACTGGTCGTGCCCTTGTGGTGTATTTGACTCGTTTCAGGCAACAAGCTTGTGAGTGTGCAAGCGGATCATATTAAAGACTGGACGTGTCTTCATATCACGAGCAGTCTCTTGGTATCTCGCACTTCCGCTTTACAGTGCCAGCCAGGAAAGCGAATAGGAGCAGCTAACATCCACCACGTCGGGTATGTTGATGTTGAATGTAGACAGGATCCTTGCAGCAATTTTTTTGCAGTATTTACAGTATGTGTTTATTAAGAACAGGATAATCATGCAGGCACTGAAAATACGCATCTGCATTGGACAATGGATTTTGGGTAAGGAGTTTGGAGCCGCCTTGGTGCCGGGCATTGTAGAATTCTTTCCACAGCATTGTTAAAAATTCTTCACCGCAGCATTGTAAAACTTTTCCACCACAGCATTGTATAATTCTTTTCACAGCATTGTTAAAATTCCTTCAACACAGCATTATTAAAATTTCTTCACCACAGCATTGTTTAAATTCCTTCACCACAGCATTTTAAAATTCTTCACCACAGCATTGTAATACTCCTTCACCACAACATCGTTAAAATTTCCTTCACCGCAGCATTGTAAATTTTTTTTACCACAGCATTGTTAAAATTTCTTCACCACAGCATTGTAAAATCTTTTCACCACAGCATTGCAAGATTCCTTCACCAAAGCAGCATTGTGAATCTTGTTCACCACAGCAGCATGTAACACTCCTTCACCACAGCATTGTAAAACCCCTTCACCGCAGCATTGTAAAATTCCTTCACCACAGCATTGTGCAACTTGTTCACCACAGCAGCATGTAACACTCCTTCACCGCAGCATTGTAAATGATCCTTCACCACAGCATTGTTAAAATTTCTTCACCACAGCATTGTAAAACCTTTTCACCACAGCATTGCAAGATTCCTTCACCACAGCAGCATGTAACACTCCTTCACCACAGCATTTGAACTTCCTTCACCACAGCATTGTAAAACTTTTTCACCACAGCAGTATGAAACACTCCTTCACCACAGCATTGTAAAACCCCTTCACCACAGCATTGTTAACACTCCTTCACCACAGCATTGTAAATGATCCTTCACCACAGCATTGTTAAAATTTCTTCACCACAGCATTGTAAAACCTTTTCACCACAGCATTGCAAGATTCCTTCACCACAGCAGTATGAAACACTCCTTCACCACAGCATTGTAAAACCCCTTCACCACAGCATTGTTAACACTCCTTCACCACAGCAGCGTAAAACCCCTTCACCACAGCATTGTTAACACTCCTTCACCGCAGCATTGTAAAACTCCTTCACCGCAGCATTGTAGAATTCTTTCACCACAGCATTGTAAAACTTTTCCACCACAGCATTGTAAAACCCCTTCACCACAGCATTGCAAGATTCCTTCACCACAGCATTGTAAAACCCCTTCACCAAAGCATTGTTAACACTCCTTCACCACAGCAGCGTAAAACCCCTTCACCACAGCATTGTTAACACTCCTTCACCGCAGCATTGTAAAACTCCTTCACCGCAGCATTGTAAATGATAATTCACCACAGCATTGTAAAACCCCTTCACCACAGCAGCATGTAACACTCCTTCACCGCAGCATTGTAAAATTCCTTCACCACAGCATTGCAAGATTCCTTCACCACAGCATTGTGCAACTTGTTCACCACAGCAGCATGTAACACTCCTTCACCACAGCATTGTAAAGTTCCTTCACCACAGCATTGTTAAAGTTCCTTCACCACAGCATTGTTAAAATTTCTTCACCACAGCATTGTTTAAATTTCTTCACCACAGCTTTGTTAAAATTTCTTCATCACAGCATTGTATAGCTCTCACAGCAGCATTGCAAGATTCCTTCACCGCAGCATTGTAAATTTCTTTCACCGCAGCATTGTAAATGATAATTCACCACAGCATTGTTAAAAATTCTTCACCACAGTATTGTAAAACTCCTTCATCACAGCAGTATTGTAAAACTCCTTCATTACTGCATAAAAAAGGGCCCAAGCAGATAAACTTTCAGGATAAAAGGCATTGAAAAACCATTTCAATTTTGTCTCTTAGCACTTGACCTTCAGTATTACAACCCAACACGCCAGAAGAGCAAACTTTAGAAACCAGCTAGCCAGCCAAGAATGAACTTGCTCCCCCATATGCCAACAACCCACACTGGCAACCAAAGAAATCAACCAAAGATTTTGGCCAGCAAGGAATCAACAGAAAAGAAAAAGCTGCGCAGGCAGTGAAGGCCACTCCCAACTCCCAACATTAATGTAGGAAGCGGAGCCACTTCGGTACCGGGCACCTTATAATTTTTCCACCATATAAAAGAAGAGCAAAGTGTAAGGGATCACAAAGGTGGCAGGCAGCCGAAGAAAACAACTACAAAACAAAATGTGACATTCGACAAGTTAATAAAGATTCAGCAGTGGGCTCAGCCAGCGCAACAAACTTTCTCGGTTGCACAATACAACTCATAGCAGGTGCAGATCCATGGGCAGCAAAAGGGCACAGGCAATAGAGGGTGGAAGAGAACTGCGTGCTTCCCTCTTCACCGCAAGCGAAGCCGGAACAAAGCCACCTCCTTCCAGCCAGGTAACCTGTGAGATGTGTGGTGGTTTCATAGTACAGTGAAATGTAAAAACAAAGGAGGTCAAAGAGGGCAGTGTGCGTTCCTCTTCACCGCAATCGAGGCCGGAACAAGGCCGCCCCCTTCCGGCCAGGTAATTTATCAGCATGCACGGGAGTGACTGTTTGATGGGCTTGGTGGCTATAGGTGTGTGGTTATTTAAGGTGGAGGCATGGTGTCAGAGTGCACGATTGTGATGCTCGCTGCACGATGCAGCAGTGTGCTCAACCTGCTGGCCACAAGCGTGTGGTGTTTTAAGGTGGAGGCATGGTGTCAGAGTGCACGATTGTGATGCTCGCTGCACGATGCAGCAGTGTGCTCAACCTGCTGGCCACAAGCGTGTGGTTGTAATAGGTGGAGGCATGGTGTCAGAGTGCACGATTGCGATGCTCGCTGCACAAAGCAGCAGTGTGCTCAACCTGCTGGCCACAAGCGTGTGGTTATTTAAGGTGGAGGCATGGTGTTAAAATGCACGATTGTGATGCTCGCTGCACGATGCAGCAGTGTGCTCAACCTGCTGGCCACAGGTTAGTGGTTGTTAAAGGTGGAGGCATATTGTGAAATATCTCTGGTGGCTACATAATAGAGCAGTGGAGTGTAGGGGGAAAATGAGGTAGATTGTGAAGTGGAGGCATATCGTGAAGTGGAGGCATATTGTGAAGTGGAGGCATATTGTGAAGTGGAGGCATATTGTGAAATATCTGGTGGCTACATAATAGAGAAGTGGAGTGTAGGGGAAAAGGAGGTATATTGTGAAGTGGAGGCATATTGTGAAGTAAAGGCATATTGTGAAGTAAAGGCATATTGTGAAGTGGAGGCATATTGTGAAGTGGAGGCGTATTGTGAAATATCTCTGGTGGCTACCTAATAGAGCAGTGGAGTGTAGGGGAAAAAGGAGGTCAAAGAGAGCTGCGCGCTTCCCTCTTCACCGCAAGCGAAGCCGGAAAAACCTTTTAGCCAGGTAACTTGTGAGATGTGTGGTGGTTTCATAGTACAGTGAAATGTAAAAACAAAGGAGGCCAAAGAGAGCAGTGTGCTTTCCTCTTCACCGCAAGCGAGGCTGGAACAATGCCACCTCCTATCAGCCAGGTAACTTGTGAAATGTGTGGTGGCTACATAATACATAATAGAGCAGTGGAGTGTAGGGGAAAAGGAGGTCGAAGAGATCTGTGTGCTTTGTCACACCACCGCAAGCCAGATCCTTTTCTCTATCAAGTGGCCAATCATGCGTGGTCGGCAATTAGCTACAGGGGGACTTAAGAAGCATGTCAAATGTCAACAGGAGGGTGGCTATTCCTATCAATGAAAAGCCATAGCCTTGTAATACATAAAACAGATAAAAAGCTGAAGCCTGCTATTGGCCATATACTTAGCATCAGCATCATATTTATAATTGAAATTAAAAGGGTAAGATTTGGTTTGAATTACAGAGGCCTCCAGCCTGGCATGGCTGCTCAACCTATACACATTGGAGTAAGTATAAAATACATCGCTATTTTATGCCTAGGGCATCTGAGCAAATTTGTTTAAAAAGCCTGCAACCAAATTCTTGTAAAAAGGAGACGTTGAAAGGATGGACAGAGACTGAACGGCTGTGCAAATTTGTTTGCAACAATTATTTTGTGTAGCCGAGGCGTTCAGCTTTTATGAATGGCACTTGCCTCAAACAAACCAATTGAAAAACGAATCGCATTATTGACTTGTATCTGAAGCCACTTCACCTTTTAGATTTGCAAAAAAAGGCCTACACCTTAAATAACTTGAACTTGAACTTCACCTTTAAAGAACTTGAAACAGCCTTGCACATTCTGTACCTTACAAACACACATTTCGTAGACCCCATTACCTAAAATTTTACTCTGTGCTCTAACACAGAACGAGTCAGACTGGCACTTCTTGTAACGCGCCTTGATTACACATTTTCTGCAGGACCCCATATTTTATACCCACACATTATGCCCCTACGCCGAGCGAGTCTGGCTGGCACTGCTTGAAAAGGGCGTACGCTTTCACCTCGTCCACATCGACCTGTCTAGGAAACCCAGCTGGTTCAGCAGCCTGAACCCAGGAGGCCTGGTGCGTGTGTGGGGTATGACGTGTCGATGTGGCGTTCATTTGCCTGAGATAATTGAACAAATCGTCCATTAAATTTCAGTGGCAAACCCAGATGGCGCCACAAACTGAATCAACCCAGGGGCCTTGTGTGTGGGGGGGATATGATCTGTTAATGTGGCGTTCCTTTGCCTGAGAGAATTGAACAAACCGTCCATGTAGACTTGAGTGGCAATCCCAGATGGCGCCACAACCTGAACCAGCCCAGGGGCCTTTTGTGTGTGGGGGGGGTATGATCTGTCAATGTGGCGTTCCTTTTCCTGAGATAATTGAACAAACCGTCCATGTAGACTTGAGTGGCAAACCCAGATGGCGCCACAACCTGAACCAGCCCAGGGGCCTTGTGTGTGGGGGGGGTATGACGTGTCGATGTGGCGTTCCTTTGCCTGAGAGAATTGAACAAATCGTCCATGTAGACTTGAGTGGCAAACCCAGATGGCGCCACAACCTGAACCAGCCCAGGGGCCTTGTTTGTGTGGGGGGG
>Ga0307968_1004047_pt1 | contig 12051 bp, 15 predicted proteins | sample OrgLakmetagen650_FD_201834 | JGI IMG/M metagenome (GOLD analysis project Ga0307968, IMG submission 201834) | Saline water microbial communities from Organic Lake, Antarctica - #650 | ecosystem: Environmental > Aquatic > Non-marine Saline and Alkaline > Saline | place: Antarctica: Organic Lake... | reverse complement strand
CGAGACCCAGTTCCTTGAAAGGCTTCAGAGTGTGAGTGTTGTAGATGGTGCCGCCCACACCCAAAAGGATGATGTGAAGAGTAACAGAGGCTCCTTGGAGAATGTTGCAAAGGTCTTTGTGCTGTTCGTTTGCGGCGTTCAGCTGGTTCTGAGGTCTGGTGTCCTCACAATACTTGATGAGTGTCAGATAAGGAAAGGAAAGGAAAGGAAAGGAAAGGTTACATCGCTATATATGCCTCTGGTGGGCATCTGAGCGGAAGCTGGGAAAAAAGCCTGTAACCAAACCAAAAAACGCTAGAAAAATCAAGGGAACAGGGCTAGGCACTTAGCTACAAAAGAGGCAACACCAAAAATATCAGGTTGGTTCATAAAGGTCCTCAAACGAGCTGGGCCATCCTCAAACTGAGGTGGGAAGATAAGCTATTGCTGTGTGCGAAGTCTGACCAGATGTTCATGCGGACAGTCCAACAAAATGTGTTCCTCATCCTGAATAGTGTGCCAGTCATCTCTGTCACAGAACCTGAGCTCATAAGGCCTTATATTCCTGTCATGACGCATTTTTTGGACCAGAAAGTTGTGGCCAGAAAGGCGAAGGCAAGAAAGTGCGCGGCTGAGGTTGCTGGAAATGTCCAAGCGAAGGTAGAGAGGCAACACAGGCTTTTGATTTCTATTTCTGTCATCCCACCATCCAGGAGTATTCCCCAAAGGTACACCAAAATGTGTGTGATATGTCCTCACAATTCTGCTGGAATGGTGAGCTTCATGTGGTGTCAAATTGTCAAGCTCTCTCCAGCTCCCAATGATACGTCCGCGCAAAGTGAGCGCAAACTGTTTTATATTGATAGCTTCTCTAGAACGTATGGCATTCAAAAGTTGCTGAGATGTAGGGAAATCTTGGAGTGCGTGCAGAACCTGATAAGTCCAGTATCGCTTCTATTTGCAATAAGAAGGTCAGCCTGCACAACTTTCTCAAGAAGAGGATTGTTTGAAGAGAGTAAACTGTTCCAGAATCGTATGATGCATCTGAATTAATAGAAAATAATGGGCATCTGGCCTGTTTCGCGGAGCACGCAGTGAATATCAGTACCTTTCTTGACACCCAGGAGTTTTTTTAGGAAGCCAAGATGAAGGACGTGTGCACTGTGTGCACGGGTGGTTACTGAGGAATCATATGTCAGTGAAAAAATGGCCCATACTTGGCATCCGTACAGGCCAGCTGTCAAAGCGTCAGATAAATAGTGTCAGATAAAATCACCGTCACAGTGAAGTACAAGATTCAGCACATTACTGAATCATTCTTCAATTCATTGATTCCAACTTATTGGACAAAGTAACCGCAATTGCTAAAAACAAGTCACACAATTAACGTTGCAACCACAAAACGTGCATGATAAGAGGGACTTCTCTCCACTAACTGGTACTACCATAATTGTGAATTCTTTCTTAACCAAAACTGAAGCGGAGAGCTTGTTTTTCCCTATGTACATGTACTTTTCTAGCTAAGGAATATGGTGACCATGGTCATTTGTTGGAGGGAAGGTATCGAGCGTTGCTTGCCATTCATGCTGGCAACTTCCTTCTCCTTTGCGACTAAACATCGAATAGAAGGAGAGGACTCATTGTCGTTTCTAAGTTGGTGGATAGCATCTTCAAACCAATAGCTTCCATAAACGGAATGAGTACTCAATACCTAGCTCAACCATAATAGTAAGACCGCTGTGCATGACTAAGGACAACCTGAGATGAGCTGTTGGCATATGCATGTCTGTCTGTCTGATATTGCTCGTAGCCGCCTGGCTGTGCAGTGTCTGAGACGTGGCAGTACTCGTATCTATGTGGCTGAGCTTGTGGCACGCATCTGTGCCACTCCTCCTCTGTGTGCTGGAGTGGATGCCGGTGTGGGTGTGGGATGCGTTGGTCTACATGGGGGGGTGTACTGCTGCTGTGGAGTGCATTGTGTAAAGGATATGATGCCTGGTGTGGATGTGGGGCGTGTTGGTCTAGGGGTGAACATTGCTGCTGTTGCGGTGTGTTGTTTAGAAGGTGTGGGTACAGAGCCTCATGCTGTGAATAGCGGTCGTCGTGGTGTGGATAAAGAGTGTCGTTGTGGGCATAGAGGGCATTGGGTTGTGGATGGAGGGTGTTTTGTTGTGGATAGCGGGCTTCGCGGTCTGGATAGAGGGCATAGTGGTCTGGATGGAGGGTGTCATGCTGTGGATAGCGGGCGTCATGGTGTGGATTAAGAGTGTCGTGGTCTGGATAGAGGGTGTTTTGTTGTGGATAGCGGGCGTCTCCGTGTAGATAAAAAGTGTCGTGGTCTGGATGGAGGGTGTTTTGCTGTGGATAGCGGGCGTCGTGGTCTGGATAAAGAGTGTCATGGTGTGAATGGATTGTGTCGTGTTGTGGATTGAATGCGTCTTGGTGTGAATGGATTGTGTCGTGTTGTGGATTGAATGCGTCTTGGTGGATTTGGGGTATAGAGTGAGGGGGAAAATCCAGCTGCTGGAGCAAGGGGGGTGGGTGGAAGTCGTGGGTGGGCGGATGAAGGACGGTGTGTGGTGAAAGCCCAGGATCAGCTGTTTGGAGGAAAGGGGAGGGGCTGGCAAATAAACAACTCTGCTGCTGCTGCTGCTGCTGTGGCTGTGCAGGGGGAGATGGTATGATGATTGGGCTGGGCACATCTTGGGGTGGAGGCAGGCAGGGGGGAGGAGACAAATGGACTGATGGGTGTGAGGGGTGACCGGGTGGGTGACAATGGATGATGGGTTGAGAGGGAGCGGGTTCGATGGACGAGAATGAGTCTTGGTTGTGAGGGAGCGGGTTGCAAGTGTGGTCTGGGTGCAATAGCAAGGATGGTTGCGGTGGGTTTGGGAGGTGGTCTGGTGGTGGAAGAGACACGTGGGGGTAGATGGGTGGTTGATGGGAGAAGGGGTCTTGTGACTGTGGACGTGAATGTGGTAGGGGTAACGATGCTGGACAGGCCAGGGCGTTGTTTGCGAAGCTGCTGGTGTGTGTGGAGGAAGGGCGGCCGCGTTGCAGTGTGAGGAGCTGCTGTGACAGGGACTGAGGGTCAGCGCCTGTGCAATGAGGATAAGTTCAGAGATGGATCTGGACAGCGAAAGCAGCAACAGCAGCGAGCAGCAACAGCAGCAACAGCAGCAACAGCAGCAACAGCAGCAGAAGCAGCAGAAGGAGCAACATCTGGCTGCAGGTGCAGCAAGGTGGCTGTTGGCAGGAGGTGTGCGTGAGCATGGACGTGTTGATTGGGTGCCAAATTGCACACACCGACATTGCGCACTGTAGATAGGGGAAGGTTTGGGGCGCAGAGAGACGTTTTGGATCAACGGAATGCAAACCACATGAGATCGCTGCTCTGGTCACCGTTAATACCACACCTGGGCAGTTCACTCTCTTCTTTCCATACCCCTTTTTGTCGCGTCTGGACAGTTAGCTATCTGTTCTTGCCATGCTTAAAACTTCAGACAGGGTGACGTCACCCAGAATCACTCTATCGTTGATTTAGCCCTCTTTTTCCTCCTTTTCTTTTCATCACCTTAATGTACAGAACCCCTGCCCTTCTGCGCCTCCAAGACCACAGCGCACACACACAGCCATTCAATTGGACACAGATGTCCCAGACTCTCTCTCTCTCTCTCTCTCTCTCTCTCACCTTCATGTGCAAGACCCCTGCTCTGCAGCGCCTCCAAAATAACAGCGCACACGCCCCTCATCTCTTCCCTCCCCCCTCCCCCCTCCCCACCCTCACTACCCAGCCCACCCTCTTCCCAAAATGAAGAGTTCAATGGAAAGCGTTGCCCATCCAGCACTATGGCATCGTCTGTAGCTCCAGCGGTCCTGATAAATTCTCTTAGGGTGCTGCTGTCAGTGCTGGTGTCAGGGGGGGGGCTGGTGTGAGGTGCTGAGAAGGGAAACAGAAGTTCTGCCCTTGTGCCAGTGTCAGTGGGGGGGATGGTGTGTGGTGCTGTGAGGGGAAGCGGGCTTCCTGATGCTGCAGCGGTGAAAGCTGAGGCTGTGGCAGCAGCTGCCCCAGTCCCTCCAGCCATCGCCCCCACTGGCAACCCCCCTGCTCTGGCCAGCAGTGAAAAGAGAATGGTTTTGAGGTGCAGCTTCTCTCTGTCAGTGTCGGAGGCTGCTCCTGCTGCTCCTGCGGTCAGCTGTTGCTGCTCCTGCTGCTGCTGTTGCTGCTCGCTGTTGTTGCTGCTGTCGCTGTCCAGATCCATCTCCACTTGATCCTGAGAACAAGATTTAAAGCCCAAATATAGGTATAAAATATAGATCTCTGAGAGATCTCTCTCTTGTCTCCACTTGATTTAGATAACAAGGTTTAAATTTTAATATATTATACAATTTTTTATATCTCCACTTAATGTTGGGAACAAGGTTTTAAACGCAAACTAAGCTCAGATTAAGAGCGCAAGGAAAACAGTTGCCTCCCTTTCTTGCATGCAGACAGGAGGGGATGCAAAAATGTTCTAGTAAAGCACGGCCTATTCAGCATAGCACAGTCTGGTTCCTCTCAAAGCCAAAGCTTGAGCTAAAAGTACAGTAATTGGCATAACATCAACAGACAAATACGTTGTGCTCATACGCAGGCCTGACTAAACTTCTACAACCGCGTCTGCTGCTATAAATGTGCTTAGATCCACACCCTTTCAAACCTCCCCCCATTGATAACACGCTTCCAAGGTTTTGCAGCTTTGGCTGGCGCTGTACGTGCACGTGCACGTGTACACCAATAAGACCGTGCATCTTGATTATTGCAAAAGCATCGGACAAACCTAGGTTTAATTAACCCTGCAACGGCTGTCGTTTAAACTCACACTTGGAGCACGAATTCAAGAGTGCAAAAAGTATTGAGGTAAGCACCAGGCATTGAAGTCATCCATTCCATCGGGTTACCAAAATATATCCCAACTGTCAGTAGGTTATAAGAAACTCACCCCACCATCCTGCAGGGCCAACAAAATGGAGCGCACACGGCATCAGGCAAGGACAAGAATAAGAAAAACAAAATGGAGCAAACACAGCATCAGGCAAGAACAGGGTTAACAAAGCGGAGCACACACGGCATCAGGCAAGGACAAGGTTAACAGAATGGAGCGCACACAGGGGTTCAGGCAATGACAAGGTTAACAAAGCGGAGCAAGCACAGCATCAGGCAAGGACAAAGTTATCAAAGCGAGCGCACAAGGCATCAGGCAAGGACAAAAATAACAAAGCGGAGTGCAAACGGCATCAGACGAGGAAAATCTCTCACCTGGCCATCATACAGGGCCATGGAGTAGCCTTGAGTAGTACTTCCATAATAGAGGTCTGCGTCTTCGTCATCCTCCACTTCTTCCTCACCGTCCTTCATGCAGGTACACACAACAGCCAGCATTTGTGATGTGTAAGAGAGCTCCCATATGCACAGGGATGGCCAGAACCGTATATATACACCGTATATGACCGTTTATTTGGTGATTTCCCTGCCAGGAGAACCGTATATACACCGCATATATTTATGGTTCTGGCCAACCCTACATATGCATGAGCTGTATCAGGACAGAGGTCTACGTCTTGGTTCTCCTGTGCTCCTTCCAAAGCGTCCGGCGCAGAGCGCATGAATAGGGTTGGCCAGAACCGTATATATACGTATATATACACCGTATATTTGGTGGTTTCCCTGCCAAAATAACCGTATATACACCGTATATATATGGTTCTGGCCAGCCCTACGCATGAAGCTGGCAGCTGACTAGCCAAATCTTTCCCGATTGTAATGGTTACAAAAAGGTGTCAAAACAAAGTCTCCTTCGGTGTACGTGTTGTTGCGCATGGTGGCTAGCAAATTAAGTCGTGTTTGTTCCTGTGCGGTGCGGAGATCTGTTGTAAAAGAAACAGCTGATGAAGCACACTTGTCAAAGTCTCCTTCGGTGTACGTGTTGTTGCGCATGGTGGCTAGCAAACTAAGTCGTATTAGTTCCTATGCGGTGCGGAGATCTGTGGTAAAAAAAACAGCCGGTGAAGCACACTTGTTTCAGCTCAAGGACGAGACTAAAACCCGAAAGCAAAAGTGTCGGCACATGCCCTGAAATGCAGCAGCTTGCGTTGTGTGCTAGCATGTAAACTTGAGATACAGCAGCCTGTGTTGTGCTAACACACGACTTGGGAGAAGTTGCCTGTGTTGTTGTGTATTTAAACCTGACTTACGCATAGCAGCGCGCGTTGTATGTGATTACACATGAGTTACAGTTATCAACACACGTTGCGTGCTGACACATGACTTTTACGGATAGCAACATGCACGACTTCATGCAAGGCGGCACAATGTTTCTCCTTGTGACCAGCTGTCCTTTTTGCACAACGACAGTATCAAGGACACCGACAAAAAACAACGGTACGGATTAGGATACTCATGAAAGTGCGTTAACCCTCTGCACACGTCCTCCCTCTTCATTCCTCATCCCTGAGACTACCCTTACAGATACACACAGGTGTAATACAAATTTCCACCTATTTTTCTTCAAATAGGTGGCACATACACAACACACACACGAACACGAACACGTACATACACATACAACACACTCACACGCAAAACACATATACACAGGGTTGACCAGTACCGTATATATACACCGTATATGACCGTATATTTGGTGATTTCTCTGCCAAAAAAACAACGTATACGCGCCGTATATATATGTGGTTCTGGCCATCCCTACATATACACACACATAAAAAACGTACCCTGTCAATGAGGAAAGATGGCACGCCGTCGTCATCTCCATTAGGACACTTGGCTTTGGGCAGTGGCTGCCCGTTGCTTGGAGGCAGCAGGAACAGGGCGGGGGGGAGCACACACACAAGTTGCAGATTGTGACTGCGAGAAAGTGAGAAGAAAAGCGAGCGTGTGTGAGTGTGTGTTTGTGTTTGTGTCGGTGTGAGAGTTGTGTGTGCGTGCGTGTGTGTGTTGCGTGCGTGTGTGTGGGAGTGAGCGCAAGTTTTTGGTGCGTATACGGCTGCGCACATGCATGAATGCAGTGCATGCGTGAACGTGTTTGCGTGAACGTGTTTGTGTCCTGGGGAATCAATTAGATGCAAGTTAATGCAAGCATGCGTTGCATACACGTGCACGCTGGCTAGATTGCACAAAAACATGCACATCTGAAACAAGCACGTAGGCACTCAGGTTTGCAGGGTATTACACCGGGGTACAATGAACGCAAAGCTGAGAGCATGATTCTTAAGATATTACGCTAATAAGTGCTGTTTATGTAGCTCACATGCGCCCACACTAGTGCATAAGACACATTAAAGACACATGTCACATTAAACTCACACAAGCCCACACTAGTGCATAAGACACATTAAAGACACATGTCACATAAAAGTCACACAAGCGCACACTAGTGCATAAGCCCACGCTAAACTCACACATGCCCACACTAGTGCATAAGACACATTAAAGACACATGTCACATTAAACTCACACAAGCCCACACTAGTGCATAAGCCCACGCTAAACTCACACGTGCCCACACTAGTGCATAAGACACATTAAAGACACATGTCACATTAAACTCACACAAGCCCACACTAGTGCATAAGCCCACGCTAAACTCACACGTGCCCACACTAGTGCATAAGACATTAAAGACACATGTCACACACTAAACTCCGCACAGATGCACACATGCACGCAAACACATACACACACGCACCAAGAGACACAAGCAAACAGAGACGCACGCACACAGAGACACACGAAAACACATACACACACTCACACAGAGACACGCACACACATGTACACACACGTGCACACCTAGGTTTCCGATCTCCAAAGAACGCGAGCATGTTCTGCGTTGCATCCCTTACACTCAGCGCGCTGCTGTGCTGTACGTGAGGTAGGGAGGGGTTAGGCGAGGAGAGCGGAGCATTTTGATTGTCTCCTGCATCAGGACCTGTGAAGGTGCGTTCAGACACAGAGGCGTTCACACAATGAATAAGCTACGCCTGTGTGTGCGAGCATACAAACAAGCGTCTCCGCAATATATAAGCTAGTATTGTGTGCATGCAGACAGACACAGAGGCGTTCACACACAATGCATAAGCTACTCGTGTGTGCGAGCATACAGACAAGCTTTTTCGCAATATATAAGCTAGTATTGTGTGCATGCTTACAGACACAGAGGCGTTCACACACAATGCATAAGCTATGCCTGTGTGTGCGAGCATACAAACAAGCGTCTCCGCAATATATAAGCTAGTAATGTGTGCATGCAGACAGACACAGAGGCGTTCCCACACAATGCATAAGCTACACTCGTGTGTGCGAGCATACAGACAAGCGTTTTCACAATATATAAGCTAATTGCGTGCATGCATACAGACACAGAAGCCTTCATACACAATGCCTTAGCTACGCCTATGTGTGCATGTGTGCATGCAAACAAACAAGTGTTTACACAACGCATGAACCACATGCAGAAGAACGCCTCGCTCGAGGCCTGAGCCTTGGGGCTGTAAGACTTGCCTGAGCTCTAGGTGTGCACAGGGCTTACTCACACACACACACACACACACACACACATGTGCTTATACACACACATGCACAGACACACACACACGCACACACACACACACACACACACACGCACAAACACACAAATACACACGTCCGTTTAAGACCCCTTTACCACGTTTTACATCAGTTAGCTGTTCAACGGTTGGGCCAGCTATGTACACCTTTGAATCGCCACAAAACTAAAGCTGTGCTATGATGGGAACAGCACAGCATGCGCAGGAGCTTCCTAGCCAACCCTACTGGAAGTATCGATCCAAAGTGCTTATCACTCAGCCGAGAGATCAACGAACTCGCGAGCGTGACAAACACACAAACGCAACCAGGACACGTGATTTGTCGCCTCACCTCGCCTGCTCTGTGTAGCAACAAGGAGGGCACACAGGCTCGCTCTCGCTGCCACTGCAGAGAAATGCGTTGCTGCTGCTGCTGCTGCCGGTTCTGCTGCTGCTGGTTCTTCTGCTCCCGCTGCCGGTCCGGCGATATACTGATGACTTTGCCTTTCCGCACAATCTCCTGCTATCGGCCCTTGACCGGCCGACAACGCGCAACCTGCTGCTGCACGTGCAGATGCAGCAGGATGGCACTCGGCCGCTGGAGTTACGCAGCACTCCTCTGCTGGTACAGCAAACTTCCTTGCTGTGTACTCCCCAGCCGCATGCTCCCTTGCTGCATACTCTGCTGCAATTTCTCTTGCTGTGTACTCCCTTGCTGCGTACTCCTCTGCTGTATAATCCCTGTCTGTAACTTCTTGTGCTGTGTATTTCCCTGCTGCAAACCCCCCTGCTGCAGTTTCTTGTGCTGTGTACTCCCATGCTGCGCACTCCCTTGCTGCATACTCTTCTGCTGCACACCCCCCTGCTGCAGTTTCTTGTGCTGTGTAACCCCTTGCTGCGCACTCCCTTGCTGCATACTCTTCTGCTGCATACCCCCTTGCTGTAATTTCTTCTGCTGTGCACCCCCCTGCTGTACACTCCTCCGCTGTATACCCCCCAGCAGCATGATCCCCTTCGTGGTGACTTGGGTACCCTTTCCCACCAGCTGCTGCGTTCCGTGCCCGAGGAGCAGGGACATGATGAACTGAACGTCGGGCTAGCCCCCAGCCTCCTGCTGCGTTGTCATGCCAGTCAAAACACAAAGGTCGGACGTCCGTGGGGCTTTGTGTCTTGTGCCAGTTGAGGGAGCCAGGATGGACGTCCATGGAGCTTTGCACACTGTGAGAATGGGGCCACGCAACCGCTGTGTACCCCCCAGCTGCTGCTGCTGCTCCCTTTGTGCCTTCCGTCCTGTGTTGCGAATGCTCACACACAGGTTGGACGTGTTGTGGATGTTCACACACAGGTTGGGCGTGTTGTGGATGTTCAATCACAGGTTGGACGTGTTGTGAATGTTCACACGTAACCACTCCTGACATTCACAAACAGCTGGAACGTGCACGTCCACCCTATGCAAGCACTTGTTGGTGTGAGAAATCGTGCGATCGGTGTATGCGAGCACTTGTTCACCCCTGTGTTTGCAAGCACTTGTTTTGGTGTGTGGCACCATGCAATTAGTGTACCTGGGCAACCATGTGTACACCCGTGTGTATGCAAGCACATGTTGGTGTTTGGCGCCATGCAATTAGTGTATCTAAGCAACCATGGCTTCACCCGTGTGTGTGTGTGTGTGTGTGTGCAAGCACTTGTTCGTATGTGCAATTGTGTACTCCGTGCATGCAATCGTGTGTTCACCCTGTCTAAGCGAGCACGTATTTACCCCCATTTAAGCGAGCGCATGTTCACCCCTGCCCTGCCTGCATGATGTGTCCTTCATCTCACCCCGTCTCACCTGTGCATAACCCCATCTTTGTGCTTGTTTGCCCAATTCTGTCTTGCGCCCCCCGCGTCGTAATAAGCCGTCCCAGCCTGTGACAGTTGTAGAAAACGGCCTGGTTAAAAAAAGCAGGCCCTTCAGGATAACTCACAGGGTCACAAACACACACACATACACACACACACACTCACACACGCTCACGCACGCACAAACACACACACACACTTGGATTCATAAATTCGTGCTGATTCTGTAAGTGTGGTCTGCTGGGATGCAAGCTGGGTGGCAAAAGATCCATGACACGTGTGAAATGAGCGCAAGCAGACTGCAAATACACACACACACACACATTCCTGGGTGTCAAAACCGGCAGTACTTACTCATTTTGTACATTACAGGCCGTAATAAGCATCATCGTGCTGCAAATTGACCGACAATCATCTACATTGACCGACCATCCAACAGACCACTCACAGCGTGATTGCTGCCAAAGCGACGCCGTGCGCTAGTTCTTGACACTCACAAATTTAACCTTAGCAAGCAAAATTAGGTTTAAACAGCCAGAGCAAGTCTACCTGTGTGTCCGTGATGTGCGTGCTGAAGAACCTCCCTCTCTTCCCGCTTCTCTTCTGCTCTACTATTGGAGGGGGCAGGGATGCTTTGTGCTTAAATTTGGAGTGGCCTCCTGCTTTGGGCTGCCCCGGGTGGTGAGGGGCCATAGCGGAGGTCTCAGACTGGAGGGAGGCTTGCTAGAATGTCCTAGAAGGTGCTAGTGGGGGATGGGAGGGACAAGGTAAGACCCAAGTCTGCATTTACGCAGACAAACAATGGGTTGAAATATTGGGAAAAACATAATATTATATTATTGAATGTGTATGTGGTGGATGGTTGTGTGTGTGTGTGTGTGTGTGTGTGCGCGTGTATGTGTGTGTGATTGTGTGTGATTGTGATTGCGTGTGTATATGTGTATATGTGTGTGTATGTGTGTATATATGTATGTGTATGTGTATGTATGTGTGTGTATGTGTGTGTATGTGTGTATATGTGTGCGTATTTGTGCATGTGTGTGGGTGTGCGTGTGTATATGTGTGTGCGTGTGTTCGTGTTTGAGAAAGAGAGAGAGAGAGAGAGAGAGAGAGAGAGAGAGAGAGAGAGGGGGAGAGAGAGAGAGAGAGAAATAAAGAGAGAGAAAGAGAGCATGTTCGTATGTTTGCGGCGTATGTGTGAGTGTGCGTGTGTGTGTATGTGTGTGTGATTGTGTGTGTGAGTGTGTGTGTGCGTGTGTGTGTGTGCGCATGTGAGTGTGTGTGAGTTTATGTGTGTGTGCGCGTGTGAGTGTGTATGTGCGCGTGTGAGTGTGTGAGTGTGAGTGTGTGTGTGTGAGTGTGCGCGTGTGTGTGCGTGTGTGTGTGTGTAAGTGTGTGCGCGTGTGTGTGTGAGTGTATGTGTGTGTGCGCGTGTGAGTGTGTGTGTGTGTGTGTGTGTGTGTGTGTGTGTGCGCGCGTGCGTGTGAGTTTATGTGTTTGTGTGCGTGTGTGTGTGTGTGTGTGTGTGAGTGTGTGTATGAGTGTGTGTGTGTGTGTGTGTGTGTGTGTGTGTGTGTGTGTGTGTGTGTGTGTGTGTGTGTGTGTGTGTGTGTGTGTGTGTGT
>Ga0307968_1004046_pt1 | contig 12052 bp, 9 predicted proteins | sample OrgLakmetagen650_FD_201834 | JGI IMG/M metagenome (GOLD analysis project Ga0307968, IMG submission 201834) | Saline water microbial communities from Organic Lake, Antarctica - #650 | ecosystem: Environmental > Aquatic > Non-marine Saline and Alkaline > Saline | place: Antarctica: Organic Lake... | reverse complement strand
TAGTCTGTAATAATGTGTATGTTTTGGGACAGCACTGTGCCAAAATATTGATTCGTGAGTCTGTGTCTATGTATACTTTTTGGGACAGCACTGTGCCGAACTGTTGATTGTTTAGTCTGTGTCTATGTACAAGTTTTGGAACAGCATTGTGCCAAATTGTCGATTATTTAGTCTGTAATAATGTGTATGTTTTGGGATAGTACTGTGCCAAATGATTGATTATTGAGTCTGTGTCTATGTATACTTTTTGGGACAGCACTGTGCCGAACTGTTGATTGTTGAGTCTGTGTCTATGTACGATTTTTGGGACAGCACTGTGCCAAATTGTCGATTATTTAGTCTGTAATAATGTGTATGTTTTGGGACAGCACTGTGCCAAAAAATTGATTCGTGAGTCTGTGTCTATGTATAATTTTTGGGACAGCACTGTGCCGAACTGTTGATTATTGAGTCTTGTCTATGTACAAGTTTTGGGACAGCACTGTGCCGCACGACATTCCTTGCAGCGCTGTGCCACACATCAGTCCTTGCAGCACTGTGCCGCACGACATTCCTTGCAGCACTGTGCCACACGACATTCCTTGCAGCACTGTGCCACACGACAGTCCTTGCAGCACTGTGCCACACATCAGTCCGTGCGGCGCTGTGCCATATGACAGTCCTTGCAGCACTGTGCCACACATCAGTCCTTGCACGGCTCTCAATCCACAGCTGTTCCCTGTGACCAACAAGCACCCGCTGTGCTAACATTTTCTAGCACATTCGTGTTTGTATGCCAATGTGTGTGTGTGTGTTTGTGGGTGTGAGTGTGAGTGTGGGTGTGGGTGTGGGTGTGGGTGTGGGTGTGGGTGTGGGTGTGGGTGTGGGTGTGTGTATATGTGGGTGTGGGTGTGGGTGTGCGTGCACGTGTGTGTGTGTGCGTTCGTGTGTGTGTTTGTGGGTGGGTGGGTGGGTGGGTAGGTGGGTGTGGGTGTGGGTGTGGGTGTGGGTGTTGGTGGGGGTGGGGGCGCGGGTGCGGGTGCAGGTGTGGGTGTGGGTGTGCGTGTGTGTATTTGTGTGTGTGAGTGTGTGTGTGTTTGCGTGTGGGTGTGCGTGTGTGTTTGCGTGTGGGTGTGCGTGTGTGTATTTGTGTGTGTGCGTGTGTGTGTGTGCGTGTGTGTGTACACCGCGCAATCGAACAAGGCAAGGCCATTGGGATACATTTAAGATCAATGAAAGCCTCACAATTTGTGGAAATGTAAGAAGCTTTGGTACCTTGGCAAATAGTAACGATGTTTGCTGCATTGTCAACCCGGCCGTAGAAACAGTGCGATGCACGAGCGAGGCGCTTGACGAGCTAACTTTTGCTCGCATGTATTTGCTACTTTTCCACTTTCCTCGACGTGTTTACCTTTGTAAATTTTTGAATTTAGTGCAAGCACAAGCACACCCACTCTCACACACACACACACACACACACACACACACACACACACACACACACACACACACACACACACACATGCACAAACACACACACACACATGCACAGATGAGCGCTTAAAGACTCACTAAAACGCTAGAGTGTGTTGTTAAGTTCATGGGCCCTGCAAAATGCAGGCGGACTGGCACTTGAATGTACGACTGGGGAGACCCGCAGAGGCATTTGCTCGAGGGCTTTCTCACCTGATTCCATCTGCCACTCTGCGTGTGTTCAACCCAAAGGTGTGGATTATTTGATTCCGTCTGATTCCAATCGATTCCATCTGATTCCATCTGCCACTCTGCGTGTGTTCAACCCAAAGGTGTGGAGTATTTGATTCCATCTGATTCCATGAAATTCCATCTGATTCCATTTAATTCCATCTGCCGCTCTGCGTTTGTTCAACCCAAAGGTGTGGAGTATTAGATTCCATCTGATTCCATCTGATTCCATCTGCCGCTCTGCGTTTGTTCAACCCAAAGGTGTAGAGTATTTGATTCCATCTGATTCCAATTGATTCCATCTGATTCCAATTGATTCCATCTGATTCCAATTGATTCCATCTGCCGCTCTGCGTTTGTTCAACCCAAAGGTGTGGATTATTTGAGCACAACATTGAAACCATGGATGGAGGGAACTATGGCTCGTCTGATTAGATCAGTATATGCTGGTTAACATAGCTAGAGAACCTAAAGCGTTTTGTAAAAACACAGGCGTTGGCAAAGGGATGCATAGATAAGGAAGAGGTGCAGGTTCTCCCTGGGAAGTCAGAATCAGCATTTTGGATTTTGAGCACATATTGACGTTTTAGGTGTGTGTGTGTGTGTATGTGTGTGTGTGTGAGTGTGTGTGAGGCTGTCGTTTATCTGTTGGTGCCTTCAGGAGCTAATTTAGCTTGTTTACATGTTATGCTGGCATTTCTATCTAGGCGTCAGGTTGCTGTCATATGTTGCCTTGATTGTCATCTATTGCCTTCAGGAGCTGAACCAACTAGTGTCGGGCGATGTCGGAGATGGAGGCGGAGGAATGGATGTGAACGATCTGCGCAGGTGCGCTTGTTATTGTGAGTTTTGTGTACTGCTGAAGATTAAGCTGGGGTAAAAGGACTGGGAGCGGATTACCTGGGCAGGTGTGTTTATGTGTCTGTGTTGTTATGTGAGGGGCGGAACTTGAGATGGCTGTGTGTGGGGGGTTGGAGGTTGGATCTGATAACTCAATGGTGTAGGTTCGAGGGAGTGCTTGCAAATGATGACTTTGCAGCATTTGCCACGTGCCCTGATTTGATTTGAACGGGAAGGAGCATGTTGCAGAAAACCTTGAATCAAGTTTACTTGATTGAATTGGTTGAGGTTGAGACCTGGGGGAAGTAGAGCTCAAGAAATTCTGCTGTAAATTGTGATACGTTGCTCGCTTGGAAGTGGGGGCGTGTCAAGGCCAATCCTTCCTTGCAACAGCACACATGCACACTTGTGGAGATAGATGCACTGGAGATGGATGCACACTTGTGGAGATAGGTGCACACTTGTGGAGATTGATGCACATTTGTGGAGATAGGTGCAAACTTGTGGAGATAGATGCACACTTGGGTAGATAGATGCACACTTGTGGAGATGGATGCACACTTGTGGAGATGGATGCACACTCGTGGCGATAGGTGCACACTTGTGGAGATAGATGCACACTTGTGCAGATAGATGCACACTTGTGGAGATGGATGCACACTTGTGGCGATAGGTGCACACTTGTGGAGATAGATGCACTGGAAAAAGGTGGAGGATACACATAACAACAAACTGCACGGCATGTCTTCCATGTCAATTGGAACCTTGCAGCTTCGTGACTGTGCAGATAGATACAAGCGTTATGGTGTGGAGCACACACACACACACACACACACCCAACAACCAACAACCAACTTCATGCGAGGTCTTCAGATCAATTGGAGCCTTGCAGCACCGTGACTCTGCAGATGAATACAAGCGTCATGGTGTGGAGCACACACACACACACCCAGCAACCAACTTCATGCGAGGTCTTCAGATCAATTGGAACCTTGCAGCACTGTGCAGATGAATACAAGCGTATTGGTGTGGAGCACACACACACACACACACACACACACACACACACACACACACACACACACACACACACCCAACAACCAACTTCATGCGAGGTCTTCAGATCAATTGGAACCTTGCAGCACCGTGACTGTGCAGATGGATTCACATGCTACGTTGGAAGATATGATGCACGCACAAATACCAACTGCATGCCAGGGTTTGAACTCTGGCCGTGCGTAACGCCTTGCGATTTGCGATACTGCAAATGTGTGCAGGCATACTCGTTATGGTGGAGGATACACACAAGACTCTGCAGCTGTAGAGCTTTTCTGGAAGGTACGACTCTTACACTCTTACTACTTTCCCCTGCAATGTCTAAGCGCAACCCAGGCTTTGTCAAGTGCTCCAGTACCGCAGGCATTTGACAAACAAAAACTGTATGCGTTTTTTTGAGTTCCCTATCAAGTGCTCCAGTACCACAGGCACTCGACAACCAATACACCTATGTGTGTGCTCATTTCGAGTTCCCTATCAAGTGCTCAGTTACCGCAGGCACTCAACAAACAAAAATTGTATGCGTTCTTTTTGAGTTCCCTATCAAGTGCTTCAGTACCACAGGCACTCGACAACCAATATATGTGTGTGTGCTCATTTCGAGTTCCCTATCAAGTGCTCAATTACCGCAGGCACTCGACATGAAAATCTGTTATTGCTGCTTCTTCAGGTCGTGTATATAGCTCTTCAATTGTGAAATGAAACATTTGGAGAAAGTACGCAGAACAATAATATTTAACAGAACGGAAACAAATTGCTACAAAGACAGTAATGGTCTCTCCCCATTTTTTTTTATAAGGAACGCCAGCCACTTACATACCTGGTTTTATTCAACTCCTTTACCATACCTTCATTCTTTTATGCCTTGGTGTAATGATGAAGCCTACAGCGAATGTAGCATAGAACGAAAGCCACTTACATATCTGGTTTTATTCAACTCCTTTACCACACCTCATACTGCAATATCTACTAGGAGATATATACGAGGAAATTGTTTCTAGCTCAGGTGATTTTAATTCGTACAATGATGCCGCTCCACCTGCATCCGGTGAGGCCGACAACCACCGTCAGTATTTGAGGCATTATGTCATTATGATTAAAGGTGTCAGTATATAACTCCTTAACCATACCTCATACTGCAATCTCTACTAGCAAAACAAGATGATAGTGCAGACATGGAATTGAAATTCCTGAATATTTTTGTGGGAAATGATTTTTCACTGTCTGCGTAGTTCCCCCTTTCTCTCTTTCACCTGTTTGGTACGCACACGCAATTCCGCACTGCGCCATCCAGTATACATCATCACCTGACTTTCAACGTCAAACATATTGGTGCCCAGCTTCAATTCACAAGATGACTGTGCAAGCGTGAAATTAAGTCATGAGCAAATTAAGTGATGAGACGTGAAATCAAGTGATGAGACGTTAAAATTAAGTGATGAGACGCAAAATTAGTGATGAGGCATGAAATTAAGTGATGAGCAAATTAAGTGATGAGCACATGCAGCTCTGCATTGCTGCCCGCTTCAACCATTCTCTTACTCCCATCAACATACAGGTCGTTGCCGAGCTGGACGAAACCGAGCAAGCGCTGCTCTTAAAGTTTGTGACGAGCTGCTCTAGACCGCCTTTGGGAGGGTTCCAGTACCTCCACCCTCCGTTGTGTTGCTTGCAGTTATTCTTCCCTTTTGTGTGTGTGTGTGTGTGTTTGTGTGTGTGTGTTTGTGCGTGCGCATGTGTGTTGCTTGCAGTTATTCCTCCCTTTGCGTGCATTTAGTTTGCAAGACAGTGGTGGCTCAGGGTGTATAGGTTGCAAGACAGTGGTGGTTCAGGGTGTATAGTATTTAAGACAGTGGTGGCTCAGGGTTCTTGGCGGGTTTCTTTTTTGCTCCCCTTGTGTGCCCTTTTATATTTCAACGCTTCATTTATTATGTTTAAATGTCAAGGGTGTCACCATATGCGTATGCATCATGCACCATAGATGGTTGCAGGTAAAAGTCTGTATAGGTTTTCCTTCTAAAATTATCCGTGTATCCACGGGGTGCGTATACATTTGGCCAGTGCTGGCTACATCAGAGAGACACACACACACACACACACACACACACATACACACATACACACACACGCAAACATACACACACGCACAAACGCACACACTCTGTTTGCTGTGATTGGTGCCAAAGACGTTGTAGCAGCATGTTTTATATTTTATCACTTCACAGGTAGACTGTGAGGCGTCTCTGTTTGCTGTGATTGGTGCCAAAGACGTTGTAACAGCATGTTTTATATTCTAATCACGTCACAGGTAGACTGTGAGGCGTCTCTGTTTGCTGTGATTGGTGCCAAAGACGTTGTAGCAGCATGTTTTATATTTTTATCACGTCACAGGTGGATTGTGAGGCGTCTCTGTTTGCGTTGATTGGTGCCAAAGATGTCGAAACTGCATGTTTTATATTCAGCTCACGTCACAGGTAGACTGTGAGGCGTCTCTGTTTGCGTTGATTGGCGCCAAAGATGTCGAAACAGCATGTTTTATATTCATCTCACGTCACAGGTAGACTGTGAGGCGTCTCTGTTTGCTGTAAATGGTGCCAAAGATGTCGAAACAGCATGTTTTATATTCTAATCACGTCACAGGTAGACTGTGAGGCGTCTCTGTTTGCTGTGATTGGTGCCAAAGACGTGGACCGCCTCCCTTCTGCCTCTACGTGCTACAACACACTCAAGCTGCCCAACTGTGAGTTGCAAAGAAATAGATGGACCTGGTTTGGAATTTATGATTGAGAAATGAGCAGCAGAGGCAGGAACTATACCTCCTGCAACGATTTAGCGAAAGACCTTCCGTAACGGCAGGAAATGTTGAATAATATGAAATGGCCTGAACTGGCTGTTGGATGGTACGGGTAATGTTAGCACAAGGCCATGCTTAGAACCATCAAAATTGGCACTTGGATAAGAAGGATGGATACTTCAGGGAGTCCGTATGTTTAGTCTTATCCTTTATTTCTGTCTCCACGCATGCTACAATTGCACACACACACACACACACGCACGCACGCACGCACACACGCACGCACGCACGCACGCACGCACACACACACACACACACTCACACACGCACACACACACACACACACAATTAACAAGAGTGTACGCTAGTGGACATCGCAAAAGTTGAGGCAGTCGTGCTTGTTTATTTGCTCTGTTACGTTTGCATTGTGAAATGGTGGTGGGTTGCTTACAAGGACTGCTAAGAAACTAGGTCCTCGCAACTGCCCAGAGTAGAAGAGAAAAAGGCAGAAATTAGACTCAAATTATGAAGGAACAGCAGTTGTGGGGACCAAGTAAATAATAAGATGGACAACTTGGGAGGAGCAATAATAAAAGATTGATTTCAAGTGTTACACAGCAGTTTTTAACTATTATGCTTGCCTTCTAATTTATGCCTGGAAAGTAATACAGCCAAAGACTCGGATAGGATCACTCGCTGGCACGATGTCTTTGCGCACCTCCTGATTTTGCAATGAAAGCATTTGTTTGCCATCATTTGAAACATGAAACATGTTTGATTGCCTTACGTCACGTGCACCATTGTGCACATTTGTCGTTATCTCACGACTCGATTCTGAGTCAAATTGTTCTGGTCACAACACAATTACAGTGAGGGTGTACGTGAGTCCAGGGTGTGTGTGTGTGTTCTCTGGGTACCCCTGTCACTTTAGATGGGGTGCACGGAACAGCTCCTTTGGACTAAATTATTTTATTTTGATAAATTCCACTACCTGGCTTGCAGATCGCCGGAAGGACACTCTACGAAAGAAGTTGTTGCATGCCATCACGAGCAACTCAGGGTTTGACCTGTCGTAATAAACGATGTCAAGATTTATATTTGTCATCGGCCAGGCTTGGTTGACTGGCAAATACCAACATCCTAGGAGCAGTAAATGGTTCACTTAAGCCTAGTGCCGTTGAGGAATGGGCCCTTCATAACATATGAAAGCATCCTTTAAATGTACAAGCAAGATTCCAACTGCACGCAAGGATCTTCAAGATCCTTGCTGCGAAGTCTGTTGGACACCCCATGGAAAGGAAAGAACGGATGAAGTAGAATCTGATCACGAGCAAGGTATGTTTCAATGCAGCACATGCATCCGCACGTACTAATGGGATTACTTTATGCAACTTGGTTGTTACCACGATCATGATGCCCGCCCAAGTACAAACCAATCCGAAGGATGGCACTGTCCAGCCTGCCAGGACCTCTCTGATCATGAGGAGCAACGGAAAATTTGGCATAGACGGACAGAGAGCAATAATGGCTGGTCAACTGGGAGCCAACATCAGAAGCAGCAAAGATGATCAGATCCAACCCTAATCACGTACTAAAAAATGGCTGAAGAGTACGAGGAAAGCATTACGTCCACCTCTATCTGACATGAGAAATAAACCCACAGACAAAAATATGGACAACCTAGCCCGGGGCAAGGACTGGAGGATCCCAACAGGCGTACTCCCCAATGGAAATATACGCTAGGCAAACATTTCAGGGACAAAATCCTATAGGTAGCTACTGACCCAAAAATGATATCAAGGACACAGGCAACTGCAAACTAGGAACACACAGGACGATCTCACCAAACCACTTCCACCAGTACGTTCTTCTTTTGTGTCTGAGCTTAGGGATCTAATGTTGACCGGCAAAAACCAGTCACAGGCCGATCAGCCAAACAGTCTGGCTGCCCATGTAATTCTAAATCTAATTTCACCAGTACATAAGGCAATACATGACAGGGAGCAATGCGTCACATCCAGCCAACCGCCACAAGCAGATGACTGGCTAACAACTAACAATAGTCACACTTCCCAAGTTCCAGACCCTCCCAGAGGTGACATGTGTGTACGGCATAGATGGTAAATGCCCTTTTTTTTTTTGGTGGTGTTACAGCTACGGCCCCCAGCAGGGACCTGACAGACAACAAAAAAAAGAAGAGGGAAGGCTCAAGCAAAGGAGAAAGCAAGAGGAAGCTGCTCAAGGAGACCCAGAACCAGGGAAAGGAAACCAGGAAAAAGAAAAGGATCCAAGAAGAGTACTGAGCCCCCCGGCACCATCACCCCATAGCGCCTGAGCATTTTTGAGGATACATATAACTCTGCTCGTCATCAAGGCATTCATCCCTACTTGATCCCCCTGTCCAAGATCTTGCAACCGAATGGACTACTTCATCCACTCCATGGACTCCTTCATCGATTATGCAAACATACAAAGACAGTGCCTCGGATCCGAGGCACTAGTGATCCGAGGCGCTAGTGATCCGAGGCACCGGTACTGTCCTTGTTTGCGGCAAACACATTGCAGTGAGTGCGTGCCTGGGTTGCCATCGTGGTTTTGTAGTGCAAACCTGGTTCAAGTTTTGTCTGCGTGCATTGATGATGTGCACTGTCTAGGGGCCTTGCACTGCCATGGGAGCGCCTGAACGGCACATGTAGTGTGTTGTCAGTTTTCAATGCTGACGTCCCACTACGAATCAGCAACAGTCAAAGATGATTGGGACAGCTACTTCCCTGTTGGGAAGACTGTGCAGCTTAGTAACCTTGCAGGCACATCCACCAACACCCATGCGATGTCCAACACGTTCCGCTGGACTTTTCTGGTGGACGACAACACTGTCATCACTACAGTAGACGTGGGTTGACTCGGAGTTAAGCATATCATAAATTTCCTTGCACCTTGGCCACAGTTTTGGCGGTGTATACATAATTTTAATTTTATGTAACCAAGCTCCGTTATTGTTTCTGCAGGCATGTCACATACATATAGCGGTCTCCTTGCAAGGAGATCGTGAAAAAAATTTTGATGCGTTCAAGGAGACACAATTGCACGCACTGCATGTCTTCTGAACCATCGCTGTGAAAGATAAAAAGGACGTGGGCAGGCACTGCAAGGCATGTGTGTTTCTGAGCATCGTCGGGCCAGTTGTTTGAGGCATGCTAGCGTGCATGGCTGGAGAATGGGAGAATAGTGTTGTCCTCAGAGTTTCCAGCCGTCATGCACAACGGAAAGAACGTTAAGGTGGGACTTGCTGTTTCCACATTCAGCTGTTACATTGCATCGTCGCAAATGGCACATTTTCTTTTTGTTAGCAAATTAGATGTGTGAAAATGTTTGTTTCACTAAGCCATGTGTACAACACATTGCTATGAATATTCACTTGTGACTTGAAAAACAGCTTGTTAGACTGCCAACACAGCTTGCAACACAGCTTGTTGGACTGCCAAATTAATACTGCTGTTGATTTGGCAGTCCAACAAGCCCACCGCAGACCACATGCAAGAGATTTTGACCACCACAAGCTACAATGTGCCCATTCTCGCGCTCGACGTTGTCTTCAAGTGAGTATGCTTGCACTGCTGTTTCTGTCCTTGCATTCCTTGGGTTAAATTGCCTGACACTCGGTACAAGGCATTCTCCACATGTGCGTTTTTGTACTGCAATATGCTGCGTGGTTTATGGGCCATTCGCACGACCCTGGAATAGTGCAACACTATTTTTTGCTTGATCATGTGTGTTTTGTATCGATAAATGTTTTACCATGTTTAAGTGCTAATCGCCGCTTCACACCATATCTCTGCACGCCTGGAAAGGCCGCCACAGCTTGAGTTAACGCTAGTTACATTTTCTTTCCAGGTTTTAGAGACATGCTTGACGACTCCCTCTTTTGGGGGATGTGACCTTCCCATTCATGTAAGCCTTTACGCAATGATTTTCCTTAGATTCGTCACATTTGCGTTTGCCTAGTTACATTGTGCACTCAAAAAGAACTGCAGAGTTATCTGCTTGCAAATGAACTCTAGCTCTTAAGAGCTTGCTGGCGAGTGACTTGTGTAATGCAATTTCGCTCAAAAGTGCATGTTCCCCCTTCTTATCCATCTGGATAATTAGAGGCAAGTTTAGTTTTGCTTGCCTGCGTATTGCAGCTTTTTTGTGCTCTTGCCGTGTCAGTGCTCTCCTCTTGTTTGTCTGTTCTGGCGGACAGTCCAGGGTGTCAACGGCCCAGCTATCTGCTTGATTCCTTCCTTTCTGGTTTTCTCAGTCCTCCTTTTATTTTTTCCGGTGCCTTTTCTCAGTCCCTTTTCTCAGTCTTTCAAAAGAAAAAATTACATTTGGATAAAACGAACTCGAGTTCTTTCCCGCCTTCCTTCCCGCCTTCTTTCCCGCCTTCTGAATGAGCCGTAAAAGAATTTGCTGCATTACATACACTACGTTCATTGCAATACAAACGTATATCAAACGCTGCATTTTTGTTGCAGATGGAGATGAGGGAGCTCTTTGCTTGCGTTGCCAGGATTTTAGCACAGCCGTGGCTGACACTCTTATGCATCAAGCTTGGTAGCTTTCTTTCTTGTTTGTGCACAATTTTCGTTTGTGCATATGCTTTTAGAAACCTCTTCCAGGATACTTAGGTTGCCTTCATCATGGGTTTTGCGCAGAGTGTGGACATTTGCACAATTCTTTCTTTTCTACGAACTGGCCCATAATTCTCTTTAACGTCCACCTTCCTCGCAGCATGGTTAGGCTGACAATGCACTGCTCGATCGCTGCTATGATCTGCTAGTCAAAGCGTGCTTTGACCGATCGAGCACATCTCACGGTCTGTTGTGACAGATGTCAACTTCATAGAGTAAAGCGATGCAACTATTGTTGCCCACCTAGGGGGTGCTGCAGCAGCCACCGCCTTCGGCAGATGTTATAAAGTTAACGCAGGTCAGCCGGTTGTGCATTATGATATTGCCAGATTAAAAACCTCTGATCATACTACTGGAAATGTTATATATCTAACGCAGGTCAGCCGCTTGTGCATTATGATATTATGATATTGCTAGATTAAAAGCCTCTGATCATACTACTGCAAATGTTATATTTCTAACGCAGGTCAGCCGCTTGTCCATAATATTATTATGATATTGCTAGATTAAAAGCCTCTGATCATGCTACTGCAAATGTTATATATCTAACGCAGGTCAGCCGGATGTGCATTATGATATTATGATATTGCTAGATAAAAAAACCTCTGATCATACTACTGCAAATGTTTTATATCCAACGCAGGTCAGCCGGTTGTGCATTATGATATTGCCAGATAAAAACCTGATCATATTACTACAGTAATTGAGCCATCCATAGGTCTACATACCCCATCTTTGCCTCTGCTCATAGGAGTATGTGAGACGCATAACCAAGCTCCCAATCTTGCACTACCACGTGCGCTGTGCATCTCCCATGGGTGGCCACTCTTAGCTTTGGATGGCAGGAGCGCAAGTCATCTGGCTTGAATGCGAAAGCAAAGTTTCATTATAGAAGCTTGTCATATGCATGGTACCGTTGTCGGCTGTCATTTACTTTGCTTAGGCTCTTGCCTAGCAAGGGGGGTTGTGCTACAACTCTTTGTACAGACCTACCATCGGCTACTTT
>Ga0307968_1004039_pt1 | contig 12059 bp, 9 predicted proteins | sample OrgLakmetagen650_FD_201834 | JGI IMG/M metagenome (GOLD analysis project Ga0307968, IMG submission 201834) | Saline water microbial communities from Organic Lake, Antarctica - #650 | ecosystem: Environmental > Aquatic > Non-marine Saline and Alkaline > Saline | place: Antarctica: Organic Lake... | reverse complement strand
CTCCCTCCCTCCCTCCCTTCCTCCCTCCCTCCCTCCCTCCCTCTCTCTCTCTCTCTCTCTCTCTCTCTCTCTCTCTCTCACACACACACACACACACATACACGCACCAGAGCAACGCCCAGGTCCCAACTCTCAGTAAGACTGCAACTAAGTCAAAAGACATATCTCACCTGCCGGGGAGGCATCTATGCTTTCCTTTGATTTATCCATTGGCCCAAGTAAATCAGTCAGGTCCATGTCACTTGACACCTGCAGTTTTCAAGAGCATAACTGAGTTACATTGTGGGAGCAATCCATGTAGGCTTTGCTCCACGTGGAAAGATATACAGACGTGTAATAACTGAGATACATCGTGAGGAGAAATCCATGCAGGCTACATGGAAGGCACCACGTGCTGGAAGAAAGCTGAGTGCACGTATTGCCCCAACTACATTCCACCCAGCTCCTTCAACAGGAGAGATCCCAGCAGCTTTTTCAAACACAATTGATGGCAACAAGCAAGCTTGCCTGCTTGTTTTCTCAACCGCGTGTGAGATCTGCTTTCAGCTTCGATTTCGTTCGTACTGATACATGAAAATGCCTACGACCTCAGGAGTCGCTACTGCCTGGCAGTTTCAGAAACTGGTTTTGGAGTTCCCACTGTTCATGCTTGCAAGCTTGAGTGTCGACAAGGTGCACGGAACCCAGTGATAAAGTGGCGCCTCTCACTTGGTCGACGAGAAGAACCTCACTGCCACTGCACAGAACTTCCTATTTTGCCTGTCCTCACACCTTTGAATTACTCCTCCCTCCAGATAACTTCCTGTTTTGTCTGTCCTCATACCTTTGAACTACTCCTCCCTCCAGATAACTCCTATTTTGTCTGTCCTCACACCTTTGAACTACTCCTTCCTCCAGACCTCCGTGCTGCAGCCGCTGCGGCTGCTTCAATGTTGGCCCTCTCATCGGCTCGATCTGAGATCATACGTAGCACTTGCTTGTTGAAGCGGCCTAGCTGGATTATGATCTGCACGTGCGTTCGGTGAGATAAGAGTGAAGAAGGAACAAACACCTTAGGGTGATGCCAGCTGAGACTCAGCACTTGCGCACTTGCATTCGAAAAGGATGCCCACAGCTTTATTCTGATCTGCACGTCTGTGCGGCAAGCCAAGCATGCAAGCACCCTCTCATCAACGGCCTAAGTGGACCAGTTTGTAGTTAGTCAAATGAAGAGACGGATTGACAAAATGACACATAAAATAACACGTAAGCCTCATGTCTGTGCGGGACGCTCCTCGCGCATGTTTTCCCTTTAGAGCTACAAGAGGCAGCCCTGGCGCACCTGTCCCCTGAAAGAAACTATGATGGACAGCCCTGGCATGTTTTCCCCTGAAAAAAGTGCGAGGGACAGCCTTGGCATAATGTATCCCCCAAAGATACTATGAGGGACAGCCCTGGCAGATTCCCCCCCCTCAAAGACGCAAGGGACAGCCCTAGTGTTTCCCCCCTCAAAGCTGCAAGGGACAGCCCTAGTTTTTCCCCCCTCAAAGCTGCAAGGGACAGCCCTAGTTTTTCCCCCCTCAAAGACGCAAGGGACAGCCCTAGTTTTCCCCCCCCTCAAAGCTGCAAGGGACAGCCCTAGTAGCTCCGTCACTTTGCTGCAGCACCAAATTGCACGTAGCTAAATGTAGTGGTTAAATGTAGTGGTTAAATGTAGTGGTTAAATGTAGTGGTTAAATGTAGTGCTTAAATGTAGTGCTTAAATGTAGTGCGTTGGCGCCCACAGCATCCTTGGGACATGGCCACACATGAAAAAAACAAAAACGTACAGGATACGATAGCAATGCATGAGCAAGTGAGAGGTCTAAATATAGTCCCAAGCAGAGGCTCTGTTTCTCTCTAATTTGCAAATCTCATCCAAAGCATCTCAGGAATCAAAGAAATCCAGCCAGTGGTGCGCTAGGCTCCCCAGATGGATGCACCACAAATCATTGACTTGTGCAAAGTTGCGCAATGACACAAAGTTGTGCAATGACACAAAGTTGCGCAATGACACAAAGTTGCGCAATGACACAAAGTTGTGCAATGATATTAAGTTGTGCAGCTGAAAATCCGCAAGCAGGCACCATTAAACACGTGCGTGTCTGTATTTGTGTGTGTATGTATGTGTGAGCGTGTGTGTGCGTGTGTGTGCGTGTGTGTGTGTGCGTGCGTGCGTGTTTGTATGTGTGTGAATGTGTGTGTGTCATAACCGACGCAAGTAGCTTAAAACCCTGTGTGGGTGTGTCAAAACTAGTATTCCTCAACAAAAAACGAGTGCACGAGTGCACAAGGAGACCATTCGTCGGCAGTGAGAACCACTCCCCACAACGGAAATTTCTACAAGTGGTGTGATCTCACACACAACGCCTGAACTTACTCACACACATAGCCTGCGCCTTCTCACACACAGAGCCTAGACCTCCCCACACACAGAGCCTGGACTTCCTCACACACAGAGCCTGGACTTCCTCACACACAAAGCTTGCATCATCTCACACATAAAGCCTGGACTTCCTCACACACAAAGCTTGCATCTTCCTCACACACAGAGCCTGGACTTCCTCACACACAGAGCCTGGACTTCCTCACACACAAAAGCTTGCATCTTCTCACACACAAAGCCTGGATTTCCTCACACACAAAGCCTGAACTTCCTCACACATAAAGCTTGCATCTCCTCACACACAAAGCCTGGATTTCCTCACACACAAAGCTTGCATCTTCTCGCACACAAAGTCTGGACTTCCTCACACACAAAGCCTGGACTTCCTTACACACAGAGCCTGGACTTAACAAAACAACGTCCCATGCTTTGTTTTGATGTAGCATACACGTGCCTGAGGAGAGGAGTTGATTTCTACAAAGTTGGCGGTGTCTTTCTGCGCAGCCTCAAAATCCAGTCCTGCTTGCACAGCATCTGGCGGGGTGTGGAGAGGTAACAGTGTGTGTTTTGTATGCACGTCAATTGAGCGAAACGGGGTGGCACTTTTTTTAGCACTATGTACAAAAAGGAAACGTAAAAAGTAAACAGGGAGACACATTTCTAGGGTTGGCCAGAACCATAAATATATGGTGTACATACAGTACTTTAGGCACGGAAATCATCAAATATACTATCATATACGGTGTATATATACGGTTCTGGCCAACCCTACACATTTAGTTGCACAACTGACATGGAGCTTCACAAGGGCGACCTTTGATGATTATGTCACAAAGTGCACAAAGAGACCACCTTGAACACAAATCTTGCACGCAGCCTCTACCAGATCCCTGCTTGTAAATGTTTGCACCAGGAGCCTCGTAAACAAGGCTAGCCACCCATTGCTCAAAAACCGATTCGGCATTTTCTGACCCTGAGCATTTTTTGGGACTTTGCCAATTGGAAGCCGCCCCTCTCATAATGTAAAAGACCGACGACTAGCTGTGCAGGTTGGTTAAAGCAGCAATCTTGTTGGTACTGATGTGCCACAGTTTTTGGTACAGGAGTTTCGCTACCATTTAAAGTACCGGTAATTACATGACACATGGAACTTTCATTGATCTTTCCTATGTGCAATGAAACGAAAGGAGGCGCCAGTGCCAAAGAACACTGGGCAACAACACACACACACACACACACACACACGGGTGTGCAATGGTATGCTATGTACATTTAACATAGGAAGGCGTCAAATTAAAAAAAATTGGGCAACATATACACACACACGTACCTCGTAAAGCCATTTGAGCAAGTTCCACATCCCCAAAAGAGGCGTGCACAGCTAACTGGCCCCACATCGCGGACTGCCTTTGGCTGGCTTCCAAAGAATCCTGGACCAAGAGCGAGTGTATGTTGCATATGAAAAACACGCGAGTGCAATCACCAGGCAAAACGTAACATCACGTGTATTTGTGTGTACGCGTAAATGCATGTATGTGTGTGTGAGTACGTGAGTGTGTGTATGTGTGCGCACGTGTGTGTGTGAGCTTGTGTGAGCTTGTGTGTGTGTGTGTGTGTGTGTGTGTGTGCGTGTGTGTGTGTGTGTGTGTGTGTGTGTGTGTGTGTGTGTGTGTGTGTGTGTGTGTGTGTGTGTGTGTGTGTGTGTGTGTGTGTGTGTGTGTGTGTGTGTGTGTGTGTGAAACTTGCATTTTACACGCGCCTGCTCTAGCGTCTTCTCGTACAATCTCATCGCTGTCATTCTGTCCCCAGCTACATACTTGCTCTTGGCTTCATCCAGGAGTGCGGCTGCCTGTGTGCAGACGCATGCATATTCAGTGCAAGCACGTGCACGCGTCCAGCAGGGCTGTTCAACATTACCTTTTGGCTTGCAAGTACTGTACAGCATCTATGTCTTCTTAATGGCAGTCTTGAACATGTGGGCTTACTTCTCAAGCCTGGCCCCAGGTTCGGAACGACCCGTGATTGTAACATATGTGTTTGCGTTTAAGCAGTTTGGGCGATATATTAATATGCACAATTGTTTTCTTGATTCTGACGGATCAGTGAAATGATGGTTTACCGAGACGAAACCAAACGTTGCTTTCGTCTTTAGCTCATGCCCATCTCTCTCTGTCTGCTCCCAGCGTTCACTAGATGCTTTTGTGCGATCAGCAGCTGGCATGGTTCTTATTGCTGCTTAGTGTCTACCTAGTGACTAGGTAACATAATCTTGAATAAGTGTGTTCTCTTCTCCTAGTGTCCAACGAGCAATAGGCAACCTACAATGCTATCTGCAGACAGACAGATTTTACAATACCTACAAAAGCAATATCCGCCCTTAGCCTTGAATTACCTATCTAGATGTCAAAACACTCATGATAAAACCAAGCTTCTACGCTTTCAGATCCGCAACAAAATTCACACTGGTGCAGGCCTTGCCTTTCAACCACCTGATCCCAATTAAAAAGCCTTCTACGTGTTTCATTCTCCTGGTGTGATGTTGTTTGGATCTGTATCCATTGGGCAATTTGGGCGATGCAGGACACAAGACAACAGACAACATCTATGCTTCCACTTTCCTGAGTATTGTTATTGCTTTCTTCCTATTCCCTTTCAGACCGCAACTGACTTAGCCGGCAAGCCTGCACGAGCAAGCTCAGTCTTCGTGCGCAGACACGTAGGAAGCAATGATCTAGCAAGTGGTGAGGGATGGATCAAAAGTAGGATAAAAAGTAAAATCACCCCGCTCCCCCCTCATCCACCCACTTACGCGTGCGCAGGCCTGGCAGTGCGCACGCATTCTTCGTCGAATCGCATCATAGCTGCTACCAAAACTAGGAGCAAAGGACACAAAAGCCTCCTCTCGCCCAGACATTAGTACTATTTTTCATGTCTTTAATACAACCTTATACCAAGAATTAGATCAGGCAAGAGAACAAGAATTCACAATGACCTACCTGAAAGGACGAACAGATGACACTTTAAGCGTTGATCAAAGAAATGGGCACCATTGCTTTATTATGTCACGATAAATCATGGTACCAGCTTAAAATCGCATGAATTGTACATGCCGCTGATTTACCATATACAGCATTTTGTCAAACCTCTCAGATTAAAACCTGGACTTTACACAGCAAAAACACTGAATACCAAGTTTAGCGAGCAGGCTATCGAGTGTGCCTTGCTTCCGAAGTCACCACCTAAAAGATACACAACAATGATTATAGCCGGGTGCGTTTGTAGCTTCTGCACACATCCCCTCTGATCCTCATTGAGTGGCTATAACTCGGCAGTGAGGCTGTCAGGTTCTGGCATCTAAGATCTCCTTCCCTTGATCATGATGAAGATAAAAACACTACCATTATGGCCTGTTAGTTATTTGCAAAGCACCATTGATTACATTGTCGACCCTTGGTTGTGGCCATTGAAAATGTGAGTGGCAGGCACATCATGGGCAAATGTGCGTCATTCACTCTTGGTTGTTCACATTTGGTTGTTCACTCTTGGTTGTTCACTCTTGGTTGTTGGCGCATTACTCTTCACGGAAAGTGTCAGAAGAATTTTGGACGGCCTGCGGAATGGGCGCTCGCACAGGACTATCCTTGGTCAGCACCTCAGCTGAGAATTAAGGTTGAGCCCCAGTGGTGACCACGAGTCGTTTCAGTGGTAAGTACCGGGGCTGTTAGGTGCTGGCCTACCGAAGTGCTCCTTCCTGAGAAAATGACGCTGCCTAGCATACTCAACTGTAGAGTTGGCATTAAAAAATACAGTTTCTAGCCCAGTTGCCGTGTAGAAGGAGCTCCAGTTTTGAAACTGGGGCTTTTCCAGTTGGTGTGTACACCAAGGGTATAAACTGGCAGTTGCAACTGGCAGCTGGCACCCCTCCCTCCCCGGGACTAAAACTGCCAACTTTGCCAACTTTGCCAACTGTGAAGTCTACAGTTGCAACTGGCAACTGGCAGTTGATCAACTGGCACCTGTGCTACCTCCTCGTCTCCCTCCCCAGGACTCAAAAACTGCCAACTTTGCCAACTGTGAAGTCTACAGCTGCAACTGGAAACTGGCAGTTGATCAACTGGCAACTGTGCTACCTCCTCGTCTCCCTCCCCGGGACTCAAAAACTGCCAACTTTGCCAACTTTGCCAACTGTGAAGTCTACAGTTGCAACTGGCAACTGGCACTTGACCAACTGGCACCTGTGCTACCTCCTCGTCTCCCTCCCCGGGACTCAAAAACTGTCAACTTTGCCAACTGTGAAGTTTACAGTTGCAACTGGCAACTGGCAGTTGACCAACTGGCAATTGTGCTACCTCCTCGTCTCCCTCCCCGGGACTCAGAAACTGCCAACTTTGCCAACTTTACCAACTGTGAAGTCTACAGTTGCAACTGGCAACTGGAAACCCTAATCCTAAACCCTAACCCTAATCCCTAACCCTAATCCCTAATCCCTAATCCCTAATCCCTAATCCTTAATCCCTTCCTACCCTACCCTAATAACCCCTAATCCCTACCCTGCCTACCCTGCCCTACGCCTACCCTAATAGAAAGCCTCACCAGTTGCCGGTTGGCCAACTGCCAGTTGCCAGCTGCAACTTTGTACTTTCACAGTTGGCAAAGTTGGTAAAGTTGGCAGTTTTTGTGGCCGAGGGGGAAATGAGGACCGCCTCACAGTTGCCAGTTGGCCATCTGCCAGTTGCCAGATGCAACTTTGTACTTTTACAGTTAGCAAAGTTGGCAAAGTTGGCAGAGTTGGTAAAGTTGGCAGTTTTTGTGGCTGAGGGGGAAGTGAGGACCGCCTCACAGTTGCCACAGGTGGCCAACTGCCAGTTGCCAGTTGCGACTTTGTACTTTGACAGTTGGCAAAGTTGGTAAAGTTGGCAGCTTTTGTGGCCGAGGGGGAAGTGAAGACCGCCTCACAGTTGCCAGTTGGCCAACTGCCATTTGCCAGTTGCAACTGTAGACTGCCCAGTTGGCAAAGTTGGCAAAGTTGCACTTGGGCGTTCCTAGATCCACCAGTTTTAGAAATAAACTGGCATTGTACAGTTGGCAAGGCTGGTATAGTTTAGTTGTTCAAAGCTTCAATTTTCAAACGCTACTCATTTTATCCTCCATTGTAATTTTAGAAAGGATCCGTCATTGCAAATACAGATTTCCGTGTGCCTTCCTCACCAAGCCCAATGGTTGAAATACAAACAAAAAATAATAAAAACTATCATACCATAAGCTAGGTCTGGTGTCAAACGCCCGTTTACGACAAGACTGTCCCTTTATCTATTTCTACCACACAGGTATGGAGAAATAGACATAGGGTTCAAATATGACCCAGCATCAATTAATTAAGTAGATGGCTTCCTAAGAAAAGTGCTTACTAATACTACCAGTGTAGAGCGTACAATAGCCAAGTGGCGGCAGGAGGCTTAGCTAACGTCGTATTTCAAACACCATGTGCTGTGGGTGGAGGATGGCACACACATGCCGTACTACACAAAAGAGGTGGAGTTCATGGAATCCTGCATGCTGTACTGCACAAAAAGCTTGGTGGAACTCATGGAGGCCTGATCGGATCACATTGGACATGGTGACGTTATGCATTCCTTGGCGTACGTACAGGGCTATGAATCTGCCCTGATCACATGTCACGTTAACACATCAGCACGTCAACGTGTCAGAGCAGATTTCACAAAGAAAAACCGTTATAATAAGGGGCGAACAGCACAGCCGGCAAGCGAACAGCACAACAGTTCAGTCCAGCAGCATTGCCAGCAGCAGCCACAACAGCAGCTCCAGTAGCCACAACAGCAGCTTCAGCAGCCACAACAGCAGCTCCAGAAGCCACAACACCAGCGCCAGCGCTAGCGCCACTACCAGCGGGAGGAAGCATCATCGTGGCTTAGCCTTCGCTATTTGATCACCCTCCCTCTCGAGGGGAGGGTGCGTGATCAGAGAGCCTGCTGATGAGGTATCGTAAGAATTGGACTTGATTCATCAGCAGGCTCGGTGATCTGGTTTTCATCTCCTCCTCTGATGCAGCCCTCTCAACCTGCCGCACCGTAAAGCTTAACGTCAGGGTGAGCTACAAAAGATGCATCATGCCAAGAACGTCCATGGTTTGCCAACAAGGAAACTTTTCGGTCAAACAATGCTGCTGTCTCACAGCAGAAGATTAGTGCGCCAAAACTGGGAGGCGCTTCTTCTTGTCCACTACCTTCCTACACCACGCTCCATCTAACATTTCAAGCAGCTGACTCAGCTGCTTGAAATGTTAAATGGCACCGGCTTAGGCAGCATTGGGCATGATGGGTGCCTATGCGCCAACTCAGAAGGGTAGGTCACATGAGCGAGTTTAGTTCAACATTGCATTAGTCAAGGGCTTTGAGCACCATTCCTTGTGCGTTGAGTTTTGTAGCAACATGTGTGTTAAAACACGCATAACTACAAAGTACTAAATGCCATAACGTGGCCAACGTGGCCAGATCGTGGCCAAATCATCTTAATTCTAATTTGCTGTGGTCTCAATCATGCAAAGTTCAGCAATCATCCAGCATTATCACGGCACACGTGGAGGAAATGACATGTGCACTCAGAACAAAGTTAGTCGTGATGACATCCTGCCTCCCCTTTTGCTTTTGTAGCAAGTAAGGCACTCAACACCTCACACTCAAGCGTTCCCAACTGGACAGTGCTTTCTGTTTTGGTGGACGAAGATGGCTTTCACGAAAGGGTGCTCGCGGTGCACCCCTTTGTGAAAGCCATCTTCGTGGAGGTGGTGAGGAAGGCATGTGGTGATTGATGTGTGGGGGGCAGATGTTATCCACGCAGAGATCTGAATTTTTAGTCGACGTAGCTACCTCCCTGCCCTGCAGCATGTAGATCAGACGCAAATAAATCCCTGCCCTGCACCATAATCAGAACAGCCATATCGTGACGTTATTTACTTTGCTGCTGCAATGCACTTATCGTGCTATAGCATCCATCATTACCTGACTAGCTAGTCAGTTTGTTGATTGATGCGCTAATACTGATTTCCGTTTGCAGGAGGAGCTCGCTGGTGGTGCGGCTTCTGCTGCTCCTTGTGCTGTACCCGAGGCTGAGCCAATGGAGGTGGAGGAGGTGAGGAGGTAGCATGGTGGTGATTGAGGGCTCCATCACTTGCCAAAAAACTAAACGCTGATCAACATTTAACAGCCATGCAACCCAGGACCAGGACGAGGTTATGGAAAATAAGGAAGTGAGTTTATGTTATACACAACAAGTATAAAGCTTAGCCGTAACCAACATTTATATGTCAATGTCTTTGCAGGGCAGTGAGTTGTTGCCGAGTGTTCTGGTTGATGGCCTCATGGCCTCCCTCCCGATACTATGCAAGGCTACGGCTTGCTTGGAGGTGGCACGGCCTTGTTATTTGTTAACAAAGCTGTTGCCTGTCTCGTTCTCGGATAACAACGAGCACTAAGACAGGCAACAGCTTTGTGGGCTCCATCTCTACCTCAGGCTCCATCTCTGGGTACGCGCCAAACAATAATAATAAGATGCACAAGTATCAAGGCAATTTTTGATGTGCAAACAAGTGTGCTTGCATGAGCAGGTCCAGACAGTTGAGCACGGCGTGTTAGAAGCATGCATTTTATTAAGCCTGACTCTAACTCTTTCTCTTTTTCCTGCTTCTCGCAATGCAACTAGAACAGAAATTGCAGCAAACTTGATGAGATGAGACAGCGCACACACACACACACACGCGCGCGCGCACGCGCACACACACACACACACATACACACACACATACACACACACACACACACACATGCTACACAAATCGTGTGCGCCCGTAATCATTATGTGCAACAGCGCACTTTGTAGTTGGTAATATGTCTGATATCATATATATATAACCAAATACAAGGTGCGCGCTGAGATCCACGGTCAATACCTCCTTGGCCCCCCTGCCCTTATCAGCTGGCACCCCAGTACATATAGGGTGGTGGACTCCAGTAGGGGGGGTGGACTCCAGTTCATTGACACCTTGGTTGCGTAACCAAGGTGTCAACGAACTGGAGCACCTAACCACACACACACACACGAGGACAAGCACACATGCGCACACACACACATACACCCACGCACGCACAAACACAAGCACGCATATACATGTGATGGTGCCTCTTGTTGGCCTTTAGATTTCGTAATTGCTGCTACCTGTATTTCTTTGTGGAACGAAAAGACTATGTAGGCAGTGCAATATTTAATCCCTACATCAATTATGGAACAATAGTACACATACATTGGTCAAAGGGAGTCCCCTTCACCAAGTATTATAAGAAGAAACTTCTGGGGGGTTTTGGTCTTACGAGGTACAGGAAGCGTGCTGCCCGCTTCTACAGCTAGAAATATAGGAGGATGCTGCTGCAAGAACTGATTGCTCTGTTGACTCCAGTCAATGTTATTAACACTTCAGGACTTTCCCGTACCACTTTCAGGTAAGAGTTACCACGTAATATCTGGAGGGTTACTGGCTTTCAGATTCTTAATCAGTACTTTCAACAGCGCGCTTGATTTAAATATTTAGATTCACATAAGTGTCACTTACGTGCTCTAGCATTACCTCATACATGGGATTTCTGTCTCTGTACATGAAGGTTTCAGGAAGTTCCAACAGATATCTTGCATCACCCATAAGGTTTTTTATACCGTACCACCTTACCGTACTCACCCCAAGTAAGTAACGGTTTTTGCCCTCCGGCGTGATAAGAACGGTATTGTAAAATATATATTTATCCAAAGGCTCCGGGGTTTCCGGGGTTTGGCGAAAGCAAAATTTGGTGGGTGGCTGAACACGCATATACACACACACTTGTACAGGCATGGGCTGGGCTAAATGCCCACCAGGGTTGGTGCAGGGAAGGCTAAAATATTTATTTACAGGGTCCGGGGTTACCTTTAATATTCCTGAAATTTGGGTACCGGGGTGAGTGCAGCAAGGTACGGTAGCTGTAGAAGTCTGTATACACCTGCCATGCCTTTTCACACAAGACTTGCTGATGATGACTTGCACACGACCTAGGGTTCCCCAAGCGCAGCGCCACTCTTTTTTGGGAGTGGTTTTTCACTGCCTGCGTTTTTTTCCCCTTTCATTCCACAGTGGCATGATGAAATCAGAAAGTGACTCTAGTTGAACCTGTATGACACCAGTGGACCCACAACGTACAAGAAACAAGAGAAATAGTAAGGAAGGTGCTGCCTGGTGCAGCAGAAATGGCATCAAACCTGCCGTCTTGCTTACGACACAAGCATGCCGTTCAGATGCATTTTAAACTACTCAGAGTCAGAGGAGAAGTCATAGATCTGCTGTATGATACTAGGCAAATGTTCTTCGCCCATTCATAATTCCAACATTTCGCAAGAGTGATTATTTGTCACAACAAATAGATCACTCTTACGGATGAGAAATGCTGTGCATGGCGGTGACAACTTGCTGTGAAGGTGGGCCTTGGATGTGAAGGTGGGCCTTGGATGTGAAGGTGGGCCTTGGATGTGAAGGTGGGCCTTGGATGTGAAGGTGGGCCTTGGATGTGAAGGTGGGCCTTGGATGTGAAGGTGGGCCTTGGATGTGAAGGTGGGC
>Ga0307968_1004036_pt1 | contig 12065 bp, 13 predicted proteins | sample OrgLakmetagen650_FD_201834 | JGI IMG/M metagenome (GOLD analysis project Ga0307968, IMG submission 201834) | Saline water microbial communities from Organic Lake, Antarctica - #650 | ecosystem: Environmental > Aquatic > Non-marine Saline and Alkaline > Saline | place: Antarctica: Organic Lake... | reverse complement strand
AGTTTGAGTGCCTGAGACAAAACCATCTGTCAAAATGGCAGTAGCAAGGATGCGTCAGTTTGAGTGCCTGAGACAAAACCATCTGTCAAAGAGGCAGTAGTAAGGACGCGTTGGTTTGAGTGCCTGAGACGACACCATCTGTCAAAAAGGCAGTAGCAAGGACGCGTCAGTTTGAGTGCCTGAGACAAAATCATCTGTCAAAAAGGCAGTAGCAAGGATGTGTTGGTTTGAGTGCCTGAGAGACGATCATCTGTGAAGAAGGCAGTAGCAAGGATGCGTTGGTTTGAGTGCCTGAGACAAAACCATCTGTCAAAAAGGCAGTAGCAAGGACGCGTTGGTTTGAGTGCCTTGGGCAGTGATGCTGTGTGCCAAATGTGCACACAATATGGCGTATTCAGCAGTGATGCTGTGCGCCGAATGTGCACACAATGTGGTGCCCTGATCAGTGATACGGTGTGCCGAATGTGCACACAATGTGGTGCCCAGATTAGTGATGGGCTGTGCTGAATGTGTACACAATGTGGTGCCCTGATCAGTGATGGGCTGTGCCAAATGTGCACACAATGTGGTGCCTTGATCGGTGATGCGGTGTGCCAAATGTGCACACAATGTGGTGCCCAGATCAGTGATGGGCTGTGCTGAATGTGTACACAATGTGGTGCCCTGAGCAGAGATATGCTGTGCTGAATGTGTGCACGAGAGTAGTGTGTTGCGCTGTGCTGAATGGGTACACCACGTGATGCTGTGTGCAAATAGAGCTTTTGAAGGAGAGCCATTTATGTCGGAATCCGCTCATCTTCCACTTCTGCAACTGCATATTCTACTGAAGCCTGTACCATAACAATGCACTGACCCTCTCCCTTTATTGCGCACCTGCTCAAACTGAGAGGCACCCTTTACTACACGGCTCAAGCCCATGCCATGGCGTCCACTGACCCTTTCCCTTTCTTGCGCACCTGCTCAAAATGAGAGGCACCCTTTACTACACGGCTCAAGCCCACGTCATGACGTCCACTGACCCTTTCCCTTTCTTGCGCACCTGCTCAAGCCAAGGGGCACCACATTGTGTGCACATTCGGCACAGCGCATCACACCACATTGTGTACCCATTTGAGGCCTTTCCCTTTCTTGCGCACCTGCTCAAGCCAAGGGGCACCACATTGTGTGCACATTCCGCACAGCGCATCACACCACACTGTGTACCCATTTGGGGCCTTTCCCTTTCTTGCGCACCTGCTCAAGCCAAGGGGCACCCTTCACTGCACGGCTCAAGGCCGTCCCTAAACTGCTGCCGTGTGCTTCTAATAGCTGTTGTGGTGCTTTGCCTTGCAGAGGTGCTGACCCCCCTGCAGTACAAAAATGAAAGCTAACACAATGAACGGTATATTCAGTGTTGTGCACCTGACGCTGACAGCGTTATTTATGTCAAATTGACGGTGAAAATAGTAAATTACGCCGTCAATCGTCAGAGTTTAGTGACGGTAACGCCGTTATTTACAATCGTTATTTACGGTGCCATTTTTGAATGACGCCGTATGTGCACAACACTGATCTTATTAGATCATGTCCTTTTCCAGGATTGAAGAGAGCCAAAAAGACATGGCACACACCACACACACAACACTCTCGTGTACCCCTCTTGCCCACAGAACACAGCGCACAGCAGACAGCACACGCAACACTCTTGCGTACCACTTCTTGCCCACAGAACACAGCGCACAGCAAACTACACACAAAACTCTTGCGTAGCCCTCCTTGCTCACAGTACACAACACTCTTGCGTACCCCTTCTTGCCCACAGAACACAGCGCACAGCAAACTACACACAAAACTCTTGCGTAGCCCTCCTTGCTCACAGTTCACAGCAAACAACACCCTTGTGCAGCCTTCCTTGCCCACAACATACAAAACTCTTGCGCAGCCCTTCTTGCCCACAAAACACAGCGCACAGCACACAACACACAAATCTTTTGCACAGCCCTCCTTGCCCACAGAACACAGCGCACAGCACACAACACACAAAACTTTTGCATAGCCCTCCTTGCCCACAGAACAAAGCGCACAGCAGACAACACACAACACTCTTGCGAAGCCCTCCTTGCCCACAAATCAAACACAAAACACACACATACACATACACAAAAAACTCTTACGTAGCCTGCCCTGCCGACGAAGCACAGTGCACAACAACAAACGTGTGTATGCCACCCCGCCCCCAGAACACAGCCCACAACACGTGACACATGACACACTCGCATGTAGCGCACCTTTTGCCCACAACACACAAAACAAAACACACGACATACACACTCAACTTTTGCAGCTGTAAAACCTGTCAAAACAGCACACACACACACATATACACACACACGCCCGCTCCCAGCAATAGCCCATTCACACTGAGTAAACAGCACACCCACACTCACCACCACAAAGTCGTGCAGCTTGTAGAACACGGACCAGACGGCATTGGTCAGGGGCTGCAGGATGTCAAGGACGCTCCTGACTGCAAAGGCAAATATGGCAGACACACACACTGAGGGGTGCGGAATAAGCGCATGTGAGCTTCCACCACTCTCTCACACAATTTCAAGGATTGGGTGTCGGGTGTCAAGGACCCTTCTGACTGCAAAGGCAAATGGCGGACGCAAACAGTGAGGGTGCGGAGTAAGCGCATGTGAGAATTCACCACCCCACAACACAGTTCTAACAAACATCTAACGAACATGTAGCAAACTTCTAACCAACTTCTTATAAAAAGTTCTAAGGATTCACAGCCCTGCGCCCGTTAACATAACAGCATGACTTTCACGGCCCGCGCCTGTTTCCCTTCTCCTTGTGCCCTCGTCATGTTTAGATGCAGGGCTGTGCAATTGACGCTGCTCGGTTAACATGATTGATATCACACATGTTAAGATGCAGGGCTGTGCAATTCATGCTGCTTGGTTAACATTATTGATATCACACATGTTAAGATGCAGGGCTGTGCAATTCATGCTGTTTGGTTAACATGATCAATATCACACGTGTTTAGGTGCAGGGCTGTGCAATTCATGCTGCTTGGTTAACATGATCAATATCACACGTGTTTAGGTGCAGGGCTGTGCAATTCACGCTGCTTGGTTAACATGATCAATATCACACGTGTTTAGGTGCAGGGCTGTGCAATTCACGCTGCTTGGTTAACATGATCAATATCACACGTGTTTAGGTGCAGGGCTGTGCAATTCACGCTGCTTGGTTAACATTATTGATATCACACGTGTTAAGGTGCAGGGCTGTGCAATTCACGCTGCTCGGATAACATGATCAATATCACACGTATTTAGGTGCAAGGCTGTGCAATTCACGCTGCTTGGTTAACATTATTGATATCACAGCCCTGCACCTAAACACGTGTGATATTGATCATGTTAACCAAGCAGCATGAATTGCACAGCCCTGCACCTTAACACGTGTGATATCAATAATGTTAACCAAGCAGCGTGAATTGCACAGCCCTGCATCTACACATGACGAGGGCACAAGGAGGAGGGGAGAAGGTCAAAGGACGGGTTGAGGAAGGATGGGAAGTAACGAGGAAGTAACGTCACCCTTGGGTGGGTAACGACCCTTGAATGATGACGACCCATGGGTGGGTTACGAGGAAGTAATGCAACCATTACGGAAGTAACGCAATCCTTGGGTGAAAACGACCCTTGGGTGCATAACGACGTTGGGTTGGTAACGAGGAAGTAACGCAACCCTCGAGGAAGTAACCCTTGAGGAAGTAATGCAACCCTTGGGTGAAAACGACCCTTGGATGGGTAACGACGTTGGGTTGGTAACGAGGAAGTATTGCAACCCTCAAGGAAGTAACCCTTAAGGAAATAACGCACCCTAAAGTGAAAACGACCCTTGAGGAAGTAACCCTTCAGGAAGTAACGCAACTCTTGGGTGATACCCCTGAAGAAGTGACGTAACCTTCAAGGAAGTAACCCTTGAGGAAGTGACGTAACTTTTGGGTGAAACCCTGGGAAGTGACGATCTGGGCCCACCCCTTGGGTGGTAGTTTGCAGGGACGGCTTACTCGTATGGTTGGCCACAACCACGTGCACCCACTGCAAATGGCCGTCCCTGCAAACTTACCACCCAAGGTCTAGGGTTGGACGGCTTAGGGTTGGCCAGAACCATATATATATGTACGGTATGGTAGGCCACAACCACGTGCACTTACTGCAAATGGCCGTTTCTGTACAGCCCATACACTATGGGATTTCTTGTAGATTGTATATACACACACTATATACGTGTGAATGTATGGCTCTGGCCTACTTTTTATGTTTGCCAGGAGGGAGCCGCAGATGAGCTTGCAGGTTCAAGGCTACAAGAGCGTAGATCAATACATCCTGATGATGGATCTTGCATCTGTACTATGAATTTCGCATCCGTACTATGAATTTTTACGTCCGTACAATGAAGTTTACATTGTTCTAAGATTTTAACCTCCTACAATAAATTATACGTCCGTTCTATGAACTTTACGTCCCATACATTTACCAGAGACTGTAGGGCAACAGATCTACTTGTGTTCGGCAAGCACTCGTACGACACGGACGCAAGCGAGTAGGTTTGGCCAAACCACACATTAATAGAATTGTCAGAAGCGTATATATATACCATGTATGACCGTATATTTGGTGGTTTCCCTGCCAAAATACTGTACATAGGAACACCGTATATATATATGGTTCTGGCCAACCCTACGCATAAATACGTATATACGGTGTGGGTGTGCGGCAGTGCGGATGTAAGCTGCTCAAACAGTGTGCTTGGGCTGCAATGATTGGAGCTCATCCTAATATGCACCTTTTTAAGGGAAATTTGCGTGTGAGATTGATCAAGTGCCCCCCCAATAATATCAACTTCTTAAAAAATTAAAGTTGGCCAGAACTGTATATACAGCGTTTATGGCTGTATGTACGGTAATTCCTTGCTAAAAATACCTGCTTAAAATACCTAGCATACATCATACATCACATATACATAAATATGTATGGTTGCGGCCACCCTTACTATTTTTAACATGTTTGTGGTTCCCTTGCATAAGAACAACTGCACATAGCTTACACTGTTGGCCGACTCTCTTTCTTTCACTGTTTATTATTGGTGTGTACAACTTAAGTCTTGACGAACGCATTGCACGCACGCAAGCCCAGCCGTTCAAGCCAACCTTCAGACATTGCGCATGCAAGCAAACCCTCATTCTAGTCAACCTTCAGACATTGCGCGCGCAATCACCCCTCATCTGGGCCAACCTTCTTCAGGTGTGGATGCTTAAACCTACCGAGGGCGATGCTTGTGAACGACGACCATCGGTCCTGCAGGAAGTCGTAGAGCGTGTCAGGGTCCAGGAGCTCCTACGTGCACAGACAGGACGTGAATGTGTGAAGACATACGGAAAGTAAGATTACAATTCCTGGATAGGAATAAGCCTGCTGGTCCTGCAGGAAGTCGTAGAGCGTGTCAGGGTCCAGGAGCTCCTACGTGCACAGACAGGACGTGAATGTGTGAAGACATACGGAAAGTAAGATTACAATTCCTGGATAGGAATAAGCCTGCTGGTCCTGCAGGAAGTCGTAGAGCGTGTCAGGGTCCAGGAGCTCCTACGTGCACAGACAGGACGTGAATGTGTGAAGACATACGGAAAGTAAGATTACAATTCTTGGATAGGGTTAAGCCCACCGGTCCTGCAGGAAGTCGTAGAGCGTGTCAGGGTCCAGGAGCTCCTACGTGCACTGACAGGACGTGAATGTGTGAAGACATGCGGCAAGTATGATACAGTTTTTGGATAGGATTAAGCCCACCGGTCCTGCAGGAAGTCGTCGAGCGTGTCAGGGTCCAGGAGCTCCTACGTGCACTGACAGGACGTGAATGTGTGAAGACATGCGGCAAGTAAGATACAGTTCTTGGATAGGAATAAGCCTGCTGGTCCTGCAGGAAGTCGTAGAGCGTGTCAGGGTCCAGGAGCTCCTACGTGCACTGACAGGACGTGAATGTGTGAAGACATACGGAAAGTAAAATTACAATTCTTGGATAGGGTTAAGCCCACCGGACCTGCAGGAAGTCGTAGAGCGTGTCAGGGTCCAGGAGCTCCTACGTGCACTGACAGGACGTGAATGTGTGAAGACATGCGGAAAAGTATAATAAAATTTCTGGATAGGTTGGCCAAAACCATACATACATGGTATTAGCAGGGAAATTACATACGTTGTACGTATACGGTTCTGGCCAACCCTATTCCTGGAGGACCCTTTCGAGACAAGACGACTGTGAGGAGCCCGTGACTGTTTGCGGTGGTGCACACTTGGTATGGCAGTACTATGTGTGTGTAGGGTTGGCCACAACCGTATATACACACCGTTTATGACCGTATATTTGGTGATTTCCCTGCCGAAAAAAAAGTGCGTACACCGCATATACCGTACTAACGCGTGACCAATGCGCACCCCGATTTTTCATGAATTGTTTGAGTGCATTGCGCGGGGTTTGCGCACCCCTTTCAGTGGGAAAGTTTGCCATTGCGCACCCCCAATTGCGCAGCAATTGAGGTGCGCAGAACTTTCTCAGGGGCATTGCGCAGACCCCATTGCGCAGACCCCCAGCAGCAAGCTTGCATGGCTTTGAATTACAGGTACCAGCATTGCGCGGGTACTTGAGCATTGCGCAACCCACAATGAGCTAGTACATTGTTACAGCCACTACTGAGGTCATGTAAGGAAAGAACGCATGTTCTGTTGTTGTTCCTTCTCTGTCCTGGGGCTAATCTGAGTGCCTACCGTACCTATCCATTGCCTACCCAGAATTTATAACATTAATTAATTTTGCGATTGCGCACAATTGCGCACTGGCTCTCACCGGAATAATTTCCTGATTGCGCACCCGATTGCGCACCTCGATTTCAATTGTCGCAAAATATTCATTGCGCGTCTCCATTGCTCCAAAAAAGATAATTAAAGCGCAATGGTCAAGCGTTGGTACGGTATATGGTTCTGGCCTACCCTATTGGTACAACAGTATCAGGTTTGTGTGTGTATCAGGATACCAGGGTGTGTGTGTGTATCAGGGTCCAGATGGAGTACTAAGTGTGTGTGTATCAGGGTCCAGGAGGATCCTGCGTGAGCGTGTAAGTGACCGTCGCAGATCCACATGGCCCTGAGCCCCATCGATAATCCACATACATGCACACAGGAAAATATACACACATGCGCAGAAAACACACCCACACCCCCACCCACACCCACACGGTTACCCTTGAGTGTCTCACCTGTAGCCTTGCCAGCGTTGCTCGCATCCAGTCCCACACAGCGCGGGTCGCACGCACGGGGTTCAAATTTTCTACCGCCCAAGCAGCACCACGCTGCAGGGCAAGAGTGTGTGCGTATGGTTGCGGACTTTGGCTCGAAATTCATACTCACCGTGCTGGCCCCCTCTCGGAGTCACGCTACACAGGGCGTGTTATTTGTACGTAGGGTGTGTTTAATGTACATAGAGTGTGTTAATTAAACGAAGGGTGTGTTAATTGTACTTAGGGTGTGTTATTTGTACATAGGGTGTGTTAATTGTACATAGGGCGTGTTATTTGTACATAGGGTGTGTTAATTGTACATAGGGTGTGTATTTGTACATAGGTTGTGTTAATTGCACATACGTTGTGTTATTTGTACATAGGGTGTGTTATTTGTACATAGGGTGTGTTAATTGCACATATGTTGTGTTATTTGTACATAGGGTGTGTTATTTGTACATAGGGTGGGTGTGTTAATTGTACATAGGGTGTGTTATTTGTACATAGGGTGTTTTATTTGTACATTAGGTGTGTTAATTGCACATCGGGTGTGTTGTTTGCACATAGGGTGTGTTAATTGTACACAGGGTGTGTTATTTGTACATAGGGTGTGTTGTTGGTAAATTCTTGCGCTCATCGTCCAGCATAGTTCAATGTGACGTGCAGTACAATGAACCGTAAGTGCCAGACGTATTTTTAGGGTTGGCCAGAACCGTATATATACACCGTACATGACCGTATACATGGTGATTTCCCTGCCAAGAATAACGCATATACACCGTATATATACGGTTCTGGCCAACCCTACGTATCTTTCACGCCTTGGCATGCTAATGTACTTTCTGTGCATTCAAAAACATGTGCACAGTGTGCCATAAAAGTGTCCATTTTTTGCACTGCTACACGCACCAAAACAGAAGCGAATTGAAATTTGCATGCACAGTACAAACGCAAACACACACGGACAGATTGACAACACAAGCCACAAATACACCCACCCATCTACACACACACACACACACACACACATCACACTCACACCCGCAAAAATAAACCCACACCCATACACCTGTAGAGTACTGAGGTAGGACTGGAAGGCGTTGCTCAAGTAGGCCAGGTTGGCGGTGTGGATGTCACGCACACCTACATTCGATGTGGTTTGTGTTGTTACATGTGCACGAGCGCGTGTACTTCTTGTCTGCTTATAACATGGCCCTCGTAGCAGTGGCCAAATCACGCAATGAAGCGATCCCGAGTCGGTGTGCACAGCATTCAATCTGCATGCACCGAGAAGTGCAAGTGCAAAAGAAATGTCCAGACTGCTGCTTTCTTGTGTTTTTCCTGGTTGTGCTCGAGCGAACGAAATGCGCAAACCCACCGTGTATGCTGTCCATCATCGTCTTGCTGGTATTTTGGACTGCAGAGTTCCCGGTGTTGATTGCATAGTCCACCTGCGTGCGAAAGCACGCATGCAGGTGCCGGTCGTAAGTCGTGAGCTTGAGCACTCCAACAGAATTGGACCAAGACAGAATCCTGTTTCTTCTGAGAACAGACACTTTTGGTGGACTGTGCTGCTTGAGATGATGATGAAAAAGCCTGAAGCATTAAGACCATTTCATCCTGAGCTCTGTGAAAGAAAGGGGTTTACATCACCATGCTAACGTCATGACATGCACAAGCAAATGTGGCTTCGATGCTGCTCTAATTAATGTGTGCTTGTTGACAGTTCTGAACCAGCTGAAGCCTGTCCAAATGCTTTGGATTAAGTGCAAGGAAAACTCGTGGGAACCGGACTCAGCAGCCGGGAGAAGCTGGTTGTCAACTGGGGTTTCGCGAGCGAGTGCACTCAGGTCTGGGCGTGAATTTACAGCTGAGTTCCTACCCCCCCCCTCTGCACACACACACACACACACACACACACACACACACACACACACCTGCTGGTCCACACTGGTGAGGACTGAGTCTCCCACGTCCGTGGCCCTCTCCAGTAGGGGGGTTGTGTACGAGGCGAGGGACTCCTGCGTTTCACATTGTGCAGAAAAGAGGAGTGTAGGTACACGTCTATTGTAGATGGGAGGAACGAACGCAGCAAATTGTTTGGACGACGAGTGAGCCGGGTGGGAAGTGATGAGTAAACAAGCTCAAATGTTGCCTACCTTTCGGCCCAGCTGCGCCAGAACCTGGTCTCCTTGCGCCTGTATCGAGAATATGTGTGCATTTGTGTTTTGAGTGTGCTGGGTGGAGTTCGTTTGAGACTGAGTTCAAAACGCAATAGCAGTGACGCACTTGGACGAACGAAAGGAGCGGGGCCACTAGTCCAGCTGCACTCGTGAAGGTGTTTCTGTGTGCAATACAGCAGGTGCTCAGGCAAATTTGCGGGCGGGGAGAAGGAAGAGCTCCTAATGCTTCAGCACGCACGCAACATGAGCAACCAACACTCTGGCACTCACCTAAAAAACTGCAAACGTCTCAATCCTTTCATCGTGGGAGGGGATGTAGCGGCAGTCTTCTTCTGCGGCGCCATTGTGTTTTTATCCGTGTACATGTAATATACTAATAAAATACTTTACCAGAGACAAACGAAAATTCAACTAATTCATTGTGAGAAATTTTTCAGGTGATATATAACCTTATCAATTGTAAACAAGTGATTTCTAACAAGCCATGAGGCGCCTGTTATCCTCAAACTTATTATTTAACACCCTCCCGCGTGGGGGGGGCATGCTTTCCTGCAGCAGCTCCCTCATCCATCAAACTAGCATTCGTAGTACAAGGTCACACCTCCACATCCTGGCCAGGGCAGCAGCAGCTTCTCTCACCGCGCCATGCACCAGCAGCGCCTCAGCCCAGCCATTTGCACCCCTATCCTTTGACTTAGCCTCCTTTCGATCAGCAGCAGCAGCAGCACCCTCCTCCCTGCTCAGAGAAGCTGCAGCCGCTGCGCTGGTGGGTGCAGGGATTGGCTTGCCTGAAGCGTGGCTGACTGGGATCACAAGTGTTAACAATCAGGCCTCAATTCCCTCAATAAGTGCATGACAACCCCTCATGCAGGCCTTGCATAGACGGCCCAGTGGATCACAGCCGTGGGTCCGGTCCCTGAGCACTTCACAATCCCCCCACGGACAGCCTAAACCTTCTGAAAAGAGTAGACAAGAGGTAAGGCAGCACTACAAAATTGCAGCATTGCTACGACCAGCACTTGTGTGTGGGTGTGGGTGTGGGTGTGTGGGTGTGGGTGTGGGTGTGGGTGTGGGTGTGGGTGTGTGTGTGTGTATGTGTGTGTGTGTGTGTGTGTGTGTGTGCGTGCGTGTGCGTGTGCTTTCCTGCTTCTATTTCATGCTTGTGCGTACGAGGTTTTGCCAACCCTCCCTACCTGTGTGTGTGTGGGTTCCTGCAGATGCTCGACTCGTTAGAAATCACGCCAGAGAAGATCAACAATGCCATTACAGACAGAATCCCTGAGCGGCCTGTTGGCGTTGTCGAGGGCACCAGCTACAGCATTATCATTGCCGCTGCCATTGCGGTGCGTTGCACGTGTGCATGGGCTCCTTTTTGTGTCATGCGTGCGTGTCTGCGTGCGTGATTTTTTGTTGTGTAACACACAACACTGTTGCCTGTGACCCACGTGTGTGTGTATAACACACAACCCTGTTGCCTGTGACCTACGCGTGTGTGTGTGTGTGTTTGCACTGTGCGTAGGCCCTGCTCTTCATTCTGTAGCAGTAGCAAATCACCGTCACTGCAAAGTATAAGACTCAGCACAACAACCAAGAGTCTTTTGTTATGAACATGATCCTGGAGCCTACCGCGTGTTTTTTTGTTGTGTAACACACAACACTGTTGCCTGTGACCCACGTGTGTGTGTGTGTGCGTGTGTGTGTATGTGTGTGTAACACACAACACTGTTGCCTGTGACCTACACGTGTGTGTGTTTGCACTGTGCGTAGGCCCTGCTCTTCATTCTGTGGCAGTTTGTTATGAACATGATCCTGGAGCCTACGGCCATCCAGTGCTTCAACCACACCTCTGTTGCCTGTGACCTACGCGTGTGTGTGTATGTTTGCACTGTGCGTAGGCCCTGCTCTTCATTCTGTGGCAGTTTGTTATGAACATGATCCTGGAGCCTACCGCCATCCAGTGCTTCAACCACACCTCTGTTGCCTGTGACCTACGCGTGTGTGTGTGTTTGCACTGTGCGTAGGCCCTGCTCTTCATTCTGTGGCAGTTTGTTATGAACATGATCCTGGAGCCTACGGCCATCCAGTGCTTCAACCACACCTTAAACGTGCTTAAAGCAGACCCACGCATCACTGTGCGGCTTGGATCTTCCGACGACATCAGAGGTGAGTAGGGTTGGCCATAATCGTATATACACTCACCGTTTATGACCGTATATTTGGTTATTCTCTGCCAAAAATACCGTGTATGCACCGTATATATATTTATATGTGTAGGGTTGGCCAGAACTGCATATATGCACCGTATATGATCCGTTTGTTTGGAGATTTCCCTGCCAAGAATACCGTGCATGCTCCGTGTATATGGAGTTCTGGTTAACCATAGAGGTGAGGGGTCTGGTCCGGTGCGCGTTACATTGCTGAGGTTGTTGAAGTGTGGGTGTTGGTGTGGGTGTGGGTGTGGGTGTGGGTGTGGGTGTGGGTGTGGGTGTGGGTGTGGGTGTGGGTGTGGGTGTGGGTGTGGGTGTGGGTTGGGTGTGGGTGTGGGTGTGTTCTGG
>Ga0307968_1004032_pt1 | contig 12072 bp, 11 predicted proteins | sample OrgLakmetagen650_FD_201834 | JGI IMG/M metagenome (GOLD analysis project Ga0307968, IMG submission 201834) | Saline water microbial communities from Organic Lake, Antarctica - #650 | ecosystem: Environmental > Aquatic > Non-marine Saline and Alkaline > Saline | place: Antarctica: Organic Lake... | reverse complement strand
TTGAACGCAATCACAACCACCCTGTCCAGCAGTGCTGCCACACACCTGAGCACCACAAATTCCCCAATGCGGTCGGCCACGTTAGCTGGCAAGCCCTTCTCCTCAATCATTTCACACCTCACTGTCTCCCAGGTCTCCTGCGTGTATGTGTGTGTGTGTTTGTGTGTGTGTGTGTGTTTGTGTGTGTGTGTGTGTGTGTGTGTGTGTGCGTGCGTGTGTGCGCATGTGTGTGTGTGTGTGCGTGAATACGTGTATGTGTGTGTGTGTGTGAATTTGTAAAGGTAGGTACTATAAGAGCAACCTGTTATTTCAGTTCACATTGAGTCCATTGATTCACGCACCTTGTCGAGCTTGTCGATGGCAGAGCAGATGGCTCTGAATTTTTGGGGAGGCACTCCGGCGATCTGCAGCCATGGCGTAATAGATGCGGGAAGAGTTACTTTTTGCCAGTGAGGTGTCTAGAGCAGTACGCAGTAGTCCCTGGGGACTTGCAGGCTTTGTCATAAATTGTGCGAGGTTTGTTTACAGGCATGTGTGATGAGCACAAAAGCAATGGATTGCAGTCTCTGAAGATCTGAAGCCATAACATGAAGTGCGCGAGGTTTGTTTACAGGCATGTGTGATGAGCACAAGCGCAATGGATTGTGGTCTGCCAGAGATCTGCCGCTGTGAAATTGCACGAGTCTTGCTTGCAGACATGTGATATGAGCACTGGAGGTATTGCAGATGAACTGGCACACATGTGTGTGTGTTAGTGTGGATGAATCCATGATCTCAGCCAACTCCAGTGCTTTTTACTGAAGCAAACATTCCTGTATGCACACAAACACCTGCATTTGCCTCCATGCTTTTAGCAAATGAAAAAACGCACGCGCACAAACGGTTAGACGCTGGCAAACACTTCAGAGCTTTTTACTGTAACCAACATACATCCACCTCACCTCCATCATGGAGTTTAACACATCTCCAATTACCAGTCCAATTACTCCAAGTACCAGTCCAAACACTCAAAACACTCACCTCCATCATGGAGTCTAAAAGCTTTCTGTGATTAAGCTTGATCTCAAACTCGCCAAGCTGCAGATCCTGCAAAGACAAATCAGAAATATAGGGAATGGGCAAACAGGACCACAAGCCACCCGGTACGGAGATTGCTGCTGTAGAGGTGCATGCACATATCCATCTGGGCCCACATCATGTGAGCTCTTCATGAGCAATGACGGGGAGATGATCCCACGCAGTGTCCTTGCAGAGATGCGTACGCTAGTGCATGCTGCAAGTCCAGCGTTATTGCCAAGTTGAGCCTGTAAAGATTTAACCCAACCTGTGTACATTGGTTTGAGAGGGATGCTACCTCTCTCGCTCTCTCTCTCTCTCTCTCTCTCTCTCTCTCTCTCTCTCTCTCTCTCTCTCTCTCTCTCTCTCTCTCTCTCTCTCTCTCTCTCTCTCTCTCTCTCTCTCTCTCTCTCTCACACATCTCTCACACACGCATGCACGCACGCACGCACGCACGCGCGCGCGTGCACACATTCACACACACACACACACTTACACACACAAACAAACAGGAACTCTAAAAATTACAGCTCAATACTCACTTGTAATATTTCCACCAGAACCTTGACCACCTCTGAATCTGCCACCATAGTCGCGTACGCGCCCGCAACGTCGAAATCGCACTGGAAAAATTCCCTGTAGCGACATTTTGTGTGGTAAGAGGAAAGTATTGTACTGCAGGAGCATGCATGCCTCTTGCTGTTCGAGTTCTTGCACACGCCCGCATCATCAAGACGCACTGGAAGAACTCGCGGCAGCAACATAGCCAAACAGGAGGTAGGTGCACGTATGCTCAATCTCATCCTCTCACAGCTTCTGTCACGTTTTTTGTGTGTCTAAATGTGTATTTCACGCCTTTTTCGTGAACCGCTGCTTGTATATCACACTCGCCCAATCGCTAGGGTTTGCACTGCTGGAGGGTTCTTCTGCAGCGCCTTTGTAGGGTGGGTGGGTGGTGGGTGGAAGTGCTGCACATGCCATGGCTTAACATGGGCACTTACTCCCCGGCAACGTCATGGCCGCACTGGAAAGGGTCTCTTGGTCTAGAACCTACATGGGCTCTTTCGAACAGGGCTCTTATGATTAGGTCTCTTATGAGTAGGGCTCTTATGAGCAGGTCTCTTTTGAATAGGGCTCTTACGAACAGGGCTCTTATGAGTAGGTCTCTTTTTATTAGGGCTCTTATGAGTAGGGCTCGTATGAGCAGGTCTCTTACGAGTAGGGATCTAATGAGCAGGCTACTTCTGACTGGCAAATCATTGTTTGCACCCTCTGGCTTCTCAGACAAAGATGTGTGGAAAAGAGAATCTGGTACTTCAGGTTCTAGGAAATTCAACATCTGAGAATTATCTGCAAGGTTCCTTTTCCACCACGTATCAATTTGGGTGATTTCTCGCAGCAAAAAGCCGTCTTCTTCACCAAGAAACCCAGGGGTGACATACTGCACGATGCAAGCTCCGGCAATCCTTATGCACGGCATACGTACAACACATACACACACTGAACACCTTGCCTATGAGGAAACACTTGAGATACACACACATATACACACACACTCACACCTAAATCTGCCCCTGTTCATCTGCAGCTGGTCTTTTAACCTTGCCTAAGTGGTAACTTGAGGCTTAGGACACACACACACACTAAACACACATTCTCACACCTGAATCTGCCCCTATTCATCTGTGGCTGGTCTCTCCTGTACACCTTGCCTACGTGGTAACGCTTGAGGCTTAAAACACACACACACACACTAAACACACATTCTCACACCTGAATTTTCCCCTGTTCATCTGCAGCTGATCTCTCCTGTACACCTTACCTACGTGGTAACGCTTGAGGCTTAGGACACACACACACACACACTAAACACACATTCTCACACCTGAATCTGCCCCTGTTCATCTGTGGCTGGTCTCTCCTGTACACCTTGCCTATGTGGTAACGCTTGATGTTGCCGATGCCGTTCACAGCCACGTAGCGTGCAAAAGGCACAGTGAGGTCGTAGCGCAAGGACAGCGACTCCCCACCTGTGTGTAATGTGTAGTGTGTGTGTGTTGTGTGTGTGTGTTGTGTGTGTGTGTGTGTGTGAAATTATGGTCAAGCACAGAGCAAAAGTGCCAGCACTGTTATTGCACAAAAACGGTAAGCACACCCCCTTGGAATCATACAGCGGCACAGAGATTTGCGCAAGCGTTTTAGATCAGCGCAGGAAGAAAAAACGTTCTCGCTTGAAACAAAATTAGGCAAACAATTATCAAGTGAAGATATATACAGGAAGTATTCTGTTTCAATATACAGGAAATTGACACCCCCTAGAAACTTATCATGATGGGCTCATTCCTTAGCTCACGCAAAGCTACACACCATCCAACTTTGGTATGCCAGAGATCACTTTAGTATGCCAAGTCAGGTTTGGAGGACTAGGCACGTCCAAAGTCAAGAAGACCATATAATGGCCATTTCCAGTGCAAAAAAGAGCTCAATCACTCGAATCACCAACTAAAATGTATCAATGCAAACATATGCTCATTTTTTGTAGCCAATCGCTTATATACAACATTCTAAAACAAATGAGAAGTTTGAGGTTGCAAAATCAACCCAGTGGGCCTTGGTGTTGTCATTGCTGCATTTTACGGCAGGGAAATCGCCACAGCAAGCCCCTAAACCAGCGCAATTTTCCTCACCAGTAATACAATCGGCAAAACCCTAGAATAATTACAAGCCATCGTGAATAGACAAATGTGTGTAGGCAGGTAGTCGAAAAATGACCTTCTTGGCATATATTTCGGTGGATTTTGGCAGAAGGGAAACGGCCGCATTCCAATATTCACCCCCCTATTGTACCTTGTAACTCTCTTTCTTTTTACAACAAATAATAGAATTTCAACAGTGATCCTAGCAAGTCGCACTTTTTGACTGACAGCGTAACCTGTAACCTCTGTAGCTCTGTTCCCTTTGCAACGATCAACTTTAAAACAGAGAAGTTCAAATCAGCTTCCATCCATAAGAGTGTATTTATGTGACTGGGTGATCTGGAAGGGCTGAATGCCTGCAATTTGTGTCCAGCACGCAGCGTCTTACGAGGCATGCGTGCGTGCCCAAATCCACACCATTTAAGATACAATACCTTGGAATCTACAGTTCAATTTAATTTTCAGATGTTACAAATTGCCTACTACGTGAGCACATTAAACACCCCCTATCTCACCATAGGTAGACAACGAGCTTTGGCTCCTCCAAGTTCCTTAAATTACGATCCCCATGGGGATGGGTACACCAACCCTGGTCTGCCAAGCCAAACAAAGATATTGCGTCCTCCCCAATTCGGTCTGCCAGGTCAAAATATGTTGTTTACCGAACCTGGTCCGCCAAGTCATAGATGGGCTTTAAAGTCTCTCCATATGCCCACTTTGCCTTTCAGTCTGCCAGGTCAAAACGTGATAACGTACACCTACCCTGGTCCACCATATAGATGGGCTTCTAAGTCTCCCAATATGCCCACTTTGTCGTTCAGTCTGCCAGGTCAACACGTGATAACTTACACCTACCCTGGTCCGCCAAGTCATAGATGAGCTTTGAATCCTCCCCATATTTGCCCATCAGCGTCTCGCGCTGCTCAAACACAGGGGTGTCGATGGACACGGCCCCATGGCGCTTGAACACGCTGGTGATGATGTTGAAGGCCGCCTGGAGGGGTGTGCGTGTGTGTGTGTATGTGGGTGGGTGTGGATGTGTGTGTGTATGTGTGTGTGTGCGTGTGTGTGTGTGTGTGTGTGTGTGGGTGGGTGGGTGTCGGTGTGGGTGTGCGTGCAACCGTGCGTGAGATGCGGAAATTATATCTATCTGGGCACAGCTCATCGCATTTATAAAGCGCCTGAATACGCCGATGGTCATGGTCTTGTAGAGCAGGAGAAGTATGCTAAACTAGGGTTTTCTTACTACAATAATTGTACCAAAGAGAATGTTAAAGGCCGCATGGAGGAAAAAGAGTACAAGGTGTGAGAATGACAGGGTGCACTAATTGCCAGCCTGGCCAATTTATAGTAAATCTAGGTATAGTAAATTTAGGTGAAACACACAGACACAGGAAGCGGATTATTTATCCTTGATTTGATTCATCCTTGATTTAAGTTTAGAAATCAAAGACGTTAAAATTGTAGAAATATTTTCACATGAACTCCTGCTGAGTGGCTAACAAATGTATTCGTGCACTCCCTGCGTGGCGTGGCCTTGCAATAAATGTACAGAATAGCAGACGTACACGAGCGCCCCTTGCATAACATGCAAACATGTACAGAATAACAGATGCACCCGCACACTCCTTGCGTGACTTTGCAAAAAAACATAGAATAACAGACGTACGCATACGCTCCTTGCGTGGCTTGCAAAATATACATAGCCATGTCGCACTGATACTCTCTGTTGCGCACACAAGCTGGTGATGCACTTTGCAATAACCATCGTGTGTGCTTGTGCATGGACCATCAAACTGCACAACACAGACGCTGCCGCACAACACAGGCACTGCATGAACCGATACATACATAACAGGCTGTTACGATGTGGACACTGCTCCACACACAACTCATGGCCATAACATGCACCAAACGCACCTCCCGGATGGCCATCTGGTCAGGCATGAAGTCCCGTGCTCCCTTGGCCACTTTAGGCTTCCGTCGCGCCTTCGCACACACACAGGAGCATAGGAAGAATTATTAGCAATACAAAGCCCACAATCATTATACGCAATACAAGGCATGTAAAGAAACGGCTGAGAAGCGCGTTAGGGCCGATTGCGATTGCACAACAGCAAACACGACGTTGGCAAAAAAGAGGCGTTATCAGTATGCAGCCTGGAATGAGGAGGCGGAATAGCACGTTGAAACATACATATACAGTGAGGCATACATATGCAGTGTAAAGAAACGGCTGAGAAGCGCGTTAGGGCCAATTGCGATTGCACAACAGCAAACAACACGTTGGCAAAACAGAGGCGTTATCAGTATGCAGCCTGAAATGAGGAGGCGGAATAGCACGTTGAAACATACATATACAGTGAGGCATACATATGCAGTGTAAAGAAACGGCTGAGAAGCGCGTTAGGGCCGATTGCGATTGCACAACAGCGAACACGACGTTGGCAGAACAGAGGCGTTATCAGTATGCAGCCTGGAATGAGGAGGCGGAATAGCACGTTGAAACATACATATACAGTGAGGCATACATATGCAGTGTAAAGAAACGGCTGAGAAGCGCGTTAGGGCCGATTGCGATTGCACAACAGCAAACACGACGTTGGCAAAACAGAGGCGTTGTCAGTATGCAGCCTGGAATGAGGAGGCGGAATAGCACGTTGAAACATACATATACAGTGAGGCATACATATGCAGTGTAAAGAAACGGCTGAGAAGCGCGTTAGGGCCAATTGCGATTGCACAACAGCAAACACGACGTTGGCAGAACAGAGGCGTTATCAGTATGCAGCCTGGAATGAGGAGGCGGAAAAGCACGTTGAGGCATACATATACAGTGAGGCATACATATGCAGTGAGGCATACATATGCAGTGAGGCATACATATGCAGTGAGGCATACATATGCAGTGAGGCATACATATGCAGTGAGGCATACATGTACAGTGAGGCATACATATGCAGTGAGGCATACATGTACAGTGAGGCATACATATGCAGTGAGGCTTACATATACAGTGAGGCATACAAATACAGTGAGGCATACATATACAGTGAAGTTGAGCACGATGCATGTGTGACATTTTTTAGCAAAGTGTCTGGCCTGACCAACTGTACCCTTTGAAACTCAGAACCCATCCTCCTGGAAGGAAGCATGCAGAATTTGTGGTTTGAGTGAACGTAGTTTGAGTGACGGCAGGAACAAGAATCTTGTATACAACCAGATCTGGCTACGGATACACAAGACTTTCTGTGGAAAAAAGAGCATACAAAGGCACATGCGTGCACACCATATGATCGGCCTCCACATACAATTGCTGTTCAGGGGCCTCCATGCTTATATGAGGATCTGAAAGTTGGTCATTAAAAGCGAAATAATCAGATCATAGTCGTCATGCTTGACCAATGTTGTGAGCATATATGGCCTCCACGTTTATCACAACTTCAGGCGCGCAGAAGCAAACCTGACTCCTCCCATGTCCACTGTCAAGGTCGAGGGTGCCTTGACAGGCTCACAGCCGACACAACACACATGTAACACACACCTACATTCAACACACACACACTTACACACATGTAACCTACCTGGTCGGCCTCATTGCCCAAGTGCAACTCCGCCAATAGGTATGCTATCAACCTGAGTGCGCTTTGGTTTGCTCAAGGGCCCCATACACACACATCACAGCACACGAAGCAGACACGCACAAACATAACCCACGTGATTGGCTTCCACACACGCACGCAGCTCCGCCAGTATCCTGTCGATTCCTGAGGGCACCTTGATGGGCTCAAAGGCAATGCACACACCAGCACATTTAAAATACACATAACAAAACTCACCTGGTTGGCCTCCACACACGCACGCAGCTCTGCCAGTATCCTGTCGATTCCTGAGCGCACCATGATGGGCTCAAAGGCAATGCACACACCAGCACATTCAAAATACACATAACAAAACTCACCTGGTTGGCCTCCACACACGCACGCAGCTCCGCCAGTATCCTGTCGATTCCTGAGCGCACCATAATGGGCTCAAAGGCAATGCACACACCAGCACAATTAAAATACACATAACAAAACTCACCTGGTTGGCCTCCACACACGCACGCAGCTCCGCCAGGATCCTGTCAATGTCTGAGGGCATCTTGATGGGCTCAAGGGCTTTGCACACACCAGCTACCGCCTGAGGTCCTAAACAGCCCTCTATTAAGCTACTAGGTGCTGCCGGCGTGGTGGCATCTGCTGCTGGTGGTGCGAGCGGCAACGTAGCCCTGGAAGAAACACCAAGGCAAGATCAGGTTTGACCACACATTTGTTTGACCTCGTTTTGGGTCAAGGCAAGGGATTGTGAAAGGAGCACACGGACGCGGCAGCTGCATATGGTGCTGCTGGTTGAAGTAAACCCATTGGAACTTGCAATTAACGTAAGTACTCACTCAGTACGCACTTAGTACTTGCTAACGTAGTACTCACTTAGTACGCACTTAGTACTTGCTAACGTAGTACTCACTTAGTACTCACTTGCTTAGTACTCACTTATGTAGTACTCACTAGCGTAGTACTCGCTTACGTAGTACGCAATTATGTAGTACGCACTTAGTATGCACTTCTATGGTACTCTCTTTACTCACTTTCATAGTACTCACTTAGTACGCGCTCAGTACTCGCTAACGTAGTACTCGCTTATGTAGTACTCACATGTTGTACTTAGTACTGAGTCACGTTGTACTCACTTATGTAGTACTTAATTAGTACCCACTTATGTAGTACTCACTTACGTAGTACGCACTTGATTCTCACTTAACAAGTGATAAACAATAACTTTATCTAGAACTTATAACTTAAGTGCGTGGTGACACATAGCCCTTCCCAGGTTGAACGCCTTCACAATCCAAACTAAACTGAACTATAGCCCTGAAAAGGAATTAGACAGGATAATCATTTGCAGCTCGTCCTATTTGGAGTGAAAGCTTGGATTAGAAAAGAAGCAGGAATGCTGCTATTCCTGCTGCTGCTCCTGCTGCTCCTGCTTTACTGCTGCTGTTACTGTTTCCTATATTCTGTTCTACTGCTGTTCCTGTTATACTGCTGCTGCTGTTGCTGCTGCTGCTGCTGCTGGGAAGGTAAGTGGGTGACTATACCAAGAAAAGGGAAGGACAGGAGGAAGCATGAGTTTCTCCGTGTTTCCGGGAGAGCGGGAATGTACCGGGAGCTAACGACAGTAGTCTGCACAAGGACGGTACTTAGATACAGGAGGGCAGGTTCCTGCTGTTCCTGTTCTACTGCTGCTGCTGTTGCTGCTGCTGCTGCTGCTGCTGCTGCTGCTGGGAATGTAAGTGGGTGACTATACCAAGAAAAGGGAAGGACAGGAGGAAGCATGGGTTTCTCTGTGTGTCCGGGAGAGCGGGAATGCGCCGGAAGCTAACGACAGTAGTCTGCACTAGGATGGTACTTAGATACAGGAGGGCAGGCGTACCAGAAGCACACGTGCTCAAGCGCACGAGCATGGGCACGCACACGTGCATACACACGCACACACACACACATACGCACACTCAACACGGCACTGTGTTCAAGGTGCATGCACAGCATGCACTCACTGACAAACACCCACATGCACACGCACACGCAAATACACATGCGCGCGCACAAACGCACCCGTTGCATGCAGCTGCCTCTAAAAACGCCCTTGCCAGGGCTGTGCCTTTGCCCAGTACCACACCAGCATCCCCCTTCTTGTCCTTCTTCTTATTATCTGCCGCAGCCTTTTTGTCGCCAGCCTTGGTGGGGCCTCCATCTTCTTGCAGGGCGGCAATGGGGGCAGCAGGGGGAGGGGGAGGGCCCTGCAATTAAAAAGTAAATAATGGAGCAAAGTAAATAATGGAGCAAAATTCACAACCTTAAAAAAGATACCTACGAGTAGTTATTTATAAACTCCCTTTTGACCAATAAGGCCCTCTATCATAATAGCCAAAGCATGGCGGGGAGCAGCAGACGGAGGGGGAAGGACCCTGCAACTAGGATGTAAATCCGTAGCAGAGGGAGCCTTGGTAGTTCTGTCACTGACATGCACTCCTCTGCTCATGAGAAGGGTTGGCCAGGACCGCATATACACACCATATATGACCGTATGCTTGGTGCTTTCCCTGCCAAAAATGCCGTGTAAACGTTGTATATATGGCTCTGGCCGACCCTGCTCATGAGCTGCATTTGTGCGTGCGCACAGCATGAGTTATGAACAGGTTAGGGAGGGAGGAGGGCCCAGGAGTGGTAACTGGCACACAAACTGACAATTGTCAGCGTGGCATCACAGACAGGTAAGGGACGGAGGAGGGCCCGGAGGGCGTGACCCATTGTGGCGCCCAGTCCAAGATTGCTGCTCAGTAAGCTATAATTGAAGGCATGGAGGTGTGTGGCAGGCCTCCCTTTTGTGAAAAAAGTAAGCTGTAATTGAAGGCATGGAAGTGTGTGGCAGGCCTCCCTTTAGTGAAAAATAAAGCTATAATTGAAGGCATGGAGGTGTGTGGCAGGCCTCCCTTTTGTGAAAAAGTAAGCTATAATTGAAGGCATGCAGGTGTGTGGCAGGCCTCCCTTTTGTGAAAAAAGGTAAGTTACAATTGAAGGCATGGAGGTGTGTGGCAGGCCTCCCTTTTGTGAAAAAAGTAAGCTATAATTGAAGGCATGGAGGTGTGTGGCAGGCCTCCCTTTTGTGGAAAAACGGAGCGACAGTCTCGAGAAAAGCCTCCTACAATATAGACAAGCCTCCTACGAAATGCGCGTAGTCAATTTTCAGTTGACTACGCGCATTATACTTGCTGTTTTCAAAGCTCAAGGGTAACACAGGCCTGGCCATGGCAATGTGTGCTTCTGCTGACAAGGAGGCGCCGTAATAATGTGCTAAAGCACAAGCGTCTAATGCACCACAATTATGTGTGCTACAGAACAGGCCATGACAATGTGTGCTACTGCTGACAAGGAGGCACCGTAATAATGTGGGCTACAGTACAGGCTGTGGCAATGTGTGCTATTGCTGACAAGGAGGCGCCGTAATAATTTGGGCTACAGGACAGGCTGTGGCAATGTGTGCTACTGCTGACAAGGAGGCACCATAATAATTTTTGCTACAGGACAGGACATGACAATGTGTGCTACTGCTGACAAGGAGGCACTGTGAAAATTTTTGATACAGTACAGGCTGTAGCAATGTGTGCTACTGCTGACCAGGAGGCACCATAATAATGTGGGCTACAGTACAGGCCTTGGCGTGGTGTGCTATTGCTGACAAGGAGGCACCGTAATGATTTGGGCTACAGGACAGGCTGTGGCAATGTGTGCTATTGCTGACAAGGAGGCACCGTAATAATGTGGGCTACAGTACAGGCTGTGGCAATGTGTGCTACTGCTGAAAGGAGTAATAATGTGCTGAAGCACAAGCGTCTAATGCGCCACAATTATGTGTGCTACAGAACAGGCCATGGCAATGTGTGCTACTGCTGACAAGCAGATGCCGTAATAATTTTTACAGGCCGTGGCAATGTGCTACTGCAGACAAGGAGGTGGCCTCGCGGCTGGGAGATCGTGCGACACATTAGCTGGGAGATTGTGCGACACACCAGCTGGGAGATTGTGCGACACACCAGCTGGGAGATCGTGCGACACACCAGCTGGGAGATCGTGCGACACACCAGCTGGGAGATCGTGTGACACACCAGCTGGGAGATCGTGTGACACACCAGCGCTGGCCGAATGATACCCAAAAGTAAAATTCACGCTGATTCAGGTTCAGCGTGCATTGAGGATGGAATCTAAACCAGTGCTCACACTGGCCAGTGCCTGCTGAAGGATGATAGCTTGTCGTCACGCCTTTCCTCCCAATACACTTTTCTCCTGCTCTGCATAGAGAACCATTACTGTGTGTTGACCCCAACAACATAGCATGATTTAGGAACCTAAGGATTTCCAGATTCATGAATGGTGTTTTCCCTGTTTAAGTTCTTGTATCCCTTTTGCCATCCCTACATATCACACCCACACCCACACCCACACCCACACCCACACACAACAAACAAACCCACACCCACACCCACACCCACACCCACACCCACACCCCCACACACAACAAACACATCCACACACAGATACCCATGTACCTAAAGTCGTCCAGGGATAAAATATCATTTTAAACAGCGCTACATTAAACACATTTTTACTTGCCCCCTCGTCCGCTGGGCGGGGGGGCCGAACCATCTCAGGCAAACAGCGAATCGGGTTCGGGGCAGCAGCAGGCGCACAGCAGCTTTACAGCAGCATCACACAAGCAC
>Ga0307968_1004031_pt1 | contig 12074 bp, 11 predicted proteins | sample OrgLakmetagen650_FD_201834 | JGI IMG/M metagenome (GOLD analysis project Ga0307968, IMG submission 201834) | Saline water microbial communities from Organic Lake, Antarctica - #650 | ecosystem: Environmental > Aquatic > Non-marine Saline and Alkaline > Saline | place: Antarctica: Organic Lake... | reverse complement strand
GAGGGGAAACCAACTACACAGCTGGCGGTTCAGAGACCCTCAGCCCCAACCATTAACGTGGTGATATTACAAATACTAATAGATATAATAAGTCTAAAACCTGGCAGGTTCAGTGTTCAAAAGGCAAGGATGAATAACCAACTCAGAGAATTCCTAACTGCAACCCATACGTTGCACGTTTTCTCCATGCCTGCACATTCTCTGCCCACATACGTGTGTGCGTGTCTATCTCTGCTGGAAATACTCATCTTCGGTTGGCTGCCGCACCGCTGTACCTTCCCAATGCTAAGACCGTTTACTTAAACTTGGTTCTCATTCTCATTGTGTTACATGTTCATATGACTAGGTGAACAAATAGGATCAGAGACCTTACACAGGTACAGGGGGGGCTCTTGAGGATCCCGCCCCTCTAATGGTACTCTAATGGTCTAATGGTCTAGAATGCTCACAAGTCGTCAATTGGTTACAAAAACTACCGGTTACAAAATAAAGAAAGAAAAAAGGTGTCAGATCAAATTACGGTCACTGCAAAGTATAAGACTTAGCACATCTACTGATGGTTGCACCTTCGGACCAAGAAAGGCCTCCAAGGTGGAAAAACCATCCAGCAGAGGAGTGAGTTCTTTGCATTGCTGGTCCCTAATGCTTCTACCAGTTCTCTGGCTCATGCCCTTGCGCTCTCTGCACACATGTATGTGTGTCTACTACACTGTGTCTACTCAGCTTTGCGTTGCTGCCACACTGCTGCTCCTTCCCGGAGCTGGGACCAATAAATCAGACAGACCTCTCGGCCTCATTGTGGTTACGCACCTTGATAATATGACTGAACGAACAAATAGAATCGGAGATCTTACACGGCACAGGGTCTCTTGAGGATCCCCTCCTATGGTACTCTTAGAGTTTACATGTTGTCAATTGATTACCAAAACTATCAAATCCAGAAGATAAAGGTTATCAATAAGACTTGCCATCCAGGTTATTGAACAAGACATAAAGAAACTCACAACTGTCAACCAATTTAACTGCCCCGTCACACGATTCGTCTCTGCCAACGATTGAGCGTGACAAAGGAAAGGAACACAGATAGTGGAAACACTGCTGGCACTGCCAGCATGGATAAGGAAAGGTGTTGCTTTGTATTCTGCACCACCCGATGGATGCAGAGAAACACAACATCCTACCTGGAGAATAAAAATGCGAGAAGCTTCTCAGTGGGGATCTGGTGGTCGGTTGGGAGGCAGAAGCCTGCAACACCACCAGGAGTATTGCTCAGATATTTTTGGGGGTTGCATTCAATGTCTCTTCTCATTTGTATGTCTTTTTGTAGCAGGTCTGATTGCATGTAGGCTTTTTTTTCATGAGTGCTGCAGACCAGTAACTCTGAGGCTGTGGAGTGGGTTCCTTATGTGGCTGCTGTTAATGGTGCCTGTTGCTCCTAGTTGGATGATGTGGAGGTTTTATCGGTGTCCGAGCAAGTGAGGCGAGGTATAAGCAGCTAATGTTGTTCTCACGCCTTCTCTGCTTGTTGGGTAGGGGAACTGTCTACACAGTAACTGACTTCAATTAGATATATATCGCGTTTGCCTCTGGCAGGGGTGGTGTTTTGGTTTGCTGGTAGAGGAATGGCATGTCATGCACTTTTTTGTTGGGGTTATTTCCCAGGAGGATTATACGTCTTTACTGTCAGTGCAGGTTTTGTGAAAAGAGCTGGTGCTATTTTCCATCCAGTTTGGGAGCAGCAGGAAGGTAGCGGTTGCTTACTTCTTTGTTCTTCGCGGCAGATGTGATTGAATGTTGCACTAGCTACTTTGAGTAGAGCTGTCATAAAAAGTCGTGAGAGTCCATGGATTTATATTGCGAGCAGGGGCGTGTATACATTATTTAATTTTTAGGGGCAACTTTGCATGCGAAGCAGTGCACCAACAGAGAAATCTATTCATTGACTGCAAGATTCCAGACCCTTTTTTGTCTGCATTGGTGGTAGACATCCAATACCAGTTTTGCTCCTGCTTCCTTACTACTTCACGGGTTGCTTGCCACTACTACGCACTTTTGTTCTCCTTTTCACTCAAAGATACCTTTTAACTTGAATTCAGGTCCTGCAGAGAATGCCACAAGCGTCAGCATTACATTGTAGGCAAGGAATAAGGCTGGCAATGAAATCCATGATACAAATTTTTGACAATCAATTGTCACGACACAAATAATGGTACCAGCGTACAGATGAATTGCAGGCACAAGTTACATACAATATATATTGATCACAGGCACTATGGAGAGGCTCTTCCCAATTCAAACAGAACAAAATGCTTAGGCAGTGAAGAGAAGCTGAACCATCAACCCACAATGTAATCATATTGTCAGGGGAAAAAAGCAGGCCCTTTAGGATTTACGGCATTAGTTGCTGCCTATAAACAGGCCATCAGAGCACACCATTCCCTGTTACTCTCAATTCCTTCTCCAAACCCCAAATTACACTTGATGCCACTTAGACCATGCATGCCATTTTTTAAACATTAATCAATTTGATGTCATTAAGACCACGCCATAGTCACAAGCGCTTCAACTGTTGCACGGGAAAGTCGTGCTTCCAGCTTGTTTTCAGGGTTGAGGAAACTTCGTTTGGTGCTGCGCTCAACATAACCAACAAGAATCTCTCCCTCAAGACTGGCACGGGAGGAGAGCTCCACAAAGGATACAGCTTCACCCTGTGTGGTTATGTAACAATTGTGTGTATCTGTGTGTGTATGTTTTGATGCATGCGCGCTTGTGTGCATGTGTGTGTGTGCGTAATAGTGTACGTGTAATGGGTATTTTCCAAGCATAATGATCCATCGACTAACAATATGTCGGTATAACCGAACAGCATGTTTAACAACGCGTACCACGAGCTTTTCAACTCCCTTGCGGAGTGTCACAACCACTTAAGGCACCTCACAGGGTTAGCATAGGTGCATAGTATAGATTTGTATGTCCCTCGTTCAATTCCTGGTAAATCAACAACAATGTTAATACAATAACAATGCTTTCTTGCTCCAGATAATGCCAATTGCCCTATTTTCTGCTTTTTAAGGCATACGTGATATACTTGTATTTGCATCAGCCTTTGCTTGCGTACATGTATGCGTGTACTTCTCTTGCTTATTCAGAAAGAGCAACAGGCAATGTGTTCAGTGACTTGTTTGTGTGCAGATTACATACCTTGCGTTAAGATTTATTTACAGCTAAATTATTTTTGGTTTGCATTTGTTCGGACAAACTCCCCTTCAGGAGCATAGCCCTAAGGTATGCGCTTGTCAGACATTACGAATGACCTGCCAGCCTCACCTAGGCCACCCCCCCGTAACTTGAGCTCGCCTAAAGTTGTAGGAGGGTAGGAGGGTAGGAGGGTAGCTGGATAGCTGGGAGGTCTGGTTAAAGTATTATGGGTCAAGTAGGACAAATGTCAGACATGATTGCTCTGCTGCTCTTCAGTAAAAAATATGATCTCTAGATCATGGGCCTCGCGATCAAGAAGCTGAACACACTCACAAAGAAAGTCACACATACACATGGTCACGTACATGTGCATGCATGCACATATAGAGGCACACACTTGTGGCACACACACAAATGTGCTGCATATCGGCACATGCAAAAGCTTCATACATGCATGCTTGCACACCAGTAAGCAGTCGCCTGCAACAGGTTACCACTGCTTACTGTCAACAGCGTTTCTTGCAGCGCTTTCCCACTTGTTACTTACTGTTTTACAATGCCATAGCTGCATCTGCATTCTTGCAGATTCATCTAGACAGCATGAACTGAAAGAGGAGAGGACCTTGAACGGGTGGCATGCCACAGCACATTGAGCATGCGCGCTTGAATCACGACTTTACAATCACTTGAAGTAAACTTTGTGAAAGAACTCTTAATTAGGGTGCACAATGCACAGCTCAACATAACAGATCCCATAACAGATATCAGTGCACCCCAATGAAGGTACTTTGCTGAATCTGTTCAGAACTCAATCCTTATGGCAACGCTCCCCACACTTGCAGGAAAGCTCAGGAACCGCGCCAACTCACCTTTTCCACCACCCACCACGTGGGTCGGAGGTACAGCTCAACTCCTCCTGCCTGCAGAAGCCCTTCTAGGATGTCTGCTCGCTCTGGACAGGTTGCAACCAGTGCCAGCAGCTCGCTCAGCAGCTCATTACTCAACCTTTGCGTGCAAAAAGGTTGTTGGTACAATTGTTTTGATGAAAATTAATAGCCCTAACAATGACAGCAAGGACGCCTGGTAGCGTGCACGCTTTCATCAGTCCCAGGCTATGTAATATATTGCAATGTAATCAAGGAATGCTCACATTTTGCTCTGGCATTGTGTCATAGTCAGTGCAGCTACTAAGCAGCTACATCCGAGCGTTTCTGCACTCGACTCTTGCAAAAGCGTCGTGGCGAACAAAATAAAGAGCTTAGAAATCTGCTGCATTGCACTATCATCAATGCCGTGCCATCTACATACAAAACTAAGAGCACTGAAATGTGCACCGCAAGGGAAGAAGGAGGAGCAAGGTGTATTCCAGCACGGTAAAGGCAAATACCTAAATACACATTACTTGACAAAAGCAAAGCATCACATTAGCACAACGCACACACACACACACATGATATCTTGGATTGGTGCCACTCACTGTGAACTGGTGCCATTTTTATTGTGGATTAGTGCCACTTATGACTGCTTTTTGTAGCATACCATATACAATTGCAGAGCTAGACTCACATATACTGGGCTATTGCCATGTCCTTCAGCATCTCGTGGGCACTTCCATCCAAAAGCTGTAAACGCAGAGGCAAAGCAAAGGTGGCAAAGCAAAGGTTGGCGCATATATTTATGTGTGTGTGCTGTGTGTGTGCGTGTGTATGTGTTTTAAGAAGACATACTACGTTTATCGACGTGCAATCCCATGAAGTCAAGTGCAGAATGAGGTCCGAGTTTTGAGGCTTGAAAGTCTTGGTGCAAAAAGCACACAGTACACCAGAGACCAGGATTTAAGGCAGGTAGCAAGATGCGTATAACTTTCAGGAGTCTTTTTTTTCCCCTTGCATTTTGGCCCCCCCCTCGTATTATTGAATGTGCATCCACCCGAGTTAGGCAGAATCCCAGGCATGGTGCCAAGGTCCTAGGGCCACCCTTTCAAAAGGATGCATGCGCCCCTGCGCACTGGATGCCATCCCCAAAGCTATCAGTTTGCGCTAACCACTGCAAAATCCAGCAGGTTGCCCCAGAAAGCAGACATATGGTTCCCAAAGCTCATTACATCTGCAGGCTTTCAAATTTCTAACCATTGCTTGTACGCCAAGGGCCCGCTCCTGGCGAGTAGAAGCCTTGCAAGAAAAAGGTGGAAGAACCTAAATCCTGAAGTTGGCACAGGGGGTTGGGGTGCCCAAGACCTTGTGGATTGCCTTGTCCTGCTTTTTGTTGTTACATGAGCACCACCACGATTGATCATGATGCCTCGCCTAAAGCGTATCTGAAGATTAGTCGAGTAGCTCAAATTGGTCACAATGTCAGATCAAGCTTAGCGTGGTCACAATTCAGATCAGTGGTGGAATCGATGGCAAGGTTATTACTTGGCAAGGTGCGTGCGCAAATAAGGGTGTGCAAGCAATGGGCAGTCCATCCACGGGGGCTGCCTGGAGCAAATAAAGGCAAAACAGTACAATTATGGAGCGTGCAAGACGAATAAAATGTTGCAAAATTTCAAACCCTGTCGGTTACCATTTTCACAATAAGTAGGCACAGAGGGAGAAGATTGAGATCGTGATTCAATCTGGTTAACTCAGACAATGATATTTGTATGGCCCCTAAGCAGAATGCGTGATGAGATTCCTGTACAATGCTAATAAAGTGATTTGCACTTCATTGTCTTTCCATGGTAGATCAGGCATGATGCTTAATTAACACATATGGTCAAGTCATGAAACGTTGCTTTCACATTTAAGCCGAGTGACTTGACAAAATGAGTTGAATAAGCATTGGTCATCGTCTTTAAACGGTAGATCAGGCATCACCAAAGGACGCCCAACCGAGTTCTCACACTGCTGTTTCATCTATTTAACTCAGCAACTACATGCAAGGCGGCTGTACACACACACACACACACACACACACACACAAGGCATTGATAAAGCCACCCAATCAATGTTTCCAGATCTACTCGCATATTTCAATACTGTAGAGACCTTGCACCCCTCAGAAAAAGTTATTTTTACCCTGTCCGCACCAATCCGCACCCCTCTCAATACATATTTTTAGTGCTTGCCACACCAATCTGCAGGGGCACAATAACCTCAGAACTGCACAAGACAAAGGCACTCGTTTTTCTGCTGCTTCACGATGGCCTTGCTGCGAATGCCGTGCAGTCCAAAGGCGTCCTTGCGTGGGCGTCACGGCTTGCGCTTGTGCTTGGCTGCCTCCGCTGCAAGCTCCTGCTTGCTTTTCTGCACGCTGCTTCTGCACCTGCTGCTTGAACTTCTGTTGCTGCTCAAGCTGCTCGGCGGTTGGGGGGGCCTTGCAGAAGCTGGCCATCCCTGTCTGGACCTTTCCAAGGGCTCTTGGGAACTCTTTCCACTCATGACCTGTCAAAAACTCGAAAATAGTTATGAGAACCCAATCCGCAGTAATCTGCACCCCCTCAAATATTTATTATTTTGTGCATCTTTGTACTTCTGCGCCCTTCTAGCTGCCCACACACCTCAGCAACAATTACTGTGCGTTGTACGGCTAGAGCAAGCAGAGGGTCATCCAGCCATCGCGTGCCAGTTGCGGGGAGATGCATGGATGCATCATCATCCTGGATGTGAGTGTGTGCTTCATGGTGTTGCAGCATGCATGCGAGTGTGTTGTATGTATGCGAGTGTGTCGTGTGTGTGTGTGTGTGTGCAGTTGTTCATGTGCTTTTGTGTGTGCTTGTGTGTGCATGTGTGTGTGAGCTTAAGAGTACGACTGTTTGACGTTTGTTTGTCAGCAAGTGGGTGTGATGAGCGTTCGCAATGAGGAGACGCCCCAATGTTTGTATAAGGAAAGCAAGGGAAAGGCCTGAATCAGATCACAAAAGGTGAGGGTTGGCCAATATAGGAAGCGTTACCTCTGAGGAGCCTTGGATATGAAAGCTGAGCACCAAAGTGTGGGCTTGCCATCACAACATCACAACATCACAACATCACAACATCACAACATCACAACACCCTCCGCTTGTCGCCCATAACACCCATGCCAGTTGAAGCGGCTTAACACTATTTCTTGCCATCACAACATCACAACACCCTCCGCTTGTCGCCCATAACACCCATGCCAGTTGAAGCGGCTTAACACTATTTCTTGCCATCACAACATCACAACACCCTCCGCTTGTCGCCCATAACACCCATGCCAGTTAAAGCGGCTTAACACGATTTGGTTGATGACCCGACAGCCCAAAAAAGCAAGCGCATTAGAGTGCACAAAAGGAGGCATCCACCCCAAACCCAACACACAGCAAGCACACGCATGAAAGCATCTCGCACGGACCCCTTAAACACTCATGCATAGCGCAGGCATTCCCTGAACTTGCATAGAGCGCCGCATTTACACATTCACCACAGACACACGTATGCGCCCATATACGTGCACCCCCCCCCTTCACACACCTCTTCATCTGAGTTTTTGTTCTCATCCTCTCCTTTGTCAATGGGCCCCTCTCTCTCTGCCGTGCCGTGTCGTGGAGGGCGCATAAAGTGGCCCATCGCCAGCACAGCCTGGGATGCCTCGCGGAAACCCTGTGACGTGGAGCAGTTAGAGGAAGGAAGACTAGTAGTCTGTGGCTGCTGCCTGGATTGAAGAAAAACATTGTGTGGACCTTTTTGGCACCAAGACCTGTAGTATGATAGTATGATGCCTTTGGCCTCGGTCTTGGCCTTGGTGCCTTGGCCTGGTTTCTAAGCGCATTTGCCTGGTGCCTGCCTGCCTGGTTCATTTTGGCTGGCTTAGAGCTTGGAGGGACGGATATGGACACCTACAAACCAATCAGGCGCAATGTGCATCTGGTGATAATGCTTTGATACAGCGCTCACAACCATCCACTTTTGTACTTATCATTCCAATTTCATCTGGCCAGCACAAAACAGCAAAGCCTATAAATGCTTGAGCAGCAAAGCCGCTTTCTGCATCCAGAAGCAACGTACCAGCTTCACACCAGCATGCACGTCCTTGGTTAATGCTGGAGCGTCCTTGGTTAATGCAGGAGAATCCTTGGTCAATGCAGGAGCGTCCTTGGTTAATGCAGTAGCGTCCTTGGTTAATGCAGTAGCGTCCTTGGTTAATGCAGTAGCGTCCTTGGTTAATGCAGTAGCGTCCTTGATTAATGCAGGAGCGTCCGTGGTTAATGCAGGAACGTCCTTGGTTAATGCAGGAGCGTCCTTGGTTAGTGCAGGAGCGTCTTAGTTAATGCAGTAGCGTCCTTGGTCAATGCAGGAGCAACGTACCAGTTTCACACCAGCAGGTGCGTCCTTGGTTAATGCAGGAGCGGCCTCTTCTTCAATTCTGGGAGTACAAGCAACGCCTGTAGCGCGGCCCAAGCCTGGAGGGCGACCAAGGGTAGGAGCGTGGCCAAAACTGGGCGCTCGGCCGTAGCTGGGAGACCGCCCCACACTGTATGTGTGTATGTGTACGTTTGCGTTTGGGTCTGTGTGTTTAACTAAGATGCATCCCTAAGAAGGTGCATGTATTCCAGAGTGTGCTTACATGCGTGTGTGTGCATGTACATGTGGGCAAGTGGGTGTATGTCTGGGGTTGGGTGTGGGTGTGTGAATGTGTTCAACACGTGCATGTGTGTGCATGAGAAAGCACGTGTGCAGAATTTCGTAAAGATATAGCTACACATTGAACGCACCTAGATCCAGCAGAAGCCAGAGGAGGAGCAATTCTAAGCGAGCTGCTTTTGACGAGCTGAGGACCTTGTTGAAGCTGGCATTCCGAGTTGAGGGGAGTCAGAGCTAATGGAGTGGGTATGCTTAGAAAAGGGGGTTCAGTGAGCCCGTGCTGCAGCAGCCTGCGCTGAAGCCCCCCCTCCTGCTCAGTGTCATGCGGGTGATTGGTGTTGATGAGGACAGGGCCATGAGGGAGTGTGCTGAAGCCATTAGACTGGTGAGGGAAGCTGATGTGGCCGTTGGACATGCTGTCCAGTTGATGCTGGTTTTGCTGCTGCTGCTGCTGCTGCTGCTGCTGCGTGCCACTGTGATGGCTGTCCTGCTGGTGCTGCAGCAGAGATAACGTCCCAGAACCCGCGTCTTTACTTTCTCCCGCCACCATCGAGTGCTTGTGCCGGAATTGGGTTACAGGATGGGGGACCCCCACAGAGGTGCCTTCAAGAGTTGCCTGGTTACCAGCCTTCATTGCACTGCTGCCCGCATAGCGCCCATTGTCGCCTGCCCTCCTCCTGCTTCTCCTGGCTGCTGACCTTCCTTCTGACACACACTCTCCCTCCGGGTCTGAGTCAGAGGACGAAAAGAATTCGCTAACAGGGGTGTTGAAGGTGGGGTTCTCTATCAGGCAGCCCTGCGAATGCGGAGGCATGTGTGCGCGTGTGCACGTGTGCTCATGCATTTTTGTGTCTGTTTGAGCTGGAGTTTGCGCTGTACCACGATGTGCAGGTAGATGGTTTAGAGGTGGGATTCTCACTAGGCACTTCTGCATGAAAACAAGGCTAAATCTGTAAGATACAGAAAGAGGGCAGGCTATAGCCACTTTGTCTATGAATTTGAAAGATAACAAGCTCTTTTCCTTTTCATCTGTGTGCGCGCTTGACTGACTAGCTGCAAGAGCAGGTGAAGGGCAGGAGCACGTGAATACGCTGTTGTGGCACTACACTGCAAAGGTATGATAGCGGGCACTTCAGCATACATTTCATCTAAGGGAAAGGTTGCCTCTGGACCCTTGCTGTGGTCATGGGCTTGGACTTGATGGAAAGAAGAGGAGTGTACATGTACACATCAGTCAATGAGGATGGTAGAACTGCGCCACGAGGACAGCTGAAAGGCTACAAAAAATTGGTGTGAAGACTGCAGAGCAGGCGCTCCCATAATTAGAAACTGCAGAGCAGGCCCTCCCACAGTTACCAGTACAGACAAATGTAGACAGGCTGGACGGGTAGCGAAAGCGTCGCTGCAATGTGGGCATGCATTATTTAAAGGTTGAGACATTTTGCAGTGATGTTTCTTGCGTTTTCAGCTGCAGCTTTGGAATGGAAAGCTCGGAACAATGCCTTGGAATTCGACCAACGTGTAATAGTTTGCAATAGGGGTTTGTTAAATTGCGCCATAGTTTGCAATTTTGTAAAATGGCACAAGCCCTAAGTTAAAATTGTGCTGCCAACTGTAGAATGCCAAGTATATGTGTGTTTGGACGGATATTGCGTGTGTTTAGCAGCAGCGCAGAGTGCACGGACACTTGCACTCATTGCCCTGAATTGCAGCAGGGCACTTGTCAGGGTGAGGAGACTGAGCCCAGGTGGACAGGTATGACTCCTGCGGAAATTAACAGAGGCAGCGCTATAAAGCAGCACGAGCAGGGAATGCAGCCCACTCACATCCTGCCACGGCCGTTGTGTTTGGCTGGGTGGTGGGGAGCTGAATCCATTGTGACGGAAGAGAGCTTCATTGCCAGCACCGACTGGCACGGTTGCTGCACAGGAGAGGCTGGAAGAGGACATGCACTCCGGTGACGCTTCCTGGGTGAAACAGTGCCTGCAAACAGGCGTGATATTGGCAGCAGGCAGGGGTGCACTTAAGCTGAACAAGGTAAAGGAAACCATCTTGGCCTTTGCTTTGCAACAAACCAAATAGGGGAGAGTTAGGATGCAGTTTTCTCAGTATGAAAGCAAATGCACAGAGTCTACAGATGAAAGGGGAGTTGATGAGAACCGCGTTGACGGTACGTTGACCTTTCTAAACACGCTTGCAGCGGCATCAACATGCCTGCTTTTGCATAGTTCGACTAGATCCTGACAATTTGGTCTTTAGTGCCGTGGTCTGTTAGAGGAAGTCCTGTACTAACTCCAGCGTAAAGGCAGTAGTAACCAGCAAATAAGGTAGTGGTAAGTGTCTGCTTACATACCTCTCAAAACAACTTAAGGGCATCTGAAGCGAAGGCTGTCCAGAGCAATAAACAGTCACGCCCTCTGAAGCAGGCATCCCAGCGCAAAGGATATCATCCTGAAAAAAGTAAAAGCAGTTTTTCAGCGCACAGCAGCCACAATCATACTCTTAAGCGCATATTACAAATGCTCTTCTCAGCCCTGCAGCATCGTACTTGCAACAGAAGGAGAACTCCCAAAATCTGTTTTTGATTACCACCTATTCAAGCTGTTAATCAGCTGGGCTAGCCCCTCACGTTCTCACATTTTGTGTGCAGAAATGTGGTTAGGCATTGTCAAGACACAAATACAGCAATCCCTTGAATGCTTGCATGTAAGTAGTTGATTAGCTGCCTTGCGCAGCTACAAATGTGTGGCATCTCAGATGCATGCTTTAGCAACATGACCCCAGCATGGCCAGACCTGACAATGGCCATCGACCTGTACGACACTTTCATCTAAGCCTCCTTGGGGCACTTTGTCAACAGGAGCATCCTGGTGGACAGCTGCCTCGAGCTCCTCTTCAGAGGCTGGTACGGAGGGAGTTGGAGGGTCCTGGAACAGAGGCACACTGGGAAAGAGCCTGTCTTGCCGCAGGTCTTCTACCTGGGAGAATTTAAGATTTACAGGGTCTGGATGATGCATATGAGGGAAGAATGGCACAGAGAAAGAAGATAATATGGCGGTGAAGACTACCCCCCACGTTTGTTAAGGATAAGGAGCCACTATGTACCCAGTACCGTTATGCTACTCCGCTACAGAATAGAAAGGAAGCATGGAGTATAGTCCAGACTGGTGCAATTTGGTTCACATTTTATATGCTTCACTACTTCCTCCACTTGGGCCCTTATGGCCTTTCCTCCCAACATCTCTCCCTCTCCCTCTCCCTCTCCCTCTCCCTCTCCCTCTCCCTCTCCCC
>Ga0307968_1004029_pt1 | contig 12078 bp, 14 predicted proteins | sample OrgLakmetagen650_FD_201834 | JGI IMG/M metagenome (GOLD analysis project Ga0307968, IMG submission 201834) | Saline water microbial communities from Organic Lake, Antarctica - #650 | ecosystem: Environmental > Aquatic > Non-marine Saline and Alkaline > Saline | place: Antarctica: Organic Lake... | reverse complement strand
GACCTAAAGACCTCAGCAAACCTCGGCGTGACATCCACCTTGTCGAGATCAAGTACTGTGAGGACACCAGACCTCAGAACCAGCTGAACGCCGCAAAGGAACAGCACAAAGACCTTTGCAACATTCTTCAAGGAGCCTCTGTTACTCTTCACATCATCCTTTTGGGTGTGGGCGGCACCGCCATCTACAACACTCACACTCTGAAGCTTTTCAAGGAACTGGGTCTTGGTTCTCAAAGAGTAAAGAAGCTTGCCTCCAAGCTCCATGTGCAATCTGTGAACTTTGCTGCTAAACTTGTCCATACCAGACGTGCCCTTTCCAGTACTGTTATCAACTCTCATCAGGAGCCGGTTTCAGGCCAGCAAGCCTGCAACCCTCCTGATCCCCATTTATTTTTCCTTTCCTTTTCGCGGTGGAGGAGCTTTCCGGTACTCGGTACCAAAGTGGCTCCTTTTCCTTAATTAATGTGGGGAGTGGTTTTCACTGCCTGCGTAGTTTTTCTTTTCTATTTTTCTAGAAGCTTTTGCCCTTTCACCTGGCCTTGCCAAAGGTAAGGTTACTTCGCTATGTATATGCCTCAGGGGATGGCATCTGAGCGGAAGCTTGAAAAGGCCTGGCCTGGCCTTGCCAAAGCATTTGCAACAATGCGATCAGGCTGTGGGCATACCAGCACCATCAGTTCTTGGAGAACGTGCAAAAAAAAAAGGGCAAACTGGGGTCTCTGAATACAAAGGTTCTTGACAGTTTTGACGGGAAAAAGGTCCAGGAACATCTCACAAGACGTCAAATTAAGGAGCGGATTTACACTACGAGGGGAAAGAGACACATTGTGGCCTCCTTATTCATACAACACGCAAATCTCATAGTTTCAAACTGGCAGGAAGGTCAGGGAGAGGGTTTAACTCGAGCTGGGCATAACCTGTCTTTCCTGAAGCTTTTTGAGCCTCAATGTGGCGTTTTGTTACCATCCAATACCTGCAAGCAGTGGAAAGGGGAGCAACAATTGCTTCAGGTGTCCTGAATATTCTGCAGGGAGGAATCCAAGAGACAAAGTTCACTAATTTACTCGGCAATGCCGCCATGTATGGGCCATGTGAGCATGCATGCAAGTATGGGACGGGCCTTGAGGCAAAGGGCATCAGCATTACGCAGCTCCCTCACCTGCTTTCTTAAACCACCAAAACTTTGAACTCCCCCTCCCCTTCCTTCCCGCTCACATGCTCGCATGTACACACCTTCCCTCCCCCCCCCATCCTTCCACACACACCTTAGGGCTTCCAGTAATGGGCCAGCAATGCCGCTGCTGCCGTCGCTGCTCTGCTCCCCATTGCTTGATTGTTGCTGCTGCTGCTGCTGTTGCTGTTGCTGCTGCTGCTGCTGTGATTGTAGGCGTGCAGTTGCAGCATCTGACTCAACCTCTTCCTGCCAAGCCGGCCAATGTGAAAGTATCGGACTATTTTTAGTTACGCTGTGTGCTGTGTATGATGCTGAGCCCCTTTGTATTGATCGAAACTCTACCTGCAAGGCCTGCATTCTTAATTTTTCCAGGCCAAATGACGACCAGCACTACGAGGTCAGCAGCAGGATTTTGAGGGGTGTCACGCTTGCATGCAAAAAAGAGCAAAAGAACACCTGCAACAGCTGTGCATAGACAAGCAAATGCAGCATGTTGTGCACTCACCAATCAAATATGTTACATATACACGAGCTAATACAGTGTGAGAGCGTATACTCGCATAGCATCAAAGTGCAAACTGCACAACATGTCGTACCTAGACGGTGCGCACAAAAACCGGACGCACGCGAGCAAGTTCAGAGTATGCTGTAGTCTGTTTAATGCACTATAAAAGGTGTGAGCATAAATGCCGTGCACTTTGTGCGTAAGCTGCGCATGAATTGCAACAAACAAATGCACACATGGTACCAACCTGCACCCTCTCAACCAGTTGTTGCACTGCAGAGGTAGAAAATCCCTCTGCCTCAACGTCGAGGTACAGCAAGTAGTGGTTCAGCACCTGCAGTACAGATCAATTCCAAGTTGTTTGCGTGCAGGGTTGGCCAGAGCTGTATACACACACCAGATATGACCGCATGCACATAAATTTCCCTGCTAAACGTTATAATGAATATTTATACATATATATATATATATATATACCGTACTGCGCTTGTTGTTCTGCAGATATATAATCAATCAGTATCTTGCAGTAAATCAAGCCGGTTATTATTTTGTCCTGACCTCGTCAATCTTTGACTTTCCAGCAGGGACGATTTGGGTTCCACACAGAACCCCTTCGTTTTGAGGGGCAAGCATCATCATTATGGCCGAACTGCACACTGAGAAGCAGACCAGGTTCCACCCTGTGAGCTCCTGAGATCTGAGACGCTTGCAAGCACTTGCCTGTCAGCATTCCTGGCCCATTGCCACAGTGGGCAGATTTATGCACATGCACAGCTCCAATGGAGCTCCTCCAGAGGGAAAGCATGTGAGAGGCAGCTGCCACGAGGTGCAAACTCCTGTGCTCCAGGGAGCGTGGTGCGCTTGCATGTATCATGGAGGCAGCTATCCTCTAGCAGCAGCAGCAGCCCAGAGGCACCCAGAAAAAATGAGGATGCGAGAGGGGAAGCCCAGTAACACCCCCCCAAATTCGCAAATTTTGCAAATTATTTTTACTTGGAAAAGCCTCGCAAAACCTTATTTGTTCTAATCATTTTGGTACCTCGCAAGAAGTAGGCCTTGAAATACTTGAAAGCGCAGTACGGTAGATCATAATTGCGTACATTATACACATGTATATACAGGGATATTTCATTACGGTCATTTGGTTCAATACGGTCATTTGGTTCAATACAGTAAGATACGCGTTAAATATGCACTACGCGTATAATAAGATCTTTGTTTTAAAGCAATTTTGGAGTGCCGATTTGATACAAAATGGACCCAAAACGTTTCCAAATTCTCCCCAATAATTTACGAGGATTTTGTGTTACTTTTGGACGTCCCGTGTCAATCCCGATAAGAATTTTATATTCGGAATTCTGAAGTCGAGAGCTATCGATTGGTATATTTATGAGTTCAATCGGGGGAGGCGGGGGGTGGGTGGTCCCCCAGGGGGGGTATACATTTTGGGGGGGGGGTTCTCCAGAATTTTTCTGGGACACTTCTACAGAATTTCAAATATATCGTCGGAATCTTGAGCTCAAGCCCAGTTGATTCGCAACCCTTTGAGCAAAGTGTGTTAAAGGTGGGGGTCTGTGGACATGTTCACAAGTCAGAGGCACGCACGCTTGGGTGCAGGCCGCGGGGTGAGTCAAGGCAAAGGAGAGCAATTCACTTTAACTTCCAGGATAGTGCCAGCATAATACAGTCAGTGGAAATATGAAGGAATGGAAGCATTGTGGGGCTGTGCAAGCCAATTATGGGTGCCCGGTAGGTCACGTGTGCATGGGCATCCGTATCTCAGTTTTTGCCCCATTACTCTGCAACATTTCAGTTTCAGGTCTTGATGAGTATGCAGATGGATGTCCATTTGTAAAAGGAGCAGATTGGTACCCTTTTTGTCTTGGTAGGGGTAATGGGTGGGGGTCGGGGGGGTGGGTGGTCCCTCGGGGAAGCCCAGGCCAAAATTTACGCGTGACGTCCACCAGTTTTTTTTGCCCTCCTGAATAGTTCATGTGATATTCATATACTATATAATGACACTGGAAGCTCGCTGTGAGGTCGTTTCTGGGCGGAGAATTGCCAAAGAAGGCCAAAAATCGCCCCAAAACGGTAAAAAGTGCAACCGTATAATACGGCCCAATTTGTTCAAAACACTTAAATTCGCGTTAATTACGAGATGGCGTAAATACGAATACGCTGTATGAAACATCCCTGTGTATATATACGCTTCTGGCCAACCCTATTCTTATAATTAACAAGGGGGGGATTTTCCTGGATTGTTGACATCATTCATGCGAGGTCCAGTAACAGTGATAACACTGCGGGCGTGTCTGCCAAACGTGCATGCTGCCTATCATGCTCGCTCCCTTTGGTCAGTGGGAAATCCACTTTGTCTTTGGTCATTAAATTGAACTGAAAAGGCACTCTGACTGGCTGAGGCTTCAAAAAGTCATCCAAGGTGAAGACTCTATGTACACTTTGACTTTTAGTACCTGCAAATTTTGGTACGGCTCAAAAGCCCTTTTCCGCATCATTAATACAGGAACACCGACTCCTCACAGGAGCTCACAGCTAGTACACAAAAAGTTTGGAAAAGCTACTACTTAGGCAGGGGTGCTACTCAACACTTAAAAGGAGGCACCTGTGGGTTCCATATCCTCCTCAAGCACAGCAATTAATTAATTGAAATCCTTGCAGGACTTACAAGCCCCAGACGTCTGCCCTCCTCTGACAGGTGCATCAGACATAAACATCAGGCAATGCCAAGCGGAGGGTTCATTCACCTCAACATACAAACCCAGGGGATGCTGCTGGGACCCAGCGACTGCAGCACCAAGGGCGGGGGTGTTTGGGGCGGCCCCTGCTAAGCTGGCTACCGTGAAGGGTGAAGATGAGGCCACAACCTGTGCGTGCCCAGGTATGGGTAGTTGGTAGTTGGTACATTAAGTCAGGATCTCACTTGTACTTTGTACAATATCAGTACTCAGGGTCCTGAAGTAGGAAATGGCTCGGGAATAGCCTTTTTTGCACAGGCTGGTCACTTTAAAGAAGACAAGGCCATATAATTGACGCATGCATTAGTGTGAGTAGAAGGATCCAAGTCAGGTCCTTGCATTGTGTGACACTTTGCACCTCAATTTCAGAGCGATCGGCTTCCTAATAGTTAACAGACGAGGCCATTACATATTAAGACACCTGAGGTGCCTTAACAACAAAAGCTGCAATCCAGCATCTAAAGCTGGCGAGTGGTAAAAGCCTTTTCTCTGTATAACTAACACAAGTTGTGCCTGTATGCCTGCTACCTGTCGTACCTGCTGCTTTGCAGTGTTGGCAATTTTCAAGGCACGTTGCAAACAGGCCATGACTTTTTTTGCATCTCTCCTGGGTGGTTGGCTGTGAGAGGCACTCACGAGGCCTGTGGCTTTTTCCTGTGTGTGTGCGTGCGTGTGTGTGTATGTGTGTTTGTGTGCATGTGTGTTTGCACATGTGTGTGTGTGTGTGTGTGTGTGTGTGTGTGTGTGTGTGTGTGTGTGTGTGTGTGTGAAACATATGTGTAAAGAATGGGAGAAAACTAGGATGTCTCCAATCCTAAGAATGTCGCCTGTGTCTATTGCGTGTGTGACCTGTTCATCATTTGCAAAAACAAAATGGCTATCACGTGAGTACGTCTGCATGTACTTGAGCACAGCGGTTTGACAAAAAGCGGCGTGCGCTCTGCTCCCACGTGCCGAACAAACAAACTGAAACTACATGGAGGGCTGCGATGTGTGTGTGATATGCCCTCCTTACCCTAAACTTACATACCACGCACATGACAGCGCTCCTTGTGAGTTTGAGTGGTCTTGCGCCCTCCTCGTCAGACCACCAGACTGCCAGATACTGAGCTACACGGTCAAGCTGTACACCGGAAGTGCTCGGACAACAACAAGCTGCCTTTTCCGTAGTAAACCCTTTTGCTTGTACTCATAGAAAAGTTTTTCAAGGTGCCCAATTCAGGCTCATTGTCCTTGTAAATTGGGAGCAGTCTCATTCAACTGCAGTGACTTCCTTTATTGTTGCTTTTTATGCTAGTTACAACCAACTTGAAATTATGCCTTTACAACGGCAGCTCCAGCTGATCTAAAAATTTGCCATCCTGTCCCTCACGTAAAAAATGAGCACCTTTTCTCTCGTACATGTGTAAACACAACAGGTGCCTACATTTCTTTCTCACCTGCCAAGACAGCCGAGCAGTCAGGCAAACGGCTCTGCACTGGTCACCTCTCCTCAGCAGCCTTGCAGCGTACCCAGTTGCGTTCTGCACAGAGCGCATACACAGGTAGGCATGTGTGTATGTATATGTATATATATATAGCATCAGGAGGACAGTATGAAACGCACAAGAAGTATATCTCTGTCCATGCTGAGCAACGAACAAGGAAGGAGGGCAGGGGGGCCAAGCAGTCGATCAAGGAGTATGGACAAGAGGGCGGCAAAGCTCAAGCTGTGGCAGAATTGTCAGGGTTTTAGTGCCTGTGTGAGCACAAGCGTGCATATGTGCGCACGAAAGTGTGTATTTGCTGTTTGAGTATGCACGTGTGTGTGCGTGTGCGCATAATCAAGCGTGTAATGAAGTCACAAACCTAACAAAAAGGGCAAATCCATGTAGGCTCTATTGCAGGAAACCTGAAATAAGTTCACGCACACGCACACACAAACACACTAGAAACACAAGAAGCCACACGCAAGCAGCCACACGTGAACACACCTGCACGAGCGCCTCCCAGTTTTCCTGGCCAAAGCAGTGGCAGGAGTAAAGGGTGCCCACAATGGAGTGCAGTGCGGTGATGCGTGCACGTTGGTCACATACGGCCTCCTCATACAGCAAAAACGCCTGAAACACAGCAGTGTACATTGATAGTTATGTACCTCTTCATAAGCCGCACCCGCTCAAGAAATGTGTGTACGCCAGCTCTCTCTCCAAGCCTGACAAGTAAACTTGTTTGCCGTCTCAGACTCAATCATGGCCCTGACTAAGAACAAGAGGCTCTGCCCCCGCAGCCTGGTCTACCTTAATCAAAAACCATCTAGTAAACAACCCATGTCCCCTTCCTTTAATCCGTCTCACCCGCTCCAAAAACACGTACGCCAGCATCTCCAGGCCCTGTGCTTCTTCGCTAGCTGCAAGTGCACCCGCCAGCATCAAACGCAAAGCCGTGAGGGGCTCAGGCACGTCAGCCAGGGTGGCACACTGCTGCAGCAGCCATTGGAGGAGGGCCTCCTGGGTGACAGCTGTAGGGCAAGCAGGGAGAAGGAGAGAGAGAGTGTGTGTGTGTGCAAGGGGGGGTAGGGCAGGGTTCCAAGGGTCATAAGAGGCTCCAAAAGGAAAGCTGCCAGAAGCTATGAACTTGCCTCCTTCAGCTCCTCGTGTACCCATTTAGTCTGTATGGTACGTCGTTGAGGTAACTAGGAGTGGCTGATACGACACACACACATACACACACCACGACCAATCAGATAGCTGAAGGTATTTCCTGCTCGTTTATCTCCTCCCTCCCCTGACGCACCAACATGAGTGTCAGGTGCTGCAACGCATAAGCTTGCAAGAAAGGGCAGCTGCACTGTGAAAACAACGAGGCACCCACCTTTCCCTCCCTTTGCCTCCTCCCCTGCTGCGATACGTCGCACCAAATGCAGGATGGCAAAACCCAGAGCTGGCAGGGTGTGACGCAAGCGCCGCATGCCTCCCAGGTACAGCTGCTGCTGCGCGATTTGAAGCAGGTCAAACTGTACGGCGGGGTCAGGAGCTTGCAGGCTGTGCAGCAAGCGCGCCACGAGGGTCTGCTCAATTTGGACGTCCTATGTGGGGGAGGCAAGGTGGAGGCGGTGGTGGTTTGAGAGAGGAATGTGCATGTCACAACTTGAGTTGTAGAAGGGCGTGACTTGTAGGCACCTGTATGCACGAACAGACGCTGTAGACAAAACCATGTATTGATTACGTTTGAGTTGTGTCTGACTCCATGTAGGCTTAAATAGAGATTTCCTGCAGCTGATTTCGGAGCCCTTGTTCCTATTCCGTTCCCTTTGCCCATTTGACAAGCTTGCAATTTCATAACACGTGCACACACACCTCGTCGTCCGATCATCCATTACACATCATCGTTCAAACCATTTATGTCCATAACACGTGCACACACACCTCATCGTCCAAATCATCCAAGGTCAGCACTGCCCCAGGGTGCGCTCCTGCTGCTGCCTGTGGGCTGCCGGCATCGTGCACCAATGGCTGAATGAACCTGCAAGCAACAAAGTAAATGCGCTGAAATGATTTGAAGGTTTGCGGCAACAACGACAAAGCAAGCAGCACACAGCACGAAACAAACCACTCAGAGGCAAAAACACACAAGCATGGTGAGAATCTGCTGCATGGCGACAAAGAGTGTATGGACGCAAGTCTTCAGGGGAAGGGTCTGAAAGGAGGAAAGTTGAGCTTACACGTGCAGCATAAGAGCCAACAGTTTTCCATCCTTTAAAGCACCTGAGCATCGACCTATTACTTTTAACTCTGAATGGCATAAGGAAATGCATTTGTCAAGCATCGACAGCATCGCAAGGACGGAGTAAAACCATAAACCAACAAACCACAGTTTGGGCTGAATAAAGCAAAAATTCTGAGCGCCAGATGTGCAGAGCCTTGCGCAGAGCAAAACTTGGCACTTGACACTTGGCACTTGCATCCTGCTTTTCTGTGGGTTGCAGGTCTTCAATTCAAGCTTGAAGGTACTGAGTAGGGAGACAAGGGAACACACCTGAAGAAGGCAGCTGTCTCGCTGGCGCCTTTGGTGCGCGCGTCTTGATTGCTATCTATAAAGCTATGCAGGGAAACAGGGGCACACACACCTGAAGAGGGCGGCTGTCTTGGCAGCATCTTCGATGCGTGTGTTTTTGCGCAGCACTGTTTGCACAATGCGCGTGGCCAGGTCTTTGTGTGTGCGCTGCCTGAGAAGGGCCATGAGAACGGGATACTCAGAAAGGCCTGCGAGCAGCCAATGAGGTTGACAATGGCCAAAGTTGTGTATACACAATTTGAGATGTTGGTATTTTTTGTAGGAAGATCTCCATGTACGGTCACGTAAAGCACGTTGACATGAACAATTCTGGCCAGCCCTATGCAAATCTAACTGACAAATAGCATTGAGGAGAACAATTAAAACTCCTGCTGCTAGTATGTTTTTGTAACGGAGCACTGGGTTGTATTTTGTGTGTGACGCGCATGTGTGTTTGAGTGTGTTTATGTGTGTGTACACATGCATACATGTGCACCTGTGTACGTGTCGTTTGTCTGGGCTCGATAGATCAACACATCGATAGACCAACACAGAAACCATGGTCCAGGGATCCTTTTGGGGAGACAGGCAGCAACGGTGAACACAGTGCCGTGAGCTAGCATAGCGCAAGACTGTACTCACCCAGCGCGGTTGCCACGTCATACTTTGTGATGGGGGCGGTCAGCGTGCCATATGCACTCCAAACACTCACCCAGCGCGGCTGCCACGTCATACTTTGCGATAAGAGTGGTCAGCGTGCCATATGCACTCCAAACACTCACCCAGCGCGGTTGTCGCGTCATACTTTGTGATGGGGGCGGTCAGCGTGCCATATGCACTCCAAACACTCACCCAGCGCGGTTGCCACGTCATACTTTGTGATGGGGGTGGTCAGCAGCGCCACAAGAGCACGCTCAGCACGCAGGTCGCCGGAAAGGCCTCGGCCCGCCAGCGCACTGTGCGCGGCTGCCAGGACCTGAGGGATTTTATGTTGTTATGCATGAGAAGGACAAGGGAGCCTTGAAACAGTTTCTCGAATCGCAATGAAGTGAACTGAGGCTTTGCATCTCATTTAGTGGGCGGCATGTATAGCCTTCCCGACTTGAGATGAGGAACACGAGGACGGGAATTTATACAGCAAAGGAGAGCAGGGTGTAAGGGTTTAGCACACATGGTCTCCCTAGAGATTAAATCCAAGCTTGCCAGGCAGGTGCTGGAACCTGGGGTACCGTGTGCGTGTCGTGTGTGTGCGCGTCTGTTATATGTATGTGTGCACGTGCGCGTATGTGTGTGTATGTGTGAGGGAGACGGGGGGGGAAGGTACCGAGATGGTATGATGGCAGGCAGATGGATTGAGTGCATGGAGGAGCACAGCGTAAACCATGAGAGCCTGCTTGGCATGGCAATGGAAGATCAAAGAGAGTGTGGATGGCATGAAAGAGCAGGCGTGCCTTGCAAAATTTGGTCACTCAGTTTTAATCACCCAACAGAAGTGTGTCGTCCACGTGGTTTCTAGACACATGTTGAGAAATTCTTTTGCTGCCCACCTGGTTAACTTTGTCCACTTCCTGGGGGTGCACGCTGCCAGTGAAGTTCATCAGCGCTGCGTACATCTCCACCGCATCAGCAGCAGGCATGCTGACCTGCACGCGTGCAAATGCGCAGGTGCGTGGGATAAAACGCTTGGGGTGGGGTATGCTGCCCATGGAGGTTCATCAGCGCTGCGTACGTCTGCACCGCATCAGCAGCAGGCATGCTGACCTGAGCTCAGGAGCGAATTCACCTTTTATTGATCGCCGCTGACGACGTTTTGCACAGAAAAACATTTCTATACAATTATGTTAGCGTGCAGCTCACACCCTGGTCCAATCCAGTACCCTTCATTCGCACACAACAGCAGCCACTTGACAAAAACAGCTCCGACACAGCAACACTCTCCAAAAGCTTGGCGGGTTGTTATAGACTACCTGCACGCAGCACCACGCTCCTGTGTGTTCTCACTGCCAAGCACTGTGCAGGCAACTTGCACAGTCCACACACCCGTGCACACATCTACACACATCTGTGCACAGCCAAACACCTGTGAACATTTGTGCAAGCATTTGTGCATTCTGGTGGGCTCTAGCCTGCTTGAGCACCAAGTCAAGCCCCTTCTAAATGCACGCTGTTGCTAGCTTGGGCACTGACCCTTCCCCTTCCCATCAGACATCACCAATCACATCATACGCTCTAAACCACAGGCGCTACAGTACAGCACAGCCCCACACACCTGGGCCGTGAGGATGTGTGTGATAGCATCCTTGAAGCGGTTGAATGCGTGCATGGCGGTGAGGCGGGCTAGCGAAGATGCATCGGTGGCTGCGTAACGGGCCAAGCGGTCCATCAATCCAGCCAACACGGCATGCACCTATGGAACACATAAATGGTAAAGAGGTGGGCAATGGATTTAGCAGGGGGTGAGGCGTTGGTAATAACAGGACAGTTACTAGATACAGTGACACACAGACACACAGTGAACACAGTGGAATTTCCGTGACATAAGTGACATACCGGCTGCTAGCACTGAAACAATATTAGAGTCAGTACATCATTCCCGTTCAACACATTGCATGCACTGTTGTTAAAGGCAAATAAGGTGATTAGGAACGAGGTCAGCAAATTAAGGGAGGCAGCAGATGCCAATCGTGATCGACCATTGCACACTCCATCGCAGCTCCTTTATGCTACTTAGGACACCTGTAGCTTTGTGTGCACACTCTCCACAAGCGTCAAACATTGACCAAGGCCGTCCTTTCCCCGTGCCGCTCGGCCTGTGTTGCTGCAGCTGCTGCTTCACATCGTCCTTAAAACACCACTACCAACATCCCCAACCACAAGAGGTTGCTGGAGCTAATCTTCAGTACTATCCTTGAACCCCAGGCTGCGGCTCAGACAGGGCATTCACCGGCACACTGTATACCACATTCGTTTTCTGTACTGACCTTCACTCCAGGCTGCAGCTCAGGCAGGGCGTTTAGCAGCACACTCAGCGTGTCCAGGTGGAACACATCAGGGAAGCACTGCACCACCGCCTACGACCATAGAGGCACAATCGAGGTGACACACAGTGTACGGCTTGATGAACGGATTACCGTGCACACTCAAGGGAGCGTCGAGGTGGTTGCAAGAACAGAGAAACATGGCACCACCGCTTACGGACACAGATGCAATATGAGGTATGACATAGTGCAAGACATGATACAGCTTGTCGTGTATGCTTAAAGGAGTGTCCAGGTGGTTGCAAGGGCAAAGAAACACGGCACCACCACTTGCAACCACACAGAGGCAAAATTGGGAATGCTCAAAAGTACAAGACGTGTTTTTTGGCTCATTGTTTTGTCTTATTTATCAGACACTTTATGTGCATACATGCATTCCAAAGTAGCCTCCTTCTATTTTGACGTGATATTGTATGGATTTGCACGATTGTTACCTAAGCTGCAATGTTATTTAGTTGTTGGTTGTGCAAGACGAATTTCAAGATTAGCAACCATCTCTTTCCCTGTTTTATCGTTCAGAAGCGTTTGATGTACGTATTCTGGTATGTGCATGCGCGTGTGAGAGGAGAGG
>Ga0307968_1004027_pt1 | contig 12088 bp, 10 predicted proteins | sample OrgLakmetagen650_FD_201834 | JGI IMG/M metagenome (GOLD analysis project Ga0307968, IMG submission 201834) | Saline water microbial communities from Organic Lake, Antarctica - #650 | ecosystem: Environmental > Aquatic > Non-marine Saline and Alkaline > Saline | place: Antarctica: Organic Lake... | reverse complement strand
TGTAGCTCAACACAGTGCGTGACACAGTGCAAACCACGACATAGTGTTGTTGTAGCTCAACACAGTGCATGACACAGTGCTAAGCATGACATAGTGTTGTAGCTCAACACAGTGCATGACACAGTGCAAAAACCGACATAGTGTTGTAGCTCAACACAGTGCATGACACTGTGCTAAGCATGACATAGTGTTGTTGTAGCTCAACACAGTGCATGACACAGTGCAAACCAAGACATAGTGTTGTAGCTCAACACAGTGCATGACACAGTGCTAAGCATGACATAGTGTTGTTGTAGCTCAACAAAGTGCATGACACAGTGCAAACCACGACATAGCGTTGTAGCTTAACACAGTGCATGACACAGTGCTAAGCATGACATAGTGTTGTAGCTCAACACAGTGCGTGACACAGTGCAAACCACGACATAGTGTTGTTGTAGCTCAACACAGTGCATGACACAGTGCTAAGCATGACATAGTGTTGTAGCTCAACACAGTGCGTGACACAGTGCAAACCACGACGTAACACTGTGCAATTCACGACACTGCAGGCAGGTCTCCTCTTGGTCTTATTAGCCACCATCTATTCAGGTGTAAGAATTCAAGTCTACTGTTGCAAAAAGACTAGATTGCTGGGATTGGCGTCGTATTCATGAACGATGCAAATAATCTTTAGAGGGGAAAACAAGGGAAAACGATGCAGGTGGGGATAGAGAACTCCCCATGATGCTCAAGAAAATGGAGCCATTTATGCTCCGAGAAACTAGACTCAATGCTGCTACCTAGCACCCCTTATTGCTCTTTATATTCATTTATCTGTTATTGCTTTCAATTGTTAGAGCCGTTACAGATCGCGCACTCACATGTCCACTGTGACGTTAGGGTCAGTGTACAAGTGCGCAGCCCCCACATCGGTGTGTGCAGCAAGGAAAGCCTGCAGGTCCTCTAAAGATAAACCCTGTAAGTAGAGAAGGTCACTGTTGTGTTCAGCAAGGAAAGTCTGCAGGTTCTCTAAAAACAAAACTTTAAAAAAATGAGAAAGACTGGCTGATAGTTTACCAGGAGTAAATGCAATGGGAAAAGCCGGAAAGGCGCATGTGTAGGGTTGGCCAGAACCATATATATATGGTGTATATACGGTATTTTTGGCAGGGAAATCATCAAATATACGGTCATATACGGTGTATATATACGGTTCTGGCCAACCCTACGCATGTGTGATGCGCTCTACGTCATAATTGTAGGGTTGGCCAGAACCGTATATATACGCCGTATATGACCGTATATTTGGTGATTTTTCTGCCAAAAATACCGTATATATACCGTATATATATGGTTCTGGCCAACTCTACATAGTCGTCATGAATAGAAGTCGACATGTCGTAATGCTTGTCAGTGAGGCCAAGGAAATCCGATATGGTGGTCACCAGGGATGGGTCATACGGCGTAGGCGTATTATACGTCGTATCGTATTTATCACGTATTTTACCGTATTTTTCAAATTACTCCGTATAATACGATTTTGGGCACTTAACGAATTTTGCAGCCACAAGCCCCCCAGAGCCCCCCACAAGCACTCCCAGGCCCTCTAGAGCCCCCCATAGGCACTTCCAAGCCCTCTAGAGCCCCCCAGAGGAACTCCCAGCCTCTCAGAACGTAGCATGATCACTTGCTTATTGCTACCACAACCCAGAAGGTGGTGCCTGTAGCGTAGATGAATTGTGCAACAACTGCATCCACACAAGCCTTGGTCACTGCCCTCTTGCTGCAGGTGTCCAATGACTGTGTAGATGCTGCTGCTGATGTGCTTGTTGTAGTCCTGTGCAGGTACCTCTCTTTTCTGCATGCTCCTCCCTCTGAGCGCTAGCGTCGGCAATTTCTCCCATTGCTAGCGAGCGCTGCGACTACGCCCTGAGGATTCCTGCCGGGTCAGCTTTGCATGCTGCTATACCTACGCTGGGCTTCTGCCTCATGAAGTGCTCGCGGATGCGGGGGGCACCGCTGCTGAAATCTCGGAATTCTGGCATCCGGCATCTGGCATCTCGTATCTGCCCCTTCTGTCCCATAACAACAACACGATGCCACTCAGGGTCTTTACCAGGAGGCATTATAATGTACTGGAGGCTGGGGGGATGATTTGTGGTGGTTGGAGGGTGGTTGGGTACCCCCCAAAATACGTTTTCGTATTATACGCGTATTACGTATTAATAGCGTATTATACCGTATGGGACGTCTCAGAAGTCCGTATGACCCATCCCTGTTGGTCACAGAGCTCAATAGATTTTAAAATTACAGGAGGGCCTCGATAACATGCTGTTTCTTTTCTCTACAGATGGGAGAAGATCAAGTTGTTTATACACATATTTTTTTTCAGAGGGGGTTATCTGAGGCACAAAATGGTACGATTTTTGCATGCTCCCAGGGTATGGGCCCCCTAACTGGCATGTTTCAAGCTCAGCTCTGATCTGTGGGGCGATTCCAATGCAGCTGAGCTTGAAACGTGCCAGTTAGGGGGCCCATCAGAGTTGTGCACTTTACGGTTGACGCCGTCAACCGTCATTTGACGGTCAGGTGTAATTTACGGGTGTGACCGTCAGAAAGTAATCCTCAGGCGTAATTTACAGTGATTTTAATTTTTGACGTCTGACGGTCGGCTTTACAGTTATTTATGGTGGGAAACCGTCAGGAATTAGTTATTTACGGTGGGAAAACGTCAGGAATTAGTTATTTACGGTGGGAAACCGTCAGCAGCTGGCCAGGCCGGGCCAGGCTCGACTGACTCAGGGCCACAGGGCCACACGAGCCCTCTTGGCCTGATTACCGAAGGACATTTTATATTTATATCGCAAATCGCAAATGTTGTTTGTGGGGAAATCGGAGCTTGAGTTGGCACTCTGAGCCACTGAGTACCTGACGCCGCACCGTTACTTACGATTTCCCACCGTCAGTATGAATTTCACCGTAAATTACGGTTATGTAACGTAGACGTCATTAAAGCGCCGTAATTAACGGTGCCATTTGTGATTGACGCCGTATGTGCACAACACTGGTTATCATGCATGGTAGGAAAACAGAAAGGCGAATTAGGCAACACCATTGCTCCTTGCATCAAACACATCAAGCAGGCCCGGTGAAAGAGCTGCAATCTAGGCGGTTATTATGGGGCTGTTGGGACGACTTTTAGCTCTGCTGTGAGGTGCAACGAAACCGGCCATTTGATTATTGAGCTCTTATAACAAGTGGTGGAAGCGTTGCAAATGACAAATGACACTAGTATACTGATGAGACCTTTGTAGTGCCTGCTTTACTTGGGTGCAAGTATGGAACTGTCTACCATAGTGTGCATGCGTTGTGCATGTGTATGTGTCTGAGGGCAGCTGTTGCTGTACATGCAAGCACGTTCCCAAAGTTTGGCAGCAAATTTGTGTGCCTAAAGGTGTTTTCGGAAAACTTCTCCAGGGCCCTGCCACCCAACGTGAGAGCTCAGTAGTGCATGGTGCTTATTGATGGAGTAGAGGTTGGGGCTGCATGGTGCATGTTGATTAATATGGAGTAGAGGTTGAGGCTGCATGGTGCATGTTGATTCATATGGAGTAGAGGTTGGGGCTGCATGGTGCATGTTGATTAATATGGAGTAGAGGTTGGGGCTGCATGGTGCATGTTGATTAATATGGAGTAGAGGTTGGGGCTGCATGGGGAGTCAGTAATAAGTTTTAGTCCAGCCAAATCGTCCTGCCTTAAACTAACCCTCGTACTTGTTACAGCACCTCAGCCTTTAAATAGTTGTTCCACCCAGAATACTAGAAGGCTGGCCAAGATTACAGGGTGAGCCAGGTTTGCGTTTTGAAGTTTCACGCCAAGATTTGCCAAAGTTTTGACTTTGGTCCAAAAGCTTTGCCCTGGCTATCCCCGCCCTCCAGCTCTTGGTACCTCTTCTGAATGCTGGACCTAGGAGGCTTGGCAAAAGTCCAGGGCAGGGGGTGGCCTGGATGAGGCTGGTTGGCCTCGCACTAAATCTGGCAGATAACAGACAATCCTTGGGCTAAACTACTGAAGTGGGCAACGCCAAAACAGAGTGCCCGCCTTTCTTGCTAACGAGATGTTTTAAGTGCTTGAGGAAAGAACAGTGCTACAAGTTATGCGTCCTTTGAAAGTTGCCTAACACACAGCATTTACGTGCATGCTTTACACACCCACCCAAGCAGATCGCTTCCCCAGACGGTCTGAACCGTCACGCCCTGCTGCTAGGCACACACAGTGGAGGCTTTGGGCTATGGTCGCCTGTGTGGGATAAAGACGGGGCTGGGCGACTGCAACTGCTGCAGCCTCTTCTAGATCGGGTGCTGAGCCATACAGGTGGGATGCAGAAAAAAGCTACGCAGGCAGTGGAGAAAAACTCACCATAATAAGTAAGGAGAAAGTGCCTCTTTCATATAGGAGTAGACTCCACCACAAAAATGGAGAAGAATGATCAATGGGGATGAGGCAGAAAATGATCAGCGGATCAGGAGGCTGCAGAAAGCATAAATTTCGGACGACACGTGTCAAATCGATTAAGATTTATGTATTCTGAATCCTGGCGTCGAGAGCTATCGATTGGTATTTATATGGGTCCAATCGGAGGGGGGGGGGGGGTCCGGGGGGGTCCAGAGTTTTTTGGACCCCCCCTCCAAAAATTTACTGGGTCACTCCTACGGAAATTTAAGTATATCATCGGAATCCTCAGCTCAACCCCAGTCGATTGGCACCCTTTTTGAGTAAATTGGGTAAAAGGGGGGGTCTGTGGACATGTCCAAAAGTCAGAGGCACACGGACTCGGGTGCAGGCCGCGGGGTGAGTCAAGCCAGTGAAGCAGCAATTAACCCCAAACTTACAGGATTGTGCCAGCATGAGATAGTCAGTGGAGTTTTGAAGAAATAGAAGCAATGTGGGACTGTGCAAGCCAGTTATGGGTGCCTGGTAGGTCACGTGTGCATGGGCGTCCGTATCTCAGTTTTTGCCCCATAACTCTGCAACACTTCAGTTTCAGGTCTTGATGAGTATGCAGATGGATGCCTGCTTTAAAAAGGAGTGGGTTGTTACCCTTTTTGTTTGGGTGGGGGCACTGGAAGGGGGGTTTGGGGGGGGGTGTCCCTCAGGGGTGTCCACCCCAAAAAGTAAACGTGTCGTCCCAAAGAAAAAAAAGCCTCCTGAGCGGATACCCAAAAATTTGCTCACAATGCCGTACTTTATCAGCACGTGCCCTGACGTGTCGAACATTCTTATGTGTAATGAGCTGGCCAAAGACCTGCGTCTACACATCTTTACTAACCCGCAGCCTTACTTAAGTCCAGTTTAGATGAGAGGGAAGGATCACGTTTGGTATTCTCTTGTTGCACCATAGTACCATAGTACAATGACGCAAGGGATATGCTTCCATGTATTCTTTACTTGAGTTGTGTGCCCACCTTTACACGCACACTCACATACCCACAAGTATACACTCGCACAAACACAGAAACATACGCATACATACACGTACGCACTTCCAGGCGGCCTTAACCCACGTGCCTTCCGAAGACGCCACCTGAAGCTACCAAGAGCGATGGGAGGGGGGGATACGTATGGACCCCAGGGCCCTCCTGAGGGGATGGCTGCAGGGGAGGAGTGGTCAGCACATGAGCGCAAGAATAGCTTGATTGCAGAAACAGGTGAACGCTGATGCGCTTTGTGTCACGCATTCGTTGCACAATAGTTCATCGCTGTGGGTTACGGCTTGGAACTTATTTTGTACCTTAGCGTGAGGTAGAAGAGTACTTACCTTGAAGAGATCCGTCAAACGCATTGAGGAGCACAAGGGGAAAAAACAAGCTGGCACTAAACTCTGACGGTAGTCTGTGACTTTCGATTGGTATCTGCGCTGAACCGCACTCTCTACCTCACACTGCAGGCTCTTGCATATTAGATGGAAATTTGCTGTGGCGCTTTGCGACCTTGCCGCGAGATCAGCAGCAACAGCTGGCACAGGCAGTGCAGGCAAGCAGTCCAGATCAGCTAATGGCGGACTTATCATGTTTATCTCTGGCCAATACGTTGTAGCTTCAGACTTAACACTTTATGCCTGATTTTTAGCGAATTCCAACTCAATTCGCCGAGGAGCAAATCGGGCGAACGGGGGGAACGAAGGGAGGACTCCCACCAGTCACTACAGGGTTCGCCTGAGGTGGTGCTCATTTCCAGACTTGTTGCACCGGACATCCACGGGAATTTATCTCTTTTCACTTTCAAGCATAAATTCCGGAAATTTTGTGGCCTGAAGCAAACGACAAGAATCATAAACAATTATCTATAGGTATTCTAACAACATGGTGACCTTAATCAATTGATGCGTCTGTCTCCTCCGCCAGGACATCATAACCTAGACCTAGCATGCAGCCAGTATATCAAGAATGCCGAAGCAAAACAAGAGCAGAAGAAAAGGTGAGGTCGCTCCGAGGAATATTTACATACGACGCATACTTAGACTTTTGAGGGGGGCTATTCAACTTTACTGTAGTACAACTGTTGTAGAGGCAGACTGGGTTGGGGGAAATTTGACGGGCCTTTTGGACCAGAAATAGTCAGGGTCTCAAATGCTTGCTGGTTCAACCACGTATCCTCGCACGCACGCATGCACACACACACACACACACACACGCACAGGCACGCGCACGCGCACGCGCACGCGCACACACACACACACACACACACACACACACAAACACACACACATACATACATACACACACACTCACACACACACACACACACTCACACACACACACACTCACACACACACACACACACGCACACACACACACGCACACACGCACACACACACATTCACACACACACACACACATTCACACACACACACACACGTAAACACACACACACACATACACACACGTGAACACACATACACACACGTGAACACACACACACACACACACACATACACACACACGTAAACACACACACACACATAAATACACGCATACACACACATACACGCGCAAGTGCACACAAACACACACACATACCGCCCACAGGAACGAGCTTAGTGACCGTGCCGAAAGATGCGAATTCCAAGTCAAAGGTTTTCGTGGGGGGGGCCTGCTCAACAGCCTTGTCAACCTCAGCCTCAGGGTGTGTCAGGGCCATAAGCCTGCGTCTTGTAATCAAAGCACGCCCGCTTTGCCTTGATTGAAGGCAATAGAGGACACTCATGATGTGTCAGCACTCGTTGCTAGTGCGATCTTCCTCAACACAAAGGCCACAGATTTCAAATTGCAGCCTTACTTTTTGTATGCATGCTTCCTCTTCCCTCACAACACGAAGCAGCGTAGATCTGAAATCTCACTCCTCTGCCAGCACTTGCTCACAAGCTCAAGCTTTGCACAATCTCTCCTCCTTGCACAGGGGTGCACACAACTCCACCGCACAGATGTCGTGTTTCGCAAAAGCCGGACAATGGTGGGTGTTCCTGCAATGGGGAGGGCCTGCTTGGGTGCAGGACAGACAGCTGAGCTTTCCTTCATTCATGTACTTATGTACTTGAGTGCATATGCATGGGATTCACACGTACACACGCACACACAAATACACACATACACACATGTTTGTGCACATACAAATGTAAGTTACACAGACAATCACACACACACTCACGCAATCACACACAGGGTCTACGTGTGAGCCCACGTGGGCCCTTGCCTCTACCGGGCGAAGTCCCTCGGCGCTCCCACTCTTATGCAGGTGCGTTCTACATATGCGCACGCGTGAGCTCTCCTCTGCTGCGTACATAAATCCAATGCCTGCCTGTTTGGTGTGAAATATTTGTTTCTACCACCACCTGTGTACGCAAACATATGTACACACACACACACACACACACACGCACACACACACACACATACAAACAAACAAATGTTTTTCACACATAGGCGGCAGTGGAGGGAGCAGCCCCAACCGCCCCGCAGCTGTCACCCACATTGAGCCCCTGTGCTCCCTCCACGGCCCTCCCACTCCTACCGTGTCTCCCCCCACTCCCACCCCCACGCCCTCCAAGCACGCCCATGCCCCCACACACGCACGGAGCAGCAGCTGCAGCAGCGGTGCCGCCAGCTGTGCGCTGGGTAACCGCAGCAGCTGCAGCAGCCTATTGCCGCCCCTGGCCGGTTGTGTGAGTGAAATGGCTCCTCACTCGGTATCGTCGGCGTCCGAGCTGCTGGCAAACACAGGACCAGATCTGAGGTCCTGGTCAGCTCCGTCTAAGTCCTCTCTAGGTGGGTGGGTGGGTTTGTGTGTGAGTGGGTGCATGTGTGTGTGTTTCATCGTAGGTGTGGGTAGACGGGAGTGGGGTTCACGGGTGCAAGTGAAATTGGAAGCCAAAGGACAAAGGAATAAGAGAGGCCAACTATGGAAGGCTGTTACAAAATCAGCTAATTAAGGAAGGCTGTGTCGAAATCTTTGGCGCTCGTCCTTCAAAGCCTGCTACCAGTTTCTTGGTTGCCAACCTACCCATGCTCCCTTGTTTGGCTTTTTATTGCGCAGAGAAGCCTAAGGGCGGCGACAGCTGGCAAGGGGACATCATCAGTCTGTCTGTGCTTGCGGTGGAGCGCTTAGCCTTTGGGGTGTCCACAGCCATTGGTGTGCGCAGCACCATGGAGGTGAGGGCGTGGTTGTGTTTGTGTGGTGCCACTGGTGTGCGCAGCACCATGGAGGTGAGGGCGTGGTTGTGTGCTGTGTGATGCCACTGGTGTTTGCTAGGTGAGAATGAGGATGGATGGGTGGGTATGCAACTTACACATGGTCATACAGAGTATATGAGGCAGGAACTCTGTACTATTGTTGCAAGGACACGTCATGGGTTTGCAGGGCTCAGCAGCCTTGAGCTCCCTCTGGTGCACGTAATTGTGTGCTCACGTGTGCGCGCACACACGCACACACGTAAACACACACACATACACACACGCACACACGTAAACATGCACACACACACGCATGCACACACGTAAACACATACACACACGCACACACACGTAAACACGCGCACACGTTACCACACACACATACACTCACGTCAACATGTATCAACATGTACACACACATGCACACACATGCAAACCAGTGTTGTGCACATACGGCGTCATTCAAAAATGGCACTGTAAATAACGATCGTAAATAACGGCGTTATTGTCACTAAACTCTGACGATTGACGGCGTAAATTACTATTTTCACCGTCAATTTGACATAAATTACGCCGTCAGCGTCATTTACCATTGACGCCGTCAAGCGTCAGGTGCACAACACTGATGCAATCACACACTCTCCTCTCTTCAGGATTTTGCCTTTGCACTTCCGCTAGCTCAGCCCACTGGAGGAGAGCACAGTGAGCTAGCGCAAGCCGCATGCTTTGGCGTCTTTGATGGTGGGTGTGAGGCAATGTGGTAGTTCTAGTTCAAGTCAGCTCGCCACGCTCTTTGAACGAGCCTGCAATGCTTAGGTGAAGCTGTGCGTGGTGTGTGAATCAGACAGCCTCATAAACTCATAAATCAAATAAAATCATAAATTAAATAAAAGCAACCTTATATAGAAGCCAAGTGAAATATCAGTCTGCTGTCTAAAGTTTCTACATCATGTTAGAGTCCTACAAGTTTAAAAATTGCCTCAAACTGGATGGCGAATCCTGTGGTGTGTTAATATGTGCTTAGGGTTGGCCAAAACTTTATAAATACGGTGTATACCGTACGAAAAGTATATCACCGCCCCCTAATTATTGTTTATTGGTTGGGGCGGTGACAGAGCGTTGTTTCAATATATATTTATTTTTGAAGGGGGCGGTCGCAGGTCGTTAGCAGAAATTAACGTTTTTGAGCAGTGCGAGCGCGAGCAGTCAGGAAGCCCTCCAGATGAGTGGTTAGGAATTGCCGCAATCATCTTCCCTGCACTTCCTGACCCCCAGCCCCAGCTCTGCCTGCCCCCGCCCCTGCACCCCCAGCCCCCGCCTGCACCTGTTGCACCCGTTGGGAAGCTCCAGCGAGGGGGGGGCGGTTGCAGTGCATAACTGTAGAATATTTATTTTGGGGGGAGGAAGGGCGATTGCACATTATGACCATAAATAATTTTTCTCATGGGGGGCAGTGGATCCATAGACGTACGCGGTGTACAGTATTTTTGGCAGGGAAATCACCAAATATACGGTCAATTACGGTGTATGTTTACAGTTCTGGCCAACCCTACATGTGCTTGGATTTCTGACCTTTGCCTCCACATTTGCTCTTTCATAGAACATCGCAAAAGCATGTGCACGCACGGGTGTGGATGTGCTCTGTACATGGCCAATGTTTCAAACTGTGCTATTATACCAGGGCAGGGTAGTATCACTACACCTCTGATCTTGGACGGAACTCCTGCATGTGGGTGGGGGGAGTAGTGTGTGCGTTTGTGCATGTATGTGTGTTTGAAAATGTCAGCTGAAAAGTAAGCTTGCCACACCCTGACCAGGGCATGGCGGTGCCGGTGTTGCCCAAAGCCTGGCAGAGCACGTGCCTGGACGCATCCAAGAAAATGTGCACCAGATCATTGAATTTGGGCCCCAACATGTGAGTGCGTGCGTGCGTGGGTGGGTGTAGATGTGGGTGCGGATGTGGATGTGGGTGTGGGAGTGGGTATGGGTGTGGGTGTGCTATCAACGTGTGTGCTTTAACCTAAGGGCAATCTGAGTAACGCACGCGTATCCCCCGACATTTTGTACTTCAAATATCCAACATATGGATGGGAAACATTGCTGACTGTGTGTTCAGTTTTTTCACAATTGTGTTACACACACGCACACACACACACTCCTCAGAGGTGCTTCCCTTTGCATTGAACTCACTTTCACCCACTGAATGTGGAACACTCAGATTGCGGAGGTGCTGACAGGGCATGAGCAGCATCTGCGTCGCCTGTCAGAGCCCTGGATTGTGGAGTCAAGCCAGGCCTGCGTACTAGGTACATGACACACGCACCTGAAGCACATAGGCCCTTTTTGCACACACGTTAGTGTGTGTGTGTGTGTGTGTGTGTGTGTGTGGTGTTTAGCGACATGCACACACACACTCACACACACATACACACACATTTGCACACACAAGCACATTTTTACGTATGAACGTTGTACGTTCGTTATTTTCAGCAGAATTTTGGCTGGCGCACACTCAGTCCTGTGTCATATGCTGTCACTTGTGACGTAGAGTGTACAGTGCTGGCAAGCCTAAGCTTGTGCTGTCATATGCTGTCACTATCATACATCTGTGCAGTATCTGCCATACATGCTGCTGTGCTTACAAAATAATCAAATATTGGCGACATCAGACATCAAATGCAGCTCGCTGTTGCTTCCATCTGTATGTGGGCAGCAAGCAGGGAAAGCACTTAGCGTAAACAAATTTGCATGCACGTGTACACTTCTACAAAGGGTTGGCCAGAACCGTATAGTTACTCTGTATATGGCCGTCAAGTTGGTGATTTCCCTGCCAAAAAATACCGTATATACACCATCCATATATGGTTCTAGCCAACCCTATTTATCTACACACACGCACACACACCCATCACCATCACACACACACGCGCACAACCCCCCCCCCCCATCACCATCTCTCACACACACACACACACACATACGCATACACACACACGCATACACACACACACACGCGCGCACACCCACACACATGCACACACATGTGCACACGCACACACACACATACGCATACACACACACACGCATACACACACACACGCGCGCACACCCACACACTTGCACACACATGTGCACACGCACACACACACACACACGCAGGTCCCTCTGCCTCTTCACGCTGTGCCCCCAACCTCATTAGCCCCAGCCCTTGCCCCACGCTATCAGGGTAAGGTCTGCACGTCAGCCTCTGCTACATATTTTGCTTGCCCCTTTTTTTTTTGCTGTTCAACAGTAAGCTGCAACCCCCCCTTCCTGCGCAGTTCTGCATGCCTACCCTCCCTCTTTGATACTGTGTGTATGTGTGAGTGAGTCAGTGA
>Ga0307968_1004026_pt1 | contig 12089 bp, 12 predicted proteins | sample OrgLakmetagen650_FD_201834 | JGI IMG/M metagenome (GOLD analysis project Ga0307968, IMG submission 201834) | Saline water microbial communities from Organic Lake, Antarctica - #650 | ecosystem: Environmental > Aquatic > Non-marine Saline and Alkaline > Saline | place: Antarctica: Organic Lake... | reverse complement strand
CCCCTACACACCCCCACCCCAACCCACGCCCACATCCACACCCCTACACACTCACACCCACACCCATGCCCACAATGAGATTCCAGCAAGCGCACACAATTTACTTCAGCCATTAATTGTCTGTATCATTACGACTAACAAAACAAGCGCACACAATTTACTTATCTGTCATGCACCGTCTGTGGCGTCACGACTAACAAAACATGCGCACTCAATTTACTCATCTGTCATGCACCGTCTGTGGCGTCAGACTAACGAATTAATCGCACACAAATTACTAATCTGTCATGCACCGTCTGTGGCGCCACGACTAACAAAACAAGCGCACACAATTTACTTATCTGTCATGCACCGTCTTTGGCGTCACAACTACCGAACCAATCGCACACAATTTACTTATCTGTCTTGCACCGTTTGTGGCGCCACGACTAACAAAACAAGCGCACACAATTTACTTATCTGTCATGCACCGTCTTTGGCGTCACAACTAACGAACCAATCGCACACAATTTACTTATCTGTCTTGCACCGTCTGTGGCGTCACGACTAACAAAGCAAGCGCACACAATTTACTTATCTGTCATGCACCGTCTATGGCGTCACGACTAACAAAGCAAGCGCACACAAGTTACTTATCTGTCATGCACCGTCTGTGGCGTCACGACTAACAAAACAAGCGCACACAATTTACTTATTTGTCATGCACCGTCTGTGGCGTCACAACTAATGAACCAAGCGCACACAATTTACTTATCTGTCATGCACCGTCTGTGGCATCACAACTAACAAAACAAGCACTCACAATTTACTTATCTGTCATGCACCGTCTGTGGCGTCACGACTAACAAAACAAGCGCACACAATTTACTCATCTGTCATGCACCGTCTGTGGCGTCACAACTAAGAAACCAAGCGCACACAAGTTACTTATCTGTCATGCACCGTCTATGGCGTCACGACTAACAAAGCAAGCGCACACAAGTTACTTATCTGTCATGCACCGTCTGTGGCGTCGCGACTAACAAAGCAAGCGCACACAATTTACTTATCTGTCATGCACCGTCTGTAGCGTCACGACTAAACAACAAATCAAGCACTCACCGTTTCGTGCAGGGGGCGCGAGCGAGGCTTGGTCTTCAGGGCTGTACTTTTTGATCAGAGCCATGGTCTTCTCAAAGCGTGTTGAATCCTGTCAGATAGCAAGGGGGCATGCGCACACGCGTATGAGAAGCCACTGTCGTTTGCACTCAATTGCACAGCAAAAAAGGAAGTGTCGTCAGTAAAAAAAGTAGGGCTACGGTACAGGAAACCTCTAGGGAGTGTGGCATTGATGTGCAGCACACGAAGCCCAAGTGATCAGGGATCAGCGTGCAGAGTTAGTGGCTAGCTCCACAAGTTCACCAATTTTTTCTAGATTTGCTGAATTTGCTGAAACGTGTTCACACAAGTCTGGCCGAATTTCAAATCGTAAACAATCTGCTTTTCATGTGCAATAGAGCGCTGGTTAGTAATGCATCGCGTGGGCCAAATTTCAAATCGTAAACAATCTGCTTTTCATGTGCAATAGAGCGCTGGTTAGTAATGCATCGCGTGGGCCAAATTTTGAATCGTAAACAGTCTGCTTTGCATGTGCAATAGAGCGCTGGTTAGTAATGCATCGCGTGGGCCAAATTTCAAATCGTAAACAATCTGCTTTTCATGTGCAATAGAGCGCTGGTAAGTAATGCATCGCGTGGGCCAAATTTTGAATCGTAAACAGTCTGCTTTGCATGTGCAATAGAGCGTTGGTTAGTAATGCATCGCGTGGGCCCAATTTCAAATCGTAAACAATCTGCTTTGCATGTGCAACAGAGCGTTGGTTAGTAATGCATCGCGTGGGCCCAATTTCAAATCGTTAACAATCTGCTTTGCATGTGCAATAGAGCGTTGTTGAGTAATGCATCGCGTGGGCCAAATTTTGAATCGTAAACAATCTGCTTTGCATGTGCAACAGAGCGTTGGTTAGTAATGCATCGCGTGGGCCAAATTTCGCATCGTAAACAATCTGCTTTGCATGTGCAATAGAGCGCTGGTTAGTAATGCATCGCATGGGCCCAATTTCAAATCGTAAACAGTCTGCTTTGCATGTGCAACAGAGCGTTGTTGAGTAATGCATCGCGTGGGCCAAATTTTGAATCGTAAACAGTCTGCTTTGCATGTGGAACAGAGCGTTGTTGAGTAATGCATCGCGTGGGCCAAATCTGCAGGGAGTGGTGTAACAGGAGCCCAAGTCAGATGCGTCACGTGGGCAATATTACAGGGAGTGCCATAACAGGAGCCCAAGTCAGATGTGTGGCGTGGGCAAATATTACAGGGAGTGGCATAACAGGAGCCCGAGTCAAATGTGTCACGTGGGACAAAACTACAGGGAGGCACAACAAAAAGTAGCGTAACAGGATCCCAGGTCAGACGCGTCACATGGGCCAGAGGTACAGGGAGTGGTGTAAGAGGGGCCAAGGTAGATGTGTCGCGTGGGCAAATATTACAGGGAGTGGCATAACAGGAGCCCGAGTCAGATGTGTCACGTGGGACAAAACTACAGGGAGGCACAACAAAAAGTAGCGTAACAGGATCCCAGGTCAGACGCGTCACGTGGGCCAGAGGTACAGGGAGTGGTGTAAGAGGGGCCAAGGTAGATGTGTCGCGTGGGCAAATATTACAGGGAGTGGCATAACAGGAGCCCGAGTCAGCTGTGTCGCGTGGGCCAAAACTACAGGGAGGCACAACAAAAAGTAGTGTAACAGGATCCCAGGTCAGATGCGTCATGTGGGCCAAATCTGCAGGGAGTGGTGTAACAGGAGCCCAAGACAGATGTGTCGCGTGGACAAATATTAAAGGGAGTGGCATAACAGGAGCCCGAGTCAGATGTGTCGCGTGGGACAAAACCGCGTTGGTTGGTACTTAGGTTTTAGGGTTTAGGATTAGGTTTTAGAATTAAGGATTAGGGTTTACGGTTAAAATTAGGGTTAGGTTAACCCAATGCGTTGGTTGGTACTATCGTCAACAACGACATATGCATTGGTTGGTACAAGGTTTACAAGAAGTCCTTCACTCAAGAAGTACGACTGCTCGCCTGTTTATAAAGTAAAATAAGTTGGTTGGTACTCACGTTTCAAGCACACTCTAGCATATTCTCTCTCACAGTCGATGCTGACACGTGCGTGTGCTACACTTTGATTTCCCTCTGCTTTCTAATTCCACTTTCCCACTGACATTAAACCCCACAGTGTCAGTCAATAATATGCTCTCTCCTGGTTTGAACATGGACCACCTTTGATTTCCCTCTGCTTTCTAATTCCACTTTCAACACTGCCTTTGAACCCCACAGTGTCAGTCGATAATATGCTCTTTCCTAGTTTGAACATGGGCCACCAAGTTTGCTTGCATAAGCATCAATCAAGCTTCAGACCGGCGATGCTTTTTTTAGGAACTGGGTGCAACTGTTTACATACAATAAAAGAGAAAACTACGCATGATGTAAAAACCACTCCCCACATTAATTAAGGAAAAGGAGCCACTTTGGTACCGAGTACTGTAAGACTCCTTCACCAACAGAATAAGAAAGAGATCAATGGGGACCAGGAGGGTTGCAGGCTTGACCTGGAACTGGCTTCTGATGAGAGTTGATAACAGTACTGGAAAGTTACTGGAAAGTTGTGACCACAACTATCCGGAACCCTACCTAAAGGAGCAGTTTTCTTATAAATTCAACTTTCACTCAGTGACAATGCCCCCTTGCCTGCTTACCCTGCAGCTCCTAACAATTAATTTGGATCTAAAATTTCTTGACACTCCCAACTTATTAGGATCTTACATTTCTTGACACTCCAACACCTCCCACACCCACCTTCAGGTCCTGCACCATTTTCTTCTTGGAGTCCCCTAAGCGCTTTAGCGTTCGTGTGTCACGAGACTCAAACAAAGAAATGACCTGTATGTGTTTTGTGTGCGTGCGTGCGTGTGTGCGTGCGTGTGTGTGTGTGTATGTGTGTGTGTATGTGTGTGTGTGTGTGTGTGTGTGTGCGCGCGCAATAATTCCGTAAGTGCTTTAGCTTTGGCGTGTCACGAGACTCAAACAAAGAAATGACCTGTATGAAATTGTGTGCATGTGTGCGTGCGTGCGTGCATGTGTGTGTGTATGTGTGTGTTGTGTGTGTGTTTGTGTGTGTGTGTGCATGTGTGTGTATGTGTGTGTGAGTGTAAGTGTGTGTGTGTGCATGTGTGTGCATGTGTGTGTGTGCGCAATAAATCCTTAAGCGCTTTAGCTTTGGCGTGTCGCAAAACTCAAACAAAGAGATGACCTGTATGTGTTTTGTGTGCATGCATGCATGCATGCGTGCGTGTGTGCATGTGTGTGTGTGTGTGCGCAATAACTCCCTAAGCGCATTAGCTTTGGCGTGTCACAAGACTCAAACAAAGAGATGACCTGTATGTGTTTTGTGTGCATGCGTGTGTGTGCGTCTGTGTGTATGCCTGTGTAAAAAGTGCTTCTCGCTGAGATCAGAAGAACAGGTGAATCTTTATGGCATATTTGCCTCAAACCTACAAACATGCAACAACATGTTGTGGCAAACATACACACATTGCATAAATCAGATGAAACTCTTGTGTGCATGAAACATTTGGTGGGAGGAGCATGGTCTGTTTCCTTGCAGCACTGATGAATAATTTCGGTGGGAGGAGCATGGTCTTTTTCTTTGCAGCAAGGAGAAATACAGAGGAACAGTTGAGCACATAGGTGGGAGGAGCATGGTCTTTTTCCTTGCAGCACTGATGAATAATTTCGGTGGGAGGAGCATGGCCTTTTTCTTTGCAGCACGTAAGAATACCATGGAAGAATACAGAGGAACAGTTGAGCGCATAGGTGGGAGGAGCATGGTCTTTTTCCCTGCAGCACTGATAAATGCAGAGGAACAATTGAGCACATAGGTGGGAGGAGCATGGTCGTTTTCCTTGCAGCACTGATGAATAGTTTTGGTGGGAGGAGCATGGTCTATTTTATTGCAGCACGGACGAATACAGAGGAACAGTTGAGCACATAGGTGGGAGGAGCATGGTCTGTTTCCTTGCAGCACTGATGAATGCAGAGGAACAATTGAGCACAGAGGTGTGAAGAGCACGGACCCTTTGTGTGTGGACGGACCCTTTGTGTGTGAACGGATCCTTTGTGTGTGAACGGACCCTTTGTGTGTGAACGGATCCTTTGTGTGTGAACGGACCCTTTGTGTGTGAACGGACCCTTTGTGATTTAACGGACCCTTTGTGTGTGAACAGACCCTGTGTGTATAAACAGACCCTTTGTGTGTGAACAGACCCTTTGTGTGTGAACGGACCCTGTGTGTATTAACAGACCCTTTGTGTGTGAACGGACCCTTTGTGTGTGGACGGACCCTTTGCGTGTGAATGGACCCTTTGTGTGTGAACGGACCCTTTGTGTGTGAACGGACCCTTTGTGTGTGAACGGACCCTTTGTGTGTGGACGGACCCTTTGTGTTTGGACGGACCCTTTCCCACCTTTTGTTCATTACTGAGGAGGCAACGGGGTTTGACTTTGCATCCATCTATATGTGTTGCAAGGAGGCAATGGGGATGACTATGTATGTATTGCATCCAATGCTCCGCACCCCACCTTTCCAAACGCCGTGTACAGTTTGAAGGAGGCAATGGGGATGACTATGTATTAATTGCATCCAATGCTCTGCACCCTACCTTTCCAAGCGCCGCGTACAGTTTGAAGGAGGCAATGGGGATGACGATGTATGTATTGCATCCAATGCTCCGCACCCCACCTTTCCAAGCGCCGCGTACAGAATGAAGGAGGCAATAGGGATGACGATGGACAATGCGGAGCGCATTACTGAGGAGGCAATGGGGATGACTATGTATGTATTGCATCCAATGCTCTGCACCCTACCTTTCCAAACGCCGTGTATAGTATGAAGGAGGCAATGGGGATAACGATGGACAATGCGGAGCGCATGATGTGCTGCTGAGTTGGCAGGGAGCCCGCAGGCAGGCGGTTGAGCTGTGTAGTAGTGTGGTAGTGTGTGTGTGTGTGTGTGTGTGCATGCGCGCGCATTAGTGTATGTCTATGCTTGTGTGTGTGTTGTGTGTGTACGTGTCTTGTGTGTATGTGCATGCATTGCGAGTGCGTGTGTGCTTGCGCGTTTCTGTGTATGTGTATGTGTATATGTGTATGTGTGTATGTGTGTAAGCGTGCATATGTAACAAAAAGCGTTGCTCAATCAACACACACCCAAACAAGGTGGCCTAGGCCTGCCAACACAGACACACTGAACGCTTGCCACAGGGCACGGCTGTACATCTCCATCTTCTGGCGGCGTGCATAGCGCCGGGCCTGTGTACACAAAGGAGAAGCAGAGCACACCGGTCAATGCATGCATGCACGCACACATGCACACACTTTTTGCACGACAACACACACACACACACACACACACACACTCTCACACACACACACACACACACACACACACACAGCAATGAGACGCAGGGAGGTGCGAGCTAGTAAGTTTCTTAATTCCATCACCTCCATCCGAGGCAACAGCAAACTGGGCATGAACAACAGGTGCAAACAGGTGCAATTTTGTTTTCTAAGGCACACGCACCAGGATGGCATTGCTCTTCTCCACGATGCGCTCAAAACTACGCTCGTAGTTGAGATAGATGGAGTCCTTGGAGCTAAACCAAGAGAAAAGGCCCATGTATGAAGAGGGAAAAGGGAGCAGGCCAGGTACCAAAGCAGCTCTCAATCACTCTTTCATGCTGTGTGAACTGCCGGTTGCATCAAAAATGAAAGGTACACTCATTTACTTACTGATTGGAATAATAAATAATTTCGCAATTTCGAAACATGCAAACCTGCACTCATTCACTTTCAGCAGCCAATACCCTTGGTAAGCAGGGCATTGCCTTTAGTAAGCTCCCTCTACAATCAAGAGCATGTTCCACACATAAGATAAGGCAGGTCAGGGTTTTACCGGATAAAGGTGGAGATCTTCAAGGCCAGGATCTTCAAACGGATGTATTGACACGGAGAAATTTGGCCGTGGGGGGCATCATTTCGTATGGATTGATAACCTGCGGCCTAGCATCTGCCGCAGACGCTGCTAGCAACAGGGTAAGGATTTGACTAACGTTTATTGTGCGCCATGCTTGCATGAGTCCAGTCATCCTTGGCACCGACAGATAGGTGGAGTTAAGACAGCATTATCTTGCTGTTTTTTACGTTTTGCCAGTGTGAACACTGGGATGTGCAAGGACAACACCCGCACGGCCCGAAAAGTGTGTGTTCTGTATCATAAAATCTCCGAGGATCGTGACAGTGCCAGCACACAAAAATAAAGGCGCTGCTGGGTGTAGTGAATCACCATGAATGCACCTTGAATAATGATGCCAGTCAAGTACAACAATTGACTAACCCTCAGAAAGGCGCCTTCATTATCTAATACAAGGTTCTCGTTCCAACACACACCAAGCCTAGAGTTGTTCTGAAAGCAAGTTATAAACAAATGCTGCTTCCTGCCTGCACCTTGGCTGCAAACTACGATTAACAACTTGAAGCTTCTTGCTGCTGCGCTTCCCCAGTTGTGTGTGACCCCCGTGAATGCTCTGCAAGCGGGGTGTTGCGTGTGTACCATGCAATGCACTGTTTTGTGACATTTTCTGGCAGAATCACACGTGCTGGGGCAGCCGCAAGGCAGCACCTAGGCTCTGTTGCATCCTTTCCTATTCCATACCGTTAGCAATGCACGCACACACACACACACACACACACACACACACACACACACACACACACACAGTCCGCGAGCTTTCATCTTTTTTGCTGTGCAGGTGTTCTTTGACATCAACCTGGAAGGCAAGAGCCTCGGTCGCATAGTTGTGGAATTATTTGAAGATTCTACACCAAAAATTGGGGCACAGCGTTTTAAAGACTTGGCTGTGGGAAAGGAAGGTGATCTGCTTGTGTGTGTGTGTGTATGTGTGTGTGTTTGTGTTTGTGTGTGTGTCTGTGTGCGTATGTGTGTGTGTGTATGTGTGTGTGTACGCATGTGTGCGGATGTGTGTCTGTGTGCATGTGTGTGTGTGTGTGTGTGCGCGTGTATTTTTTGTGTTTGTGTATGTGTGTGTGTGTGTTTTGCCACAATCGTATGCCTTCAGTTTTCAAACAATAGGCACGCCAGGCATACATGCAAATTTACTGTACCTGCGATGGGGGAGACTCACGGCACTTCGGGCCAATGTGTCTCCTTATCCCTAATTGATGTAGGGATTGTTTTGCTGCCTGCGTAGTTTTTCTTTCTTTTCTTTTTCTGTCCAATCTTGTACACCTGCTCTTACTCAGCTTGACACCTTTCCTGTTGGAATCTCTCTACAATTTCCATCTAACTTTACGTTTGTCTCGTAAACTGTGTTTATGTCTGTGTTGCAAACCGTATGTCTTTATGTCTGTAGTCTGTTGTAAAGTTGCAAACCGTATGTCTTCATGTCTGTGTTGTCTGTTGTATACCGTACGTCTTTATGTCTGTACTGTAATAGGACGTATTGTATAGGATATAATGTATTAGAATATTTGTAATAGGACAGGGAGCAAGCCTTTTTTACCTTGCCTTGTATAACCATTTGGTCTTGTCAGGCAATCACTGCCAAATAATGACCTGCACTTATCATGTCAGGCTATCACTGCCAAATATTGACCTGCACTTAACTTGTCAGGCAAGTACTGTTAACAAGTGACACTTGCTAACCTCTTCACATTAAAGCATACACTCCTTTCAGCGCCAACTTGCAAACAAGTCCTTGCGTGCTCTTGTGAAAAAGTCCTTGCGAACAAGTCCTTGCTCCAACTTGCCAACAATGCCCTTGTGAACAAGTCGTTGCTTCAACTTGCCAACAATGCCCTTGTGAAAAAGTCCTTGCGAACAAGTCCTTGCCCCAACTTGCCAACAATGCCCTTGTGAAAAAGTCCTTGCGAACAAGTCCTTGCTCCAACTTGCCAACAATGCCTTTGTGAAAAAGTCCTTGCGAACAAGTCCTTGCTCCAACTTGCCAACAATGCCCTTGTGAGCAAGTCGTTGCTTCAACTTGCCAACAATGCCCTTGTGAAAAGTCTTTGTGAATATTGTCCTTGCTCCAACTTGCCAACAATGCCCTTGCGAGCCCTTGCGAACAAGTCCTTGCTTCAACCTGCCAACAATGCCGTTATGGACAAGTCCTTGCCCCAACTTGCCAACAATGCCCTTGTGAAACAGTCCTTGCGAACAAGTCCTTGCCCCAACTTGCCAACAATGCCCTTGTGAAAAAGTCCTTGCGAACAAGTCCTTGCTCCAACTTGCCAACAGTGCCTTTGTGAAAAAGTCCTTGCGAACAAGTCCTTGCTCCAACTTGCCAACAGTGCCCCTACAAGCAAGTCGTTGCTTCAACTTGCCAACAATGCCCTTGTGAAAAGTCTTTGTGAATATTGTCCTTGCTCCAACTTGCCAACAATGCCCTTGTGAACAAGTCGTTGCTTCAACCTGCCAACAATGTCGTTATGAACATCGTCCTTGCAAACAATGCCCTTGCAAACAATGTCCCTTTGCAGGCGTGCACTACCAACTGTCCAAGATAGGTGGCATCTTCCCGGTACGTGCTTATTTGTTTAACCTGTAGTACCAAAGCCAGAGAAACCCTGTTGAAAAGGTCTTGTATCGTGTGTCTTGGCTTGGATGTCACCACCCCCTCCTCTTTCACTTATCTTCATGCGTTCATAACCTAATGCTTAGTCGCCACCCTGCATCAAATTCTGTTATTACAGTACGCGGTACGCAGCTTGCTGCAAAATTGCCAAGGAGGTAATCCCTCTTTGGATTGAATTTGCATTTGAGGATGGGACACACACATTTCAAGGCACACATGCACGTGAATTTCAAGGCACACGTGCATGCAAATTTCAAGGCTCACGTGCACGCAAATTTCAAGGCACACTTGCACGCAAATTTCAAGGCACACGTGCATGCAAATTTCAAGGCACACATGCACGTGAATTTCAAGGCACACGTGCATGCAAATTTCAAGGCACACGTGCACGTAAATTTCAAGGCACACACAAAGTCATTGAGACACAGTATTAAAGGCACACTATACGTAAGCAAAACACACCGTACACATGCGCCCACACGTGACCAGACGTACCTGCGGTGTAACGGAGTGCAGAGCCTCAGCTATTAATACAGGCACACACACACGTTAGCGAGACACACCTAGCACATGCAACCACACGTGACCATACACGTGCGCCCACATTTTGACCTTACACATGTGCCCACACGTGACCAGACGTACCTGCGGTGTAACGGAGTGAAGAGCCTCAGCTATTATTATAGGCACACACACACGTCAGCAAGACACACCTTGCACATGCAACCACACGTGACCATACACGTGCGCCCACATTTGACCTTACACATGTGCCCACACGTGACCAGACGTACCTGCGGTGTAACGGAGTGAAGAGCCTCAGCTATTATGAAAGGCACACACACACACACGTCAGCAAGACACACCTTGCACATGCACCCACATGTGACCATACACATGCGCCCACATTTTGACCTTACACATGCGCCCACACGTGACCAGACGAACCTGCGGTGTAACGGAGTGAAGAGCCTCAGCTATTATTAAAGGCACACACACACGTCAGCGAGACACACCTAGCACATGCATCCACACGTGACCATACACATACGCCCACATTTGACCTTACACATGCGCCCACACGTGACCAGACGTACTTGCGGTGTAACGGAGTGAAGAGCCTCAGCTACAGCGCCACAGCGGAGTCGTCGATTGCTGGGGGAGATAGTGTAGAGGCACTGGAGGTGTGTTTCGTCAATTGCCGGGGGAGACAGTTGTTGTTTTGTTGTTTCGTCGATTGGTGTTCGTTGTTTCATCGACTTGAGGTGTCAGTGTAGAGGCACTGGAGGTGTGTTTCGTCGATTTCTGCCGGGGGAGACAGTTGTTGTTTTGTTGTTTCGTCGATTGCTGTTCGTTGTTTCATCGACTTGAGGTGTCAGTGTAGAGGCACTGGAGGTGTGTTTCGTCGATTTCTGCCGGGGGAGACAGTGTAGAGGCACTGGTTGTTGTTTTGTTGTTTTGTTGTTTCGTCGATTGCCATTCGTTGTTTCGTTGATTGCCGGGGGGGACAGTGTAGAGGCACTGGAGGTGTATTTTCTGTAAGGTGGAACCTTTGGATGTATTGCCTTGCGGACTCCACTCCGAGTATGTGTGTGTTTGTGCTTTTGTGCGTGCGTGTGTGTGTTGTGTGTGTGTGTGTGTGTTTTGTCCAAGGAAAACCTCTTGGGTGGAAGAAGGAGAAAGAGAAGAGAGGAAACAGTACTTATAGGACAGACAAAACCCATACCTACAGTAATTAAGGAGAAAAAAGAAAAAGACGAAGATTGCAGGTAGCGTAAATACGTTTGTATGGATGAAAGACGGACGCTAAATCGTTTTCTGTGTGCCACTTTGGCTTGTTGTCTGCAGCATGCTCTCAATCTGTTGCGCTGCGTGCACGTCAAATGTGTTACGTGGATACATACTTGGATACCAATGAAACGTTGAAAAAGGGTAATCCGACAGATGCCATTTCTGTGCTTCGTGCGATACATATATCCACGTAACAAAATGGTCCAGTGCAAACTCGCTGCGTGCATGCAAGCGCCCACATGATGCAGCATGCTCTCAATCTGTTGCGCTGCGTGCACGTCAAATGGTCCTGTGCAAACACGCTGCGTGCATGCAAGCACCCACATGATGCAGCATGCTCTCAACCTGTTGCGCTGCGTGCACGTCAAATGGTCCTGTGCAAACACGCTGCGTGCATGGAAGCGCCCATATGATGTAGCATGCTCTCAACCTGTTGCGCTGCGTGCACGTCAAATGGTCCTGTGCAAACACGCTGCGTGCATGCAAGCGCCCACATGATGCAGCATGCTCTCAATCTGTTGCGCTGCGTGCACGTCAAATGGTCCTGTGCAAACACG
>Ga0307968_1004025_pt1 | contig 12090 bp, 4 predicted proteins | sample OrgLakmetagen650_FD_201834 | JGI IMG/M metagenome (GOLD analysis project Ga0307968, IMG submission 201834) | Saline water microbial communities from Organic Lake, Antarctica - #650 | ecosystem: Environmental > Aquatic > Non-marine Saline and Alkaline > Saline | place: Antarctica: Organic Lake... | reverse complement strand
GACTCAGACGAACTTGAAGACATGTTAAATGCTGTTGATGACAAAGCTGAGAACGACATTGCTATCGCTAAGAACAGCATGTTCGTTGAGAAGGGAACTCCTCTTTACAAGCAAAGAGCAGAGATTAAGACTGGAGAGCAAGCTATCTCCTTCTTTGCTAAGCATGGAAACAATACTCCAATCAAGATCTTTAACTGTAACAGATCAAGAGTGCTACCTGGTGTCTTTAGACCATATGACCTTGAAGTGGTGCTAGATGAGAAACAGCTCCATGAAGAATATTTCACTATTTCAAACAGAGGAGTAGTGCACGTATTCAAAAAGAACACTACACAAATGAGCGATGAACAAATGGTACCAACTGAGTTTTTGTTCGCTAGTGATTGGATGCACGAAGCAACTCTATTTAATGTGTTGAGTTCTATGAAGTTCTTCAAGAACTACCTTATTGGAAAGATCTTTACCTCTTGGAAGTCGAATGTGAGACATAAGAGATTCATCAGAACCAGGCAAAAGATTTCTCAAAAGCTGAAATATATGAGACCAGCATTCCAGTCAAGCTTTTTGGAAGTCAACACGACTCTTTATGAGATGCAAAAGATCAAGTGCTTTAAGGAGCTTAAGCCAAATAAAACATACAAGCTTGAGGAAGACTTCATTCCAGACCAAAAGAAGGGTCGTGAGGATGCCAAGAACCACTATGAGAACAAAATCAACGACATCATTTCTAAACTATCTGAACTGACAAACAATGTGTCTGAATCTAAAAACATTAGAGATGAGGAAGATTTTGAGAACACTGGCATAGGCCAGAAAGTCAAGCACAAGGCAATGACTGTCCAAAAGAAAGAAGAGCAGACAAAGAGAGATGTACTCAAGATTGCTAAGAGAAACATTGGTGACATCGGAACCTTCATCCGGCTCGTCGATTATATGGTGGTTGAGACACAAGTCAAGATAAACCAAGAAGGTGCAGATATGGTCTTTGCTGAAATGTCCATGAGAGACAGAAAGGCTGGAATCAACTCTGACATAAGCTACGATCAAGAAGGTATGGCCTTCAATCCTCCAGAAGGTGAATTCGTACAACACTTCGAGAAGATGCTAGATGAAATGATCAATGCTGTCAATGATATTAGCAGGATCACCAACAATCATCAATTTACACAATATATTCAGGGAATTGTCTCTGAATCCGGAGCTAACTTCAAAGATATTGTCAAGGATTCAGAAGATTACATGCTGATAAAAACAAGGATTACTCAAAAGTTTATTGAAGACTTTGCTGACTTAAAGAAAGATTCAGCTAAGTTTGAAGATTGTAGAGTTGTGAGTGACTTTTTCGATAATTTCGATATTATTGAGTTCAAAAAGGCGAACTATCAGCTTCCGGCTATTCAAGAGAAACTAGAGCAACTCAGAAAATGGGACCAAAAGATTTCTACATCAATCAAAGCACAAATAATCAAGGGAGTGATCTACGGAAACGGTAAAACTCTGAGAGATAAACTCAGCAACCTAGTGAAGAACAATCTTCATGAAATCAGAGAATATCTTGAGAAGCTAACTCTTGATAAACAACAAGACATCATTCAAAGACTCACCAAGATTAACAAAGGAATGAAGGAGAACATGGGCGATTTAGAAGAATATGTAGACTACGTCAAGAACCTGACTAACTCAAAGCAGGAGTTGATTATGCTTGAAAATGAAAAGTCTACAGTGGACACCATGATGGCCATTTTCAAAAAGAGCAATAAAGTGAAGGACATCAACTCTATGGGTACTCTCTCAACCTCCAACACGAGTGAAAACACGCTCAACGTTAGATACATGAAGATCGTCGAAGAGATCACTGCTTGCAACGAACAGGTCAGCGATAAGGAATCAGAAGTTAATGGAGGCCTCGAGAAAATGGTTGGTAAGCTGGATAGCAGCATCCTTGAAGTTAAAAACAAAATGAAAGAGATCATTGACAAAATTGATAAAGATAAGCTTATTGAAGCCACCACTCCTTCAGAAGAGGCTCTCAAGGAACTTGTCGATAAAATCAAGAACAAATTCGACCCTTATAGAAAAACAGCTATCTACAACAGTGATGCTCAGAAGATCTTGGGGCAACAAGTAACAACTTTGGATGAGATTGAAGAGTTTGACAAGAAGTGGGAAGCTAGATACAGACTATGGAAGACAAGAAATGAATGGGATCAAGACTACAACACTTGGTTCATGGAAGTGTTCCAAGGGCAAGACTCTTTAGCCATCGAACAAAAGCTCAAAGAATATGAGAAAGACATTACTTGGTTGAAGCAAAATCTACCAAGAGACAAAAAAGACGAAGTCTTAGAGAAGCTGACTGAGGATATCAGAAACACCTCCAGCATGAAAGATCTTATTTTAGATCTCGGAAACAAGGCTCTTCTCGAGAGACATTGGGTAAAGATCTTTGCGCTCTTACCAAACGACTCAACCTACGCACCTTCAAGATCATTTACTCTGAATGAACTCATCAGAGAGAAGATTTTAGATGTAAAAGACAAAGTAGGAGAAATTTCTGCTTTAGCTAGTGGAGAGTATGCTATCAGTGAGACTCTTGAGGAGGTAAAGAAAACTTGGGCAGATATGGAATTCATCGTTACCAACTACAGAGACTTCAAAGATAGATTTATTCTCGGATCAATCGAAGAAATCATGATTCAACTTGAAGATGACCAGGTCTCAGTTCAGACAATGCTCAGTTCCAAAAATGTTAAAGAAATCAGAGATGACGTCACAGAGTAAGTTTATTTTATCACCTGATCTAACTTTCCTTAGATGGCAAGTCAAGCTATCCTACATTTCTGATGTAATTGATGATTGGCTCTCTTGTCAGAGACAATGGATGTACCTTGAAAACATCTTCTCAGCTGAAGATATTCAGAAACAATTACCGGTAGAATCAAAACTTTTCCAGAAAGTCGATAGATTTTGGAGAGACATAATGGCTAAAACCCACAGAAACCCATCGATCCTCGAGACTTGTGCTTTTGATGGGCTACTGAGAAGATTCCAGAGTAACAATAAGATGTTGGAAGAAATCCAAAAGTGCTTAGAGAATTACCTTGAGACCAAGAGAGCTGCTTTCCCAAGATTCTACTTCTTGTCAAACGATGAGCTGCTTCAGATTCTCTCACAAACAAGAAATGCACAGGCAGTTCAGCCCCATCTTAGGAAGTGCTTCGATAACATGTCCAGTTTGATTTTCGAAAAAGGAAAGAACTCAAAGGCAATGATCGGCATGATTTCTGCAGATGGAGAGGTAGTCCAATTCTCTCAAAAAGTGATGGCAGAGGGAAACGTCGAGTTCTGGCTGACTGACATCGAGAAAATGATGGTGAAGACACTTTATGACAAAAACAAATCTGCTCGGGAGAACTACCCAGAGAATGCACTTGAAAGAAGAGACTGGTTCTTCTCATACCCAGCTCAGCTTATTTTGATTATTGACCAGGTATTCTGGACTCAGGGATGCACTGAAGCAATTGATGAGATAGAAAAGGGAAAGAATAAGAAAGCGCTTGATGAGTGGTTTGATTTCTCAGTTCTACAAATCAACAAAATGGTTGAAGTTGTCAGAAGTGACTTAGACGAGCATCAGAGAACACTCATGGGAGCATTGATCGTACTGGATGTACATGCAAGAGAAGTTGTCAAGAAAATGATCCAAGTTAAAGTAAACAATGTCAACAATTTCGAGTGGCAGAGACAATTGAGATACTACTATGAGGAAGAAGATGATGATTTCTTCGCAAGACAAACTAATACAAGATTCCAATATGGATACGAATTCTTAGGAAATGGACCAAGACTGGTCATTACTCCTTTGACAGATAAGTGCTATATGACACTTACAGGTGCCTTGCACTTAAACTATGGTGGTAACCCACAAGGACCAGCAGGTACTGGAAAGACAGAATCAACCAAAGATTTAGCCAAAGCTCTTGCTATTCAATGTGTTGTTTTCAATTGTTCAGATGGTCTCGATTACAAAATGATGGGAAGGTTTTTCAGTGGTCTAGCTCAAGGAGGTGCCTGGTCATGTTTTGATGAATTCAACAGAATTGATATTGAAGTACTTTCAGTTATTGCACAACAGATGCTTACAATTCAAACTGCTGTTAAGGGGAAGAAAGAAAAGTTCTATTTCATTGACAAAGAAATTCCTCTAAACCTCAGATTTGGTGTATTTATTACTATGAACCCAGGATATGCTGGAAGAACTGAACTACCAGATAACTTGAAGGCACTCTTCAGACCAGTATCAATGATGATCCCCGACTACGGTCTTATTGCAGAAATTATCTTGTTCTCTGAAGGATTTGAAACTGCCTTTGATCTTGCAAGAAAAATGGTCCAGCTTTATAAGCTTTCCTCAGAACAGTTGAGTAAACAAAAACATTATGATTTTGGTATGAGGGCAGTCAAAAGTGTGCTAGTCATGGCAGGATCTCTTAGAAGACGTGAACCAGATACTCCTGAGAATATTGTGCTTATCAGAGCTATGAGAGACTCAAATGTTCCAAAATTCTTGGAACATGATCTTCCTCTGTTTGAAGGTATCGTTACTGACTTGTTCCCAGGTATTGATGTACCTTTTATCAACTATGGTAACCTCCAACAGAAAATTGAGGATAACCTTACCAAGAGAAAATATCAACTTGTTCCTAAACTGATCAAAAAGACAATCCAACTGCTCGAAACTATGCTTGTTAGACACGGAAACATGATTGTTGGCGAAGCAGCTACAGGAAAAACTACAATCTGTGAAGTCATGGCTGATGCACTCACTCAATTACACTCTGAAGGATCAAGAGAAAAGATGCATGCGCCAGTAGAGCAGTTCCGTTTGAACCCTAAATCAGTCACGAGAGGAGAATTATTCGGATACACCAACTTAATGACGAATGAGTGGACTGATGGTCTTGTGTCAAAATTAGTAAACGATGCTGTTGAGAGTGAAAAGCCAGACCATTTGAAATGGATTATCTTTGATGGACCCGTCGATGCTTTGTGGATTGAAAACATGAATACTGTCCTCGATGACAATAAAACACTGTGCCTTAACAATGGACAGAGAATCAAACTTCCAACTACTGTCACTATGATCTTTGAAGTAATGGATCTGAAAGTCGCATCTCCAGCTACTGTTTCAAGATGTGGTATGGTGTACCTCGAACCAGTTCATCTTGGATGGGAACCTCTTATTCAAACATGGAACACAAAGATGAATTCTATTGCACCTGATTCTGCACCATTCTTTGATCAAGCCTGTAAATATATCACCAATACTTTCAGAAAAGGGCTTCCGTTTATTCGTGAAGAATGTACAGAAATTATCGCATCAGTCGATGCCAACCTTGTTACTTCTTGCTTAAATCTGCTTGAATCAGTCATGGATCCAGAGAAAGTTGACTTTAAGAGAGCAGTGTCTCCAGAAAAAGACGTTAAAGTGTATACGATTTTCGCTATTATTTGGTCCCTCGGTGCAAATCTATTTGATGACTCAAGAAGAAACTTTAATAGATTTATGAAATCTAGAATCAATGAGATTGACTGTGATTTCCCAGATGAAGGCCAAGTCTTTGATTATGGAATTGATCCCACCACACATTCATTTGAGCAGTGGTCTGAAAGAATCCCAAAGTTCGAATACAATCCAGATGCTTCATTCTTCAGTATCCTCGTGCCAACATCTGATACGGTGAAGTACAAATTCATGTTGGACACTCTTCTAAGTCACGACCATAACGTGCTGATCTCTGGAGACACAGGAGTTGGAAAGTCAGTTATTGCTTCAGATTACCTTGTCAAGGCAGATATAGAAACTTACGCTTCTGGATTCATCAACTTTTCAGGTAAAACTACAAGTAAAAACCTGAAAGACGCTTTTGAGGCCAAACTTGAGAAAAAGAGAAAGACTTTGCTTGGTCCTCCAGGAGGAAAGAAAATGGTGTTCTTTATTGACGATGTGAACATGCCTCAGTATGATGAATACTTTTCACAGCCACCAGTTGAATTGTTGAGACAGACTATTGATTCAGGAGGCTTCTATGATCTCGAAATCCTCAAGTTCAAGGAAGTGCAGTACACTAACTTCGTGACAGCATGTGCTCCACCGGGAGGAGGAAGAAACGTAGTCACTCCAAGATTGTTCAGACACTTCAATATGTTGTGGGTACCCAACCTCAGTAAGAAGTCAATGGAGTTGATTTTCTCATCCATTGTGAAGGGCTTCCTAGAGCTATATCCAAAGTCAAGTCTTGATATGTTTGCAGACCCAGTAGTCAGAGCAAGTGTGGATATTTATGAAGAGACCATCAAGAAGTTTTTACCAACCCCAACCAAGTCACACTACACTTTCAACTTGAGAGATATGTCCAAGGTTGTCCAGGGTATTCTTGAGATCAAACATCGCAACTTGGATGACAAAGAAATGCTCGTATCCATATGGGTCCATGAGGTATTCAGAGTGTTCAGAGATAGAATGATCAACCAAGAAGATGTAGAAAAGTTCAATACTATTGTGAGTAAACTCATGACTAAGCATCTAAATATTGACTGGGAAAAGGACCAATTTGTTGATATGTTATTTGGTGACTTCGATAGTGGACCAGATAGAGACTATGTTAAGTTATCTGAACCAGAGTCCCTCGTTCCAAGATTAAATGATTACCTAGAGTCATATAATGTGTCCTCGACAACACCAATGAACCTAGTCTTCTTCAACGATGCTATTTATCACCTCACTAGAATTTCAAGAATTCTAAGATCACAGAGAGGAAATGCTTTATTAGTAGGTGTTGGAGGATCAGGAAGGAGATCTCTTGCTACTCTTGCAGGACACATGCAAGACATGACATGCTTCTCGATTGAAATTGCTAAGAACTATAGACAAAAGGAATGGCATGAAGACCTCAAAGAACTACTGTTCAGTGTTGGAGCTGAAGACCAACAAAAAGTGTTCATTTTCTCAGATTCACAAATCCTGAATGAATCTTTCCTCGAAGATATCAATAATATTTTGAATGCAGGAGAAGTTCCAAATCTATTCACATCTGAAGAATACGATAACATCGTAGAAACCTTGAGACCAAAAGCTAAACAAGAAGAAAAAGAGACTAAAGATGAGATTCTCCACTATTTCGTATCTCTCTGTCGTCAAAATTTGCACATAACACTAGCATTTTCTCCAGTTGGAGAGAAATTCAGAGAAAGATGTAGACAGTTTCCATCAATTACCAACTGATGTACAATTGATTGGTACCAGAAATGGCCCTCTGAAGCACTCTACTCAGTCGCAGACAGGTTCTTCACTGAGCAAGAAAACGAACTATCCATTGCAGAATACAAAGACGCCCTTTGCAGAATGGCTGTAGAGATTCACAGAAGTTCAGGAAAAGAAGCAGAGGTATTCTACGAAGAACTCAGAAGGATGACATACACAACTCCTAAGTCTTACCTCGATCTCATCAAATGCTACCTTGAAATGATGGAGGAGCAGAGTCGTATCGTTCCAGAGAAGATTGCTAGATATAGTCAAGGTCTCCGTCTCCTTGCTCAAATTAAGACAATGGTTGACCAGCTGCAAATCACTCTTACAAAACTAAGACCAGAAATCGATATTAAAGAGGAAGAAACACAAAAACTCGTGGTTGATTTAGAGAAACAACAGAAATCTGCGACAGAGACAGAAAAGGTATTCAAGAAAGAAGCAGAACAAAGTCAGAAATTGTTTGACAATGTCCAAGAACTGAAACAAGGATGTGAGTCAGACTTAGCAAAGGCAATGCCTATCTACGAAGATGCCTTGAAAGCACTCAATACTCTGAACAAGAATGATATTGTCGAAATGAAGTCCTACCCTACTCCTCCACAAGAACTGGTCATGGTCATCAGTGCTGTTTGTGTACTCTTCAATAAAAAAGAAAGTTGGGACGAAGGAAAGAAACTGATGAATGAGCCAAAGAAATTCCTTGAAAGTCTCGTCGACTACGACAAAAATAACATTCCCGAGAAGATTCTTAAGAAAGTGAGAAAGTTCATTAAGATGCCAAAGTTCCAGTCGGATATTATCGCCAAAAAGTCAAAAGCAGGAGAAAGTATCTGTAAATGGTGCATTGCCATGGTGAACTACTCAGATGTCATGAAAATCATCAAGCCAAAACAAGAGTCACTTAAGAAGGCAGAGGTTGGCCTCGACAAAGCAAAGGCTGAACTCTCAGAAAAGGAGGCAATGCTTCAAGAGATTAGAAATAAGATCGCTACCCTTCAGGCTAACTACAATTCTTCCCTCAGAACACTTGAGGAGCTGACCAAGCAGAAGGAATTGATTGAGGTACAGTTGGTCAGAGCTGAAAAATTACTTAGTGGACTTGAAAGTGAATCCAAACGTTGGGAGAAGGCAGTTGGAGAACTCAACATTGACCTACACGATTTAGTTGGAAATATCATGGTCTCTGCAGCATGCTGCCAATATGTTGGAGTGTTTACTGATAAATACAGGACAAGACTCAAGGAATCATGGATTAGATTCTGCACTCAGAACAATATTCCTATCTCAAATGATTTAAGTCTTGAAAGAACACTAACTGATCCTGTTACAGTCAGGGAGTGGAATTTGAATGGACTTCCAGCTGATAAGCTTTCCATTGAGAATGGTATCTATACTACCAATGCTAAAAGATGGCCACTACTTATCGATCCTCAAAGTCAGGGTAACAGATGGATTAAGAGGAATGAAGGAATCAAAATAGTCAAACAGACTCAACCAAAGTATCTTCAGATCTTAGAAAATGCAGTGAGACTTGGTGCTCCAGTTTTGATAGAAAATGCAGGTGAAGAACTTGATCCAGCCCTCGAACCAATTTTGCTCAAGCAGATATTCAAGAGAGGAGGACAATGGGTACTGAAGCTAGGAGAAAATGAAATTCCTTACAGTCAAGAATTCAATTTGACAATCACAACGAAGTTACCAAATCCTCATTATTTACCAGAGGTATGTATCAAAGTGACCATCATCAATTTCACCGTGACACCAGAAGGTCTTGAAGACCAACTTCTCGTCGATGTTGTCAGATTCGAAAGACCAGACCTTGAAGAACAAAAAGATCAGCTTATTACCAAATCCGCTGAGTTGAAGAGACAATTAAAAGAAACTGAAGATAAGATTTTGAAATTAGTATCAGAGGCAGATGAAGATATCCTAAATGATGAAGAATTGATCAACACTCTTGAACAATCTAAAGAAACATCTATCATGATCAACCAGAGGATGAAGGAAGCAGAAGAAATGACAATTGAGATTAATGCTAACAGAGAGCTCTACAGAGATGTGGCCATCAGAGGCTCTGTTCTCTATTTCGTTATTGCAAATGTAGGTCTGATGGACCCAATGTACCAATACTCCCTGACGTTCTTCACTAACCTCTTTAACAGAAGACTTTCTCAGGCTGCTAAGTCTGACGTCCTAGAAGAAAGGCTACAGGTTTTGATAAATGATATTACAATTCAGTTTTACAAAAACATTTGCAGAGGAATCTTTGAAAAGGATAAGTTGACTTACTCATTCCTCAATGCAACTAGTATTCTGATAAGAGAGTAAGTATTTCGAATACCCATATTTTTTCTATAAGAATGCTGAGTAGCATTACACATCCATTCAATGAATGCGTTAAATCTACAATCACACCTATCAGTGGTTGTATTCATCTAATTCATTTAGATTATTTTGTTTATTGTAGTATTCTAATTTCATCTAGCACACGAATCACTCCTGAAGAAATGAGTTATTTCACAAGAGGACCAGCTATTGTTGAAGACATTAAAAATCCAACTCAATTCCCAAATGACATCTATAATTTGTTAGTGAGTATGGAGCAAGTGCATGCTAACTTCTCAGGCATGAAGGAATCTCTTGTAGATGCAGGTAAATTTAGTATTTCTGAAACTTATAGCTGATTCTGTGTACTGGAAAGACCTCTTAACAGCTGAAGACCCTCTTAGATTATCCTTCCCATCCAAGTATGAAGACACACTCACCGAGTTCCAAAAGCTGATGATTAGAAAGGTTATCAAGGAAGAGAATTTGATGTTGTACGTTAAAGAGTTCATCAAAAAAGAGCTATCAGAAGAGTTCATTGAAAGTCCCCCATTCGATCTGAGTGGAGCCTGCACTGATAGTACCAGTACCTCACCAATCATCTTTATTCTGTCTCCTGGTGCTGATCCAATCCCAAATCTTCAGAATTTAGCCAAAATCCAAGGAATGGACGACAAACTTAAGATATTATCACTTGGACAGGGTCAAGGAGAAATTGCTGAAAAATTCATCCTTGAAGGCCAAGCAAACGGTGAATGGATCTGTTTACAGAATTGTCACTTGTCATCCTCTTGGATGCCTGAACTTGAAAGAATCCAAGAACTACAGAATGAAGAGACAACAAACCCCGAATATAGACTTTGGTTGACCTCTATGCCTACCTCAGTATTCCCAGTTCCTGTGCTGCAGAGTGGTATCAAGATGACAAATGAACCACCAAAGGGTTTAAAAGCAAATCTGAAGAGAACATTCCTTGAAGTTGAAGAAAAGGATTATGAAGACTGCTCTAAACCAAGAGAATACAAGAAGATGTTGTTTGCACTAGCATACTTCCATGCAGTTATTTTAGAGAGAAGAAAATTCGGAGCTATTGGTTGGAACATTAGTTATGAGTGGATGAACTCTGACTTCTTCATCTCACAAGCACAGCTCAAAATGTTCTTAGACCAACAACCAGAAGTACCTTATACAGCACTCAACTATCTTGTGGCTGAGGTCAACTACGGAGGAAGAGTTACAGATGATAAAGATATTGAGCTCATCAAGTCCCTCCTAAAGAGATATTTCTGTCCAGATATTCTCAGAGATGAATACAAACTATCTTTACTAGATACTTACTATGCACCAAAAGAGGGTACGTTGTCTCAAACAATGGATTACATCAATACTTTACCATTGGAAGACGATCCTGAAATCTTTGGTTTACATCCAAATGCCAATATCACATTTAAAAAGAAAAATGTGGGTGAATTCATCGACATGCTTATCACAATTCAACCAAGAGCTGCAGCTGCAGGAGCAAATATTGCCACTCCAGAAGAAATAGTAGCAATTGAAGCATCAAAAATGTTCAATATGGTTCCAGAAATATTAGATACAAAACGTGCTCATGAAAAAACATTTGTTATTACAGAAAACGGGGCTCTCGAGTCTCTCGGTGTCTTTTTAGGTCAGGAAATCGATAGGTTCAATATACTTCTCAAAGTCATGAAGAAATCACTTTCTGACCTCGGACAAGCTATTCAAGGTACTTTGGTCATGTCTCTAGAGCTTGAAAAAATGTTCAACAGTATCATTGATAAAAAGGTGCCTGAACTCTGGGAAGATGTTGGATACCCAAGTTTAAAGCCATTAGGATCATGGATGGAAGACCATATTAAAAGAGTTGAATTTATGGCTTCTTGGTTGTATGATGGCCCACCAAAAAGTTACTTACTAACAGCATTCTTCTTCCCGCAAGGATTCATGACCTCCTCACTACAAACATACTCAAGAAAGAACCAAATTCCAATTGATACTCTTAAGTTCAAGACTAATGTTAGAAAACAGTTTATAAGTGACCTCAAGGAAGCTCCAGTAGATGGTGTCAACATTCATGGACTTTACTTACAAGGAGCAAGATGGAATGTCAATGAGGGAAAGATCGCAGATAATAAAAAGAACGAGCTTTTCGTTGAAATACCAATTATTTGGTTAGAACCAATTCTTGAAAATGCAAAAGACGATGATAGAGCTTACAAGTGCCCACTATACAAGACTTCATTAAGAAAGGGTGAACTGAGTACGACTGGCCATTCAACCAATTTCATCATGTACTTGTCACTACACACTGAGCAAAAACCAGAGTTCTGGATTAATAGAGGTGTTGCACTTCTCTGCCAGTTGGATGATTAATATTATTACTAAATCAATACGCAACTAATAGTTTGGGGTTTTGGGGTTTTGGGGTTTTG
>Ga0307968_1004024_pt1:10000-12090 | contig 12090 bp, 16 predicted proteins | sample OrgLakmetagen650_FD_201834 | JGI IMG/M metagenome (GOLD analysis project Ga0307968, IMG submission 201834) | Saline water microbial communities from Organic Lake, Antarctica - #650 | ecosystem: Environmental > Aquatic > Non-marine Saline and Alkaline > Saline | place: Antarctica... | reverse complement strand
AATGCTGGTACACCAATGTACAATGCTGGTACACCAATGTACAATGCTGGTACACCAATGTACAATGCTGGTACACCAATGTACAATGCTGGTACACCAATGTACAATGCTGGTACACCAATGTACATTGCTGGTACACCAATGTACATTGCTGGTACACCAATGTACAATGCTGGTACAATGTACAATTGCTTCAGCTTGTACAATTGCTTCAGCTAGTTCATTCATCATTCATCAATTGCTTCAGCTGGTTCATTCATCATCATGCCGTGGGTGCACTGCCAGCTGCACTATTGAGTGTCTGCTTATTCATACCAGCTAGAGCGCGTGTTGGAAACAGCAGCTTGCACTTATGTGCTCCCACCAGCTCAACATGCCTTCGTCATAATCGATAGCAGCTTGAACAAACGTCACAAAGGTCACAAACAAAGCACAGAACGTGGTTAACCATAAGGAGTCCATCAAATTCATTACTACTGTTACAACTATACATCCCCCCTAGCACACCAAACCACGTACCTCTGCCTTCTGCAACACTCCAGATTCCACAAGACAAAAGCACGTGAGTCCCCCCACACATGCATGCCTCCCCCTACATAAACCTGTAAAAATCACTTACGATGCACTCCAAGTCACACACGAAAAAATGCATCACACACATTTGAAAGCTTAACGATGCACACCAATTCACACACGAAACAATACATCACACACATTTGAAAGCTTAACGATGCACACCAGTTCACACACGAAACAATACATCACACACATTTGAATGCTTAACGATGCACACCAATTCACACACCTCTGCTCCTGCCCTTCCTCTTGCATGCGGGGAGCCGTCTTCTGCTGTGCTATGCGGACATTAGCTTCCAGAAGGACAGTTTTAGCTCTTTTGGGCAGGCTCCACCACTCCTTGAAGGTGTTGCCAGTATTGCCAGATTCTGCCAACAGGGCCTGCATTGCAAGCAATGACGTGAGTGTGACTTTTTTACGAGCGTCGTGACCACTCATTCCTCGCTTTATTCCTACTTTCCTATGAAGCGTTAACAAGTCCGAACCAAAGCATTGGGACGCACCCAACTTTTTCCTTTCATTGTAGGAACGTCATAGGACTCTGCTGAGGTTCCAATACTCTTCAATGTTCTTCTTTCATTTGTTTGGTTACACACCACCGCCCTCACTGAATGAGCCGGTAAAACACTTCCGCTGTGCTGTAACATTCAAAGTGACTGACATGGACATATATTCCTGACGCCGCAGTGAAGGCTCCTTTTCTGTGGTTGATGTGTCCGCGTGGGAGTGACAACAACGCTGCCTGGATTACATGTTACTTTTCCTTTTATATAAAAAGTTGCCACAAAAGTGAGCAAAGGGCGTAGGAAGCAAGGGGAAATTTTCTGCTCCTCTCCAACATCAAGTTTGCTCTCGTCATCACAATTCTCTGCTCCTCTCCAACACCACAATTCTCTGCTCCTCTCCAACACATCACAATTCTCTGCTCCTCTCCAACACCACAATTCTCTGCTCCTCTCCAACACATCACAATTCTCTGCTCCTCTCCAACACCACAATTCTCTGCTCCTCTTCAACACCACAATTATCTGCTCCTCTCCAACACACCACAACTCTCTGCTCCTCTCCAACACACCACAACTCTCTGCTCCTCTCCAACACACCACAACTCTCTGCTCCTCTCCAACACCACAACTCTCTGCTCCTCTCCAACACACACCACAATTCTCTGCTCCTCTCCAACATTACAACTCTCTACTTCTCTCCAACACCGCAATTCTCTGCTCTTCTCCAACACACCGCAATTATCTGCTCCTCTCCAACACACCACAACTCTCTGCTCCTCTCTAACACCGCAACTCTCTGCTCCTCTCCAACATACGCCACAATTCTCTGCTCCTCTGCAACACAATCTTGCTCTCGAAAATGTCATCACAAAAGGGAGCAAACCCTCCTTTGCTGATATTCCGCATGAGATCCACGCACGGAAAAGGGCTTAGCTGACTTCCTTCACCACATAAGGGAGAAACAGCTCCTTTGCTCACCTCCAGCATGGCCATCGCACCCCTGCTTGG
>Ga0307968_1004024_pt1:0-5000 | contig 12090 bp, 16 predicted proteins | sample OrgLakmetagen650_FD_201834 | JGI IMG/M metagenome (GOLD analysis project Ga0307968, IMG submission 201834) | Saline water microbial communities from Organic Lake, Antarctica - #650 | ecosystem: Environmental > Aquatic > Non-marine Saline and Alkaline > Saline | place: Antarctica: Organic... | reverse complement strand
CTACACACATATGACGTAGTTGAAAAAATGTACAGTTGTGCCTGTGGTTGCTCTGTAACTCACCAACATCACGTGTTCAAATCATCTGTACAGGGTACAACTACTGCAGCAGCAGCTGCCAAAACTGTCTCTCAGATGGATACTGCAAGGCAGAAGATGGGATGACTGCACAGGAAAAAGGCAGCTCTTGCCAATACCCGAAACAGGCGGGCGGCACAGGTACGTGTTGTGTAGGAGGAACGTACGTGTTGTGTTAGGAGGAACGTACGTGTTGTGGAGGAACGTACGTGTTGTGTATGAGGAACGTACGTGTTGTGTGAGGAGGAACGTACGTGTTGTGTAGGAGGAACGTACGTGTTGTGTAGGAGGAACGTACGTGTTGTGTAGGAGGAACGTACGTGTTGTGTTAGGAGGAACGTACATGTTGTGTAGGAGGAACGTACGTGTTGTGTATGAGGAACGTACGTGTTGTGTTAGGAGGAACGTACGTGTTGTGTAGGAGGAACGTACGTGTTGTGTAGGAGGAACGTACGTGTTGTGTAGGAGGAATGTACATATTGTGTAGGAGGAATGTACGTGTTGTGTAAGAGGAATGTACGTGTTGTGTAGGAGGAATGTACGTGTTGTGTAGGAGGAATGTACGTGTTGTGTAAGGGAACGTGTCTCACAAACTTGCGCTCAGGCGACACATGCCCGTGCATGTCATTACAGATTAGGTAAATACTATGTTGTTTCAAGCACATGTCAATCCTTTTTGTGTAGCCTGCAACAGGGAAGAACACTAGGTGCCCAAATTATTCAGGGGAACCCGGAACAGCCTGTAAAATTTCCAGGGTTCCCTGGAACTGCTTTCTAAATTATTCAGGGTGTTGTATAATTTCCCGGGCCGGGGGCGACAGCCAAGCACGATGTTATTTCTATTCAGGCACTGAAGGAGACAAGCAGGAGGCGAGGGCATCGATTTACATCGAAAAAGGAGAATCGTCGGATGTCTTCAAATGAACTCACAGCCATTGCTTGTGCAGACTGAAGTACACTCTCCTCAACCAGCTCACCATTGCACACTTCTCCAAAGCAATCCTCATTCTCTGGAATTTCTACCTCTCCTTTAACCTCATCATCCCTGCTCAGTCAAAGCCCTTCTTCACTCACTTCTTCATTATTTTCCCCACCATCTATCACCAGATTTTCTGGCTCAAGCCCTTCATCAATACCATCTTGCAGCAAACTCATTTCCACTTCATTGACCTTGAGGAATAAAGCCCTCAACAAAAAATCACCACGCTTATCAAACGCAATAAATTATGCTTCTTTGCAGCACCCTCAAAATCAACCTCAAAATGCTTGTTCTTGAGAAAAGTTGAACTCGCAGCAGATTGTCCAAAGTAATAATTTTCAACCGAATAGACAGCCTATTTTTTAAACTACGACACTGAATCCTCGTTCAACATCTGCAGTCTGCACAGGAATAAAGAACATGACAAAAACCAAAACTGAAATTGTAGGATAATAAGGACCGTCTCTTTGCCGCATTAAGCCCCACACATGCTGCGGGTCTAAAGTTTTGTAAGCATTAATATATTTGCTCATGCTACGTTTAAAGGCAATAAACCCGTTGGCTATATTAACAGCATCAAACTCAAACAACTTTTTCACCTAAACCCTTGCCAGCAAAATGGCTCAATAATGCTTTGAAACTGTCAATGCCAAACGTCTCAATTATCTCTGCCTTCATACTATGGGGAAAAAACGGATTGAATAAATGATGATAGGGAGTAAGAGTGAGGTGCTTTGGAAACGCTCAGCAAAACTCTCTTTATTTAAACATGCCAGCTGCTTCATATAAGCATGCTAAACAGTCAAGCTGCACTTTCGCATCTTAGTTGACACGCCGTCAGAAAATTCCCACGCACCATTCTTACGGACATAGAGCAAAAAGCCTTTTTTACCCAAACTAGCTTGCTTTAAAGAATCAGGAGTAATGGACATTTCCTCCTATTGCTGCACAGCATTTGCTACTAAAACATCAACTTCATGGGTCAAATTGGCACCAGACTGCAACCTAAGGCACAATAACATTAAAGGCCGCAGCATGTCCAGGACAAGGAAGAGGGTGCTCACTGCTTTGAGGCCTAACAACCTTTTCTCCACGTTAACAGCTTTGGGCCAAGAAAAAGTAATTTTCTTTGATGGCGCACGACTGCTAAACTGATCTAAGTGCAGCAACAGCACTGGCAAATTTGCACATAATGCATCAAGGCACTCAACACGGCTCAGCCAACGGGGGTTATAACATACAGTGGGAATTTGTACTCGGTAATGCCCCTAGACTGCGCAAAAGCTGCCCATTCCTGCTGCCGCTTGTGGCTATCTGAAAACAAACCATGCACTGCTGTCAGCAAACTATCTACTATTTTCAAACTTTCAACACTTGACCCGGCATGATTGAGCACAAGAGCTGTCCGACAGGCAGAGCAATGCACACCAACTAAATAAGGTGCCAGCTTCTCTTTTAGCTGCTTTTGCACACCATTATGTACACTACGGTATATACTCGCTCCATCGGTACATAATGCAATCGATTTCTTTCTATCAATACCAAGAGAATCAATAATACCCAGCAGCACCTCAGTGTGGTGCGTAGAACCATCAGCAATAACATTTATGCAGCAAAAATAAGTGGTCACAAACGAATCATTGACCATATCCAAATACCGAATGCACACCAACATATGATTTCCAGTGGTGATATCAGTACCATTGGCATACAGCAATGCAAATGTGGGCTCAGCATGACCTTTGTAACCACATTGCTATAATAAAAACTCGCTACAGGCATACAAGCCTCACCAGAAATACCTGCGGTGGTTGCATTTCTTTGTATTTCCTTGCACACCAGCCAAAATAAAGAACTTCAACAAAGACGCTTAACTTGATGCCAGCCACGTTTTCTTTCACAAGCCAAAAGGCAGCCATGATCAACAAAGGGAAGATGCCTTGTGTTGCAATATTGACATGCTTGGTAATTGCTTTTACACTATGCGAAATGCTCCATACACCTTCAGACAATGTGGTGGCCTTTCCTCTCCTCCTTGTCCTCGAGGTCCACATGCTCTGCAAAGAGGGGAGCAGGGGTTAGCCCCATACCCCTTCATTAAGAACCAGAGCACAGGTTGGAGCAGTGCGCAGCACCCCTTGCCGCGGCTCACCTGTAATTTTGCACCGCGCACTCTCGTCGTCAAGGGGAGCGACCTTGGGTGGATGCAAACCCTCGTCATCAACGGGGGCGACCTTGGGGAGATGCCAACTTGCCCACACGACAGAAACTGCGAGGGTGCAGAGGCGGAGCAAAGGGCCTTGCTTCCGCTTCGTCCCTCCCTCGCTTGAGGTTTGCGCATGGCTGTTGGTTGAGGCCTCATCAGGACCAGGGGCAGGGGAAGGGGGCGGAGCAGAGGGAGGAGGAGCAGGGAGGTTCCATCTGGAGAGAGTTTGACTTCTTCGTCAATTTGGGCAAGCTGCCAAGGTGCAAGCTGCCATGCAAGATGCAAGCACTCAAGCCCAGCAATCACATGCTTGTAGGGAGGCCTGGTCAGGAGGGAGCCTCTTGCTGGGGCGGCTGACCTCTCCCCCTTCCTGCTGGCTGACCTCTCCCTCTTCTTCCCATTTTCACAGTGTCATTCCCACTGTCATTTCCTAAAGTCACTGCAAATTATCCGGAACTACATTAATAAAATTGTTATTTATTCCAGGCCCCGGACGGGTTGTAATTCCCTGGCCTGCAACCAACTTGCACCTTCCTGCCTCTACTTGCAGCCGCCATCAACCTTTGCCCTGCACAACAAGGGAGCACGGGTGGAGACTACCAGGTAGGTGCTATTCAGTCAGAAAATAACACCCCAAAACCTCCAAAGTCAGAGCTGCTAGTGCTTCAGGGCTTTGCTATGCTCATTGAAGAAAAGGATGGGACTGGTTTATTGAAAGAAGAGACAGGTGCATTGGTCTCACCTCTGTGCTTTGATGTCATAGCGCTGTCTTCCCTTTTTACCTCCTCCTCGCAACAGATCTGGAAGAGTCCGCTGAAAGTGGCCTTGATCCAACAAGACGGTAGCACTACGTATGAGGAGATGGGCGAGCTTATTGTGTGGCAGGAAGAGGGAAAAGGATTTAAAGCCATTGCCCTAATGGACTGCCCGTGGATGGTGCGTAGCTGGCATGCAGCCATTCAGTAGCCCTTTAAACGTTCAGCTTTATCAACAATCCGGCTCTTTAATCTTTCTCGGGACTGGAGTGATTTTTGCTGAACTAGCATGCAGCGGTGTTCCTCTCTGTTGTCATGCAGCCCCTCTGTGCTTTCGCTTCTCTGGCACGTCACCCGTGATTGCACCTTTTTAGCTCTGCAACACTCAAGTCCTAGCACTCGCCCAAGGAAATGTCCGACTGTATTTCATTTCTTACCCCACCTCACACCTTTGCAGGCTTGGTCTTCCTTAGCGCCGCCTGGAAATGGCGAGGTAATGATTGAGCTTTGTACCTGCGCAAATAAATTGTCTTTCATTTTTTAAAGAATCCTGTGCCACGGGCCTTGATCAGAGGAAGGCACCCGACTGATTAATTTAAAAAGTAGAGCTGGCCACAACCTTACATATTTGATATAAATACAGAGTTTTTGGCAGGAACATCTCCATTCAAAAAGATGTATCACGTATATTTCCCGTTATGGCCAACCCAACCCTATTTAAGAGCGTAGAGAGCCTCGAGTGTTTGACGTGTAATAGGACAAGGGATGAGAGCCTCAGGTGTTTAATGCGTGTCTTTCTAAGTCCTGCGTTGCCGCTGTGTTGCTGCTCGGCTATGTGCGACCATTGTAGATGCAAATCAGGCCCCCTCCCACCTACATCCTCCACACATGCGCCTTGCCCATGTAGGGTAAGGATGAGAACAACCAGGTAACTCTCTTGTACCGAATCCAAGGAGAGACCAGCTTTCAAGAGCTGTCCATT
>Ga0307968_1004021_pt1 | contig 12094 bp, 10 predicted proteins | sample OrgLakmetagen650_FD_201834 | JGI IMG/M metagenome (GOLD analysis project Ga0307968, IMG submission 201834) | Saline water microbial communities from Organic Lake, Antarctica - #650 | ecosystem: Environmental > Aquatic > Non-marine Saline and Alkaline > Saline | place: Antarctica: Organic Lake... | reverse complement strand
CGCCCGCACGCACGCACGCACGCACGCACGCACGCACGCACACACACACACACACACACACACACACACACACACACAAACACACACACACACACACACACACACACACACACACACACACACACACACACACACACACACACACACACAATTTGAATCCTCTCTACCTAGGTTAACGTTGTGCACGGTGCGGCCGATGGCTTCACAGTGCAGGTGGAGGTGCTTGACAAACGTGGACTGCAGCAGCAACCAAAGAGCAGCGTTGGGTTAAGAGAACGAGAAAGCCTGCTGAACTGCAGCTCACAGGTGACATACCTTCCCGGAACCAGCTGGGCCAATGACAAGCTGGGCATATTTTCCCATCACAGGCTGATTGGGTTCACTGTAGCTGTCTTTCTCTCTTCTTACTCATATGTGATGCAAAATTTTTTAGAATTTGCGAAAATAAAAATTATAATAAATTATCCGCTTTCCGCGACCCATCGTTCCACATGCTCGCTTTCACATACCTGTTCCTGGCCCTGCTGTATCCACTGGCTCTTGTGTTGATGTGTGTGCGTGCTGCGAAGATACGTGTGATCCGTGATCTGAGTGGCAGCGGCAACAGGCAGAATGATGGTACTAATGCTGCTGCATGTCCGCTTCAGCATGCCGCCATCAGCGCACTGCCTTGTAGTGGCAGAGAAGCATCCCACCAGAAGATGTGCATAGCCATCGTCGTGGTGAGTTTGCTAAACACGCTTTTTTAATCGGCAGCACTATGTTTTAGCAGCAGTTTGTACTAGCAGCAGTATTAGCGGCAGTATCTAGCTTGTAGCTAAGGCGGCGGCAAGGCAAAGAAACCAAGTATATTCTTCAGGACAGCATGATGTAAGTAAAGTGTACTCACATGTATCTGTCCCCATAATGTCGAGGGATTAGTCGATGGTATTATCACCTCTAATGATACTCTGAACATCACCTAAAATCGTTGCAAAGTATGTCCATACCAGGGAGCGTACATTTAGTGTCAATTCTCATCTGGATTCAGTTTCAGCGCATGCCTAAACCACCTTATCCCCATAGTCTTTTCTTCTAATTTTCGAGGGCCAGAGCAGTCTCAAAATTCACGGTACTCAGTACAATTTGGCTCATGTTTTTGATTAATAGATGTGGAGCAGGCTGTGTGGGGAATGGAGCCTTTTGTTTGGATCAGCCATCAAATTGAGCTTAGTACTTTTGCACTGCTTGCAATCACATCACAGGCTGGAACGAGGGGAGATGTGCAGCCAGCGATTGCATTGGCTCTGAGACTCATGCAAGATGGCCACCACATCAGATTGGCCACACACGAAATGTATGCATCACTTGTGAAAGAGGTACGCTAAAGAACGGCGTGGCAAAGGCATTAGATGCAGGAGTATTTTAATGAGACACAGCAAAGCCAGCAAGTACAAATTTCCTCGGCTTCAGTGGCGCATTCTTTAACCCCAACTCTCCAGTGCTGGTGTCGCACGTCGCCTTTTCAGCCTCTGTGATTCAACTAAATCCAGTGTTCTTGGGCGGTGGCTTTTAATTCTGAAGTCATGGTTCGGTCCCTTCGGCCTTGTGTTTTTGTAACGCTACAACAAGTTGGTAAACCCTAAAGGATCTGCACATCACTCAATCTTGCAGGCAGGGGTCAATGACTTCTTCCCTTTGGAAGGAGATCCAAGCGCCTTAACACAGGTGAGTACTTAAGCCTTGGCTCGCCTCGTGGGGTAATGGGAACTAGATCACTGGTTTTCGGGTTTGTTGGTTCTGACTTGCAAAGACTTTAGAGTGAAATCCTTATGCCATGGCCATGCTTACTCATGTTCACAATTAATGAGGAACCTCAATGCTTTCAAACACCTAGGTGTTGCCACACATAAACGATTGCTGTTTAAGAAAGAAAATTAGGCAGGCAGTTAAAAACCATTGAGGAAAGTGATCCACTTTGGTATCGGGTACCGTAAAACTCCTCCACCAAAGAACAAGAAAAATATCATTGGGGGGGATTAGCAGAGTTGCGTGCTTGAGCTGTAACCTGCTCCTGATGAGAGCTGATAATAGTACTGGAAAAAATACGTATGGGCAAGTTTGGCAGCGTAGTTGACAGAATGAACATGTATGAAGCTTGGAAGCAAGTTTCTTCGCTCTTTGAAAATCAAGACCCAGCTCCTAAAAATCCATTAGCGTGTTACTGTTGCACATGCCACCCACTCCCAAAAGGATGGTGTGGAGGGTAACTGAGGCCGTTTTAAGAATGGTTAAGAGGCCTCTGTGCTGTTCCTGTGCGGCGCTCAGCTGGTTCTGCGGTCTAGTGTCCTCACAGTACTTTATCTTGATGGGGCGGGTAGATGTCACGTTGGAGAATGCTGAGACTTTTGGGTCGGTGCCGTCTGGAGAAGGTGGATCTGCTAGTGGCTGGCAGTGCTGCTGAATTACTCCCATTCTCCCTCAATCTCTCCATGCCACTTCTAAGAACCCACTCCCCTTCATTGCTAGTCTGTTGCTTTTTAGTTTTCGCGGGGAGCAACCAGTACAGCATCCGGACGGCTAGAGGTAAACCTATTCAGTCTTAGAAGCGGGGTGGAAAGAGCCACTTTGGTATAATCCTAGTTTCAGATCAGGGATCTGAAAATTTTGCACAGCCAGCCGTTTGCTGCTACCTGTATCCATGCAGACAAAGCAGGACCCTAGGGAGCCTGTTTTGCTGATGGCTTTGAAGATCATGCTGCATGCTAAGTTGTGTCTCTCAGTAATTATGTTTCTTATTTGCGTGTGTTGGCATCCAGAAAGGATATGCAGTGCACTGTCTAGTGAGGGCCGAGGGGGCTAATTAGGCTTATTGAGTGTTTAAACCATATCGCATTTCCTAGTTTGTGGAGGGGGTGCATGTGTGCTTGCAAGGTGTCATGGTGATTGGATAGGTACCAAAGCCTTGTGGTAGGTGACAGGCTGGTTCAGTTGATGTTGTAACATTTGATGTTCTTCATGTTCTTTTGCAAGCCAGTAGATGTATAAGGGATTTTCCTCAGGGCCAGCTGTTTTGATGGAGGTATCCGCAACGACAGAGAAGGTTGTGCTTGATTTTCTAGCAAGAGCTTCAGCATATTCATGGCCTTAAATACCTGCGTGGGAATTGACTTTGTGGAAATGAATGGGCGATGGTGACTGGTGGATTGCTTTGGCAATGGATTGGAGGACATCTCCCTGGATGTGGTGGAGGTGGAGGTTTGGGTGTGAGAGCTGCTTTCTAATTTGGTGCATTGAGGTTAGGCTATCTGTGGCTATATGGGAGTAGTTGTGAATGATAGTGGCTGCTTTAGCCGCTAGCTCTGCACGTGAAATGGTATTGGTTACACCTACACCTCTTGGGTTCACGTAATGGGATACGTTTAAGCAAGGTTGGTATAAACCTGAACCTGTATCTTGCTTTTCTTTGTGTTTTTTGGGACTGCTATCAGTGAAGGTGCAAGTAATGCTGAAACTTTCTCTGCCTTTGCTCAACTGAAGCTGAACGTGATGTAGCCATGCGCTGAGCATAAATCAGGGCCAAGGGCGATTTAAATATGAGCTAAATTTCCATTTTTCTGATCTTGACCAGGTGGCTATTGAATCAGGAGGCATGTTGCCAAAAAGCTGGACAGGCCTGCAGCGCGTACGGTTGGAGTATACTGCCGTTATCAACTCCACCTTGCAATCTGTGACTACCTGTCCAATTCAGGCACGCGCACACACAAACTTGAAGCAGTTTTGCTTTCACACTCCTGCAAAACTTGCTGCACACTCGAGCAAACCTTGCTGCACGTAGGATCTGCTTCATACAATTAAACCTTCTCCTTGCAGCCATCCCTGATCATCACAACCCCAATCACCTATGGCGTGCCCCATGTTGCGGAGGCCTGTGGTATTCCAGTGCACGTCATTTCAGCTGTACCATGGATGCCAAGCAAGGTACTTGGTTACCACTTTTCTGAAAGATATCGCTGCAGGCTGGTTTAGGTGCATGAAAGAATGAACATTGTTTTAGTACTTTCTGGCAAAGCTTCATAGATTAACGGCATTTGCTGGTAATACAACATGCCGTGCATTTGACATGCCATATTTGCATACTGTTTATGGGTTTCAGGTAGCATAAAAATTACTGCTTTGCAGCATATTTCTTTGTGCTAGCAAATAGTATTACGATAAAGCAAGCATCTTGTTTTCATAACACAAAGGGCTGTGCCCTTTTTTGTGCAGTATGTGCCACATCCATGGGCCAGGGCTTGGGATCTCAGCCTTCCGCAGATTGTGGCAGCGACTTTTGATTTATTCATCCCTCCTTTGTCCACAACATCCTGGAACCACAGTTCACAACTACCCTCATTTCCTCTGCTCTCTCTCTACGGTCGCTTACGTACACCTTTTCGTGCTTTTTTGGTGGAGGTAGGGCTGTATTTCAATTGCAAAAGTGGCTTTTATTATAACCTATCCATTCCAAGCTGACAGTGCCCTGCACACCCTTTCTGGGTGCCAACACACGCAAATAAGGAACATGATCACCGAAAGACAACATAGCATGCCGCATGATCCTTAAGGCTATCAGAAAACAGGCTCCTTAGGATCATGCATTGTCTCCATAGATATAGGCAGCAACGAACGGATGACCATGCAAAATCTCCAGATTCCTGAAACAGCTGAAAGTAGAACAGATCCCAAATGGCTCTTCCCAAACCGCTTCCCAGATAAAGACAGATTTACCTCCAGCCGCCCAGATTTTGTGCTGGTTACTCTCATCGCTGCAGAAACACAAAAACAACAAACTAATGTAGGGGGGTGGGTTCTTCGGAGTGGCAGGGGGCAATTGAGGGAGACTGGGAGCACCTCAGTAGCACCGCCAGCCACCAGTAGAGCCACCAACCCCAGACAGCACCTACCTAAAGACCTCAGCAAACCTCGGCGTGACATCCACCTTGTCGAGATCAAGCAATGTGAGGACACCAGACCTCAGAACCAGCTGAACGCCGCAAAGGAACAGCACAAAGACCTTTGCAATATTCTCCAAGGAGCCTCCGTTACTCTCCACATAATCCTTTTGGGTGTGGGCGGCACCATCTACAACACCCACACTCTGAAGCCTTTCCAGGAACTGGGTCTTGATTCTCAAAGAGTTAAGAAGCTTGCCTTCAAGCTCCATGTGCACTCTGTAAACTTCGCTGCTAAATTTGTCCATACCAGACGTGCCCTTTCCAGTACTGTTATCAACTCTCATCAGGAGTCGGTTTCAGGCCAAGCCTGTAACCCTTTTGATCCCCATTGATTTTTCCTTTCCTTTTCGCAGTGGAGGAGCTTTACGGTACTCGGTACCAAAGTGGCTCCTTTTCCTTAATAAATGTGGGGAGTGGCTTTCAATGCCTGCGTAGTTTTTTCTTTTCATTTTCCTATTCATTTACTGTTAGTGCTTTTACCTACACACTTGCATCGTCATCTAATTGAAAAGATAAGTGTGCTTACTGTTCAGCTTCTGACGTATCCATCACGTCTATTTATTGCATGTGCTTATCTTTCCTGCAGAGAGCGTCCTGGTGGAGCACGATTGTGCTTGACCATTGTGTGTGGCTGGGTAAGGAGAAAGGCAAGACATGTCTCCTGCATTCTCTTGCACCTCCGATCTACTTTACATATCGACAGCATTCCATTCTAATATTTTCCATTTGCCGTCTCTTGATCTCTCCCTCTGGTCTTTGCCACCTGTGTTACTGCTCTTGCTGGATACACAAGTGGTAGCCACTTTCACTTCAGTAAATCGAGTACAAGGTCCTGAGAGCGCATTTCAATCCCGTTTAAACTCACTCCTTTTTCTATCCCAGGAATCGCCGACATCTTGGCTGCTTTCCGGATGCGCCTGGGTCTCTGGCCGTTTGGGGGATCTAATAATGGATGGACACTCTACAAGTATGTATTAGCAGTTGGATCACAGTTAAAGCACAGTTAAAAAGAACAAATAAGAAATCTTCAAGTTCACTTGGTAATACTGATAGTGCTGCAGCAAAGCATAAAAGTGCTTTCTGCTACCATTCCTCTCCTCCCTTGCTCTTCTCCTTCAGGTACCCAACCACATTTACGTTCTCTCCTTTGCTCCTGCCAAGCTCCACCCTACCAAGTGACTGGCCCTCTCACGTCATCGTCTCCGGCCCTCTCCTCCTCACACATGCCATGAAGGGCAAGGGCTTTGGTGATTCAGATACGTGCACGCTGCAAGAAATAGCAGAGCTGCAGCAGAGCAACAGCAGAAGCAGCAGAGCAGCAGGTGGTCTTGTCCACACAACCCCTGGTGAATGCAGCAGTAGCAACCAAAGCAAGCTACCGTCTGCTGTGGAGGACTTTTTAAACACAGGTAAGATGCCTGGTACAAATTGCTTAGGGTCAACCAGAACCATTCGTACACGGTGTATGCATATGGTGTTTTGGCAGAGAAGCTACCAAATACACGGTGTGTATATAGGTTCTGGTCAGACCTAAAATTACTTGGTGCAAAAGCATTGCGAGCAATTGCAGATCTGGAAAGGCAAGAGAGAGGCAAGAGAGATGAATCAACTCACATATTATGCATAGCAATAAACCATGCTGCGTGAAATTGCAAACTACTTTTGCATCCTCAGGGCCACCACCCATTTACATCTCCTTTGGAAGTGCATGTGCCATTGGCCTTCCCTTGCTGGTGCAGCACATATGCCGTGCAGCTGTGGCCACACAAACGCGAGTGCTACTGAGCGAGTAAGTCGGTCCTCACGAACACTCTTGAGACCTGGCCCTTAACAAGTTATCCATTTCATTTGCACGTTTAAAAATGTTGTTTGCAACCACCTTACAAAAATCAGCAAACGGTCACGCTTGACCTTATTGGGGCTTCAAGGACCTTGAAATCTGCTGTGCTGCAGCTTGAATTACTTTTGCAGCGCTTTCACTTTTATACACTGAGACGAAATCAAATAAAAACACGCATGATGCCTAAGCTTTGAAGCAATTTAACATCACAAGGTGCTAGAGCTTTGCTGCTTGCTATTGGATTTTTGCAGAAGTATGCTCGGAGGTTCTGCTGCACAGAGTGGAATCGGTCATGCTCTTCTGAGGCGTGCAGCAGTACCTGCTTCCGATCTAGGGGTGGCGGGGCCAGAGATAGGGTTCAAACAACACACGAGCTTCTTGCAAGCACTTGGCAATTACGTGTCTCTTGTCCCTGAGCTACCTCACAACCTCATCCTGCCAAGGTGACAAACTTGAAGCTCTGATGCTATCATACCATCACACGCCCCTCACCTTGGGATCCTTTACCTTAAAAACTTTCTTGACACCAACCAAGTCCGTGCCCTCTCCCACGTAACAGGTGCTGCGGGGCTGTTGTACATGGCGGCATAGGACATGTCATCTCTTGTCTGGCCAATGCAACACCGCTCCTGGTTACTCCGTAAGTCATGGCGTAAATTGCACGTTCCACAGCAGCTTTGCAACCATTTGAAACTAGCTACTAAATTCTACCAATTGCAAGTAACGGTAACTGCCTCATATTTCATCCTTTATTTTTTGTAGAACACAAACTGAAACCAAACAAAAAAGTTACACAGTTGTAGTAAATATGCTTCTCAGATCAATAAAGGAATAGGAACCACTTATCAGGTATATCGACTTCCTTCACCACCAAAAAAGGGACTAAAGGTGAAATGGGAAATTAATTAGGACCTAGAGGCTTACAGGCTATGCCGGCTTTGAACATGATAAATTCCCCTAATTAGGCAAGGTTATATCTAGTATTAGCAGGTTTGGTGGCACAGCTTATAGAGTGCGCTTGTGTGGATCTTGAGGCAAGCATCTTGATCTCTGCGTGCCACATCCAGTTGTGCATGCGTCTGCAAAGGATATTACCATCTTGCTTTGTATCTTACTTTAATGTCACATGTGGATGCTTGCAGCTTAAAATCAATGCACAAATCTCGGCACCACAGTTTATTATTCCACAATTTTTACAGCTGCTACGGAGATCACTTTTCATGGGCAGAGGCTGTTCACTCATTCGGGTACGGCCCATCCCCAATTCCGGCCTCCCAACTCAGTCAAGAGAAGCTACAGACTGTGAGTTGTAAATGCAGTGGATCTGCGTAAACCCTAGCTTTTAATTAAACAGCTATATTACCGGCATCGGTTTCTTTGCTGTGCAGGCATTTGTCGAATTGCGCAGTGAGACACGATACGCAGGTGCGTCTTATGTAGACGTCTAGGCAAAGGAACAATTTATGTCAAGCTTGTTCATCTTTTTATACTGAATGTCTGGGTTAATTTCTAGATTAATTAAATAGCAATCTAGACCTAGCCCATATTTATGGCTTTTACATTTTTTAACATCAACTTTTGTTAGAGCTGCAACTTGTATCTTAAGCGCACACAATTTTCCTTCATCCTGATTCGTCTGAGAACAAGGCTGAGCTCGTGTTAACAAGTCTCACCAGAGTGTCTGCCTTGCTCTTAATATTAGGTGCCGGCCATGTTCACTGACTTACAACCATGTATGTTAAGAGGTGTGATTCAAACTAAATCACCTTCACCGTTCTAGATGCAACTGAAAAGGCTGGCAAGATTCTGGCGCATGCTCCTTGCGGTGTAGACCTGGCAGCAGCCCACATTTATAGGTAAATCACAACAGGTTGAGCAATCAACCTGAGTTGTTGCAGATATCCTATGCCTTGTACAACTGTTGGTGTTCATTTGTGGTTGTGCCTCATGAGGCCTCTGTAAACCAACCTGCATATCGTTACATCCATCAAAGCTTTTTTTATTCCTTCTCTTTGCAGGCATCTTCCCCTGCAGTCCTGCTGTCTCCCTTCACCTCAAACCAGCCATTTTCCTGCAAGTAAAGGAAGGATTAAAGACATAAGCGGCGCAGCGTCTTTACGGCAGAGCAGCAGTAACAAGTGTTCCACCAAAAAGGATGACTTCAAAAGCAGCAAGTCCAAATTCTATGTACCAAGCGGCAGTAATGGAAGTGGTAGTAAAGGCAGCGAAAAGGGTTTTTTGCGATGGGTGCCTTGGCCTATCGGCAGCGGATGGGTACGGGTTTAATAGTGGTTGATGGAAGATTGAGTTGGGCAGCGAAATTATGGTCCATAGCTCACGATTCCGGAAGAGCATGCAACGTATAATGCACATAAATCTCTGCTGGTGCGAACAGAACAAAGTTTGATCAGTTGTATGCATTTTCACACACAACATACAACGATGCAAGCAGTTGCAAATAGCAAGATTCATTAATTTGCTGTAAATGATTTATTGTCCTTGACATTAAGAATAGTTATTTCCTTATTATTTTTTCATGCTGGCTACATCAACTCTTATCTTTATTAACCAGATTGAGATACAGGATATCAACAGTCTATTTTCATTTTCTTATATGATGACTGGAACATCACCTTTTGAACGTATGCAACCTTTTGGATTTCAAATTCTATGTAGTTTATGGTCTTGTCTTGCCTGATATTGCAGTGGATCCAGCAGTCAAATCTAAAGACAATGGTATCTGGGGTGCAACAGATAAATACCTAGAGTAAAGCCCCATCATGAAAAGGATGGCATCACAGCCGCTATGCCAAACATCTCTGTTTCCTGTGGGGAAACTCTCTCTCTTCTCTTTGGGTTGTGTTTGGAGTTGGTTAGGCGCACCAGTCATCGCAATGCTTAGCTGCTTTTATCCTAGCTAACTCTTTAACTTCCGTAGTGTTTATGCTGAGTGCCTCGCGGTGGTGTAGTTAGATCAGCCCGATGCCTTTTTACTCTTTATTAGCCTTGTCTTCCTAAACCTTGTTCTTTTTACGTGGGCGCCAAAATACGCAATTTTCTTCCTTCTTTCTTTCCCATGCTTGACCTTCTCGTATTCGTTTTGCCCTTCTTCTCATCACCCTTGTTGTCCCCCATACTTTCTGTTATCGTTTCCAGCCTGCCTCTCTTGCCTCCTTTTTATTTATCAACTTTCAAATTCGTTTCAACCTTGTAGTAGGGAGTTTGCTATCTCCCCTTGACCTATGTAATACGCCATCAAAAAAATTGTGAGCGTGGGGCCTTTGTCCCCAGGATCGTTAGTGGTGGCATCACTATAGCCAGTGCCTGTGGTGGGGGTAAAAATGCCAGCGCCCAAGATCTGCTGTTTGCTGGTCTCATCTTGCATGGAGCTACCATCGGTGTATGTGATTGATTTTTTAATTTTGTACTTTGGGAATGTGCGGGCTCTTGTATTGGTCGACGTTTGTATTATGAAGCATTTGCCACGGCTGATGTCAGCAGCAATGGAAGTATCTGGATGTAGGAGTTGGAACCTCTTTTCCTTTTTGTTCTTGCATTTCACACAAGCAGGGTTAAGCATGTGGGCAGTATTGTTACAAGTCAACGTTGCTTCAGAAGTTGTCTGCTTGAGATTGTTAAGCCAAGCTGGGCTGGATTCATTCAGGGATTGTTCCCCTTGATTGTTCCAGATGACTGTTAGCTGCATTTTATTCTTGTTGTGCTGAGATTGGGGTGAAGCGCCTAAACAAACTTCTGTGGGGTTAAAGAGCATGCTTTGCAGAAAACTTGGCTAGAACGCACATGAATTCAGGGTGGTTGTTTATCTAACTCATGCACCCGTTCTTATTCCTACCAAGCCATTCAGGAAGGAGAAGGAATGTTGCTGTAGCTTCTTGAGTGCAGCTTGCTGATTGGCTGATTGAAGCGCATGTCCCACAAGCGCATGCAGGAGGCAGTCACAATAATTATGGTGACAGAAGGAGAAGCCTGTAAATTCCGTGTCAAGGGCATTAGCGCTTGCTCCAAATACTTTCTCTGGTATTTTTACTCCAGTAGGCTGGTAACTAGGGTCAAAATCTAGGGGGCTGGCAAATATTTGCTTGGTAATTTATGCCCATTTTTGGAGGGAACTTGTAATGTGCCTCGGGTTGCAGTACGTATTGGAATATTTTGCCTTTTTACAAATGCTGCTTAGCGAGCTCATTTAAAGTTTATACCTTAGTAGCTAACCTGCAATTTCAGTTGCTGCGTCTAGTACGTAGTGGTTGTGTAGTGGGATGCCACAATCATGTAGCAGAATGCTCAGACGTTCTAAGGAAAGCATCCCTATGCACTTGTCGTGAATCTCATATATAAACAGGCTGCTTGACAAATTATATGTGTGGAGTTTTTTTGTTCACCCTCTGAGTTTTTACCAGATCCTGGCTTTGCGGCGAGTCCCACATATTATCAAAGTGCTGGGTACAACCATCATAGCCTTCACATTGCATGGTTTTCAGTGGAGACCAATGGCAAGTTTTAACATCCTTTCTGATGATTCATGCCAGTGTCAACACTTTTCTTTGTTTGTGTAGCAGCATTACACATTTACCTGTCCAAAAATACGAACCGAGAGATGGAGATGTTCTGCCATTGGAGTGCATGCTCTTAATTTTGTGACGACATTCTGCCATTACCTTCCGCATGTTTCATGTTTGGAAAGCACACACTTTTTGTCTATGCTTAAGCTTTAAGCTGTCACTTGCCACTAATTATTTGCGTGAACTTGGACTGTGCACATCCTGCCTTAATGTATGTAGTGCTCCCAAGCTCATTGATAACTTCTTTTACACAATTTCCACACGCAGCCTAGCAATCGCTCGTACTTTCTGACTGATGGCTCCTTATACACCCTAAAATACAGTCGTAGCCAGGAGGCAAGTGCTGGTTTAGAGTTCATCTAGCAGCAGGTCCCGCAGCAAAAGAGTGATGAACCAGACCATGTTTGATGTTCCAGACCCTTTCGTTGTGCATGTGCTGCTCCTCACACATGAGTAGCTCCTCACACATGAGAGGACATGAGAGGACACGAGTAGCTCCTCACACATGAGAGGACATGAGTAGCTCCTCACACATGAGTAGCTCCTCACACATGAGGAGCTCCTCACACATGAGATATGGTCCACCTCTGGGCACAGCAACAGCATGCCCACATTGTGTGCCTTCAAGAAACCAGCCTTCCCAAGGACAGCCTCCACACCGCCCAAGCCCACCTCAACGCAGCAGCAGTCTGCCTCAA
>Ga0307968_1004020_pt1:7500-12096 | contig 12096 bp, 14 predicted proteins | sample OrgLakmetagen650_FD_201834 | JGI IMG/M metagenome (GOLD analysis project Ga0307968, IMG submission 201834) | Saline water microbial communities from Organic Lake, Antarctica - #650 | ecosystem: Environmental > Aquatic > Non-marine Saline and Alkaline > Saline | place: Antarctica... | reverse complement strand
GTGGGGGGTCAGCTTTGCATGGCTGTGCGTGCAGCGCCATCATCGTGGTCCTGTGCGGTGTAGCACAGCTTCTCCTTGATGTCCCTGTGGGGATCATAAACGTGAAACATGTGGGGGGTCAGCTTTGCATGGCTGTGCGTGCAGCGCCATCATCGTGGTCCTGTGCGGTGTAGCACAGCTTCTCCTTAATGTCCCTGTGAGGATCACGATTGACAAGCAGGCCTCTAGCTAGTGGGGGTGGGTGGTGGGTGGGTGGGGTTGTGGGTGTGGGTGAGGGTAACAATGGTTGCAAGCCATTTACCCCATACTCCTAGGCAGCTTGACTTGCTGCTCCCCATTGCTTCATTGGAGTGTGTGCTACTTCTATCTATAGCAGGCCTCTAGCAGGGCTTACAGGACAGGTCTAACAGTTCTGTCATGGCTTTGCAGTCGTGCCCTTATGCGGTGTAGCACAGCATCTCTCAACGCCCCTGCTCAAACTCGAACGCTCAACACAATAACACAACGACACAATAAACACAATGACGCAATAACACAATGACACAATAAATCAAACTCGAATGCTCAACACAATAACACACTGACACAATGACACGACAAATCAAACTTGAATGCTCAACACAATAACACAATGACACAATGACACAATAAACACAATGACACAATAAACACAATGACACAATAACACAATGACACAACAACACAATAACACAACAACACAATAACACAATGACACAATAAACAAGAGGCTGTCCGTTTGCATGACCTCGTAACGACAGCGGGGTGTGGCCTGGAGCAACAGGCACCCTATATACCCCCTTTTATAATTTCTGGCTCCGTAGTGGCTCCCCTTTCTAAATCAAGAGTGGGAGTGGCTCTGCTGCCTGCTCATAAAATTTATCGTTCACCGGCAGACGCCCCTTATTTCACGGCTCCTCAATCAACGTCAGGGGGAGTCCACGTTATTGCCTGTGCACGTTCTTCTCAGCAGTTGCACACCCTTACCCTCACTTTGTGATTCTTTCATCAATTTAAGGGTGGTGTCGCTGCCTGCGTATAACGTTTGTCGTTCACCGGCAGACGCCCCTTATTTCACGGCTCTTGAATCAATGACAGGTGGAATTCACGTTATTGCCTGTGTGAATTACTTCTCAACAGTTGCACCTCCTAACCCTCACTTTGTGATTCTTTCATTAATATATGGATGGTGTCACTGCCTGCATATAATGTTTGTCGTTCACCGGCAGAAGGCCCCCAATTCAAATTTCAAAAATCAACGTCAGGGAGAAATTGTGTGATTGCATGTGCACGTACTTTTCAGCAAACACCCCCTAACCCTCACTTTGTGAATCTTGAATCAATGTGGGGGAGCCATAATGCCTGCACGTTATAGACTGTCGTTCACCGGCGAACGCCCCCCATTTCAAATTTCAAAAATAGGTGTCGGATAGAGTTCGTGTTATTGCTTGTGCACCTACTTTCAGCAGATACACCCTCATATCCTTACTTCAATCTTGAGATCATTCATCGATGTAAGTCCACTGCCTGCACATTTCCTCTATTAGTCTTTTCCCCCTCACCTCACGATCTCCAGCTCTGCAGAATTTGTGAGCTTCACGCCCCCCTCCTGTAGAATGCGTGCTAGGTAGTTGGTCAAGTCACGGCCCGCCACGTCTAGGCGACCAATGGCGTGGGGCATGGAGTAACCTGTGTGTGCATGGTGTGTGTGCGTGCGTGCGTTTGTGTGTGTGTGTATGTGTATGTGTGTGTGTGTGCGTGTGTGTACACGTGTGCTTCTGTGTATTTAGGCCCATCACGTTCCCTGTTCTCTCTTCCTGTGAACGATGCCTACTGAGCAAAAGATAACAGACCCAGGGAATGGACTAACTGATTCACCATCAGCAATCATAAAACATAAATCATACTATCATGGCAGTCACCAACTCTCACTATCAGCAGTAGAGCAACAGCAATTGCTGCTTCTTTTGCGTGGTTATTTTCTCTTGCTGAGCCTCTTTTTCCCTGCCATCTTAGCCGACTTTCCGCTTCATTTTGGTGGAAACATAGAATTAAGTAGGACAAGGGCACAGTGTGCCTGAGTGCTACTGTGTATGCGTGAATACGTGTGCACATCAGTATGTGTGTGAGTGTGTATGTGTGTGTGTGTATGAGTGTGTGTGTGTGCTGTAGCAATAACCACACATACCCTCAAAAATGGGCACCGTGTGGGTGACACCGTCTCCGGAGTCGCACACAATGCCGGTCGTGCGTCCGCTGGCGTACAGAGACAGCACAGCCTGTGTGTTTACGTTTGCGTGTATGCGTGTTTACACATGTGTGTTTATGTGTGTGTATGTGTGTGTATGTGTGTGGCGTCCGCTGGCGTACAGAGACAGCACAGCCTGTGTGTATTTACGTTTGTGTGTATGCGTGTTTACGCATGTGTGTTTATGTGTGTGTATGTGTGTGTGTGTATGTGTGTGTGGCGTCCGCTGGCGTACAGAGACAGTGTGTATGTGGTGCGTCCGCTGGCGTACAGAGACAGCACAGCCTGTGTGTGTTTACGTTTGTGTGTATGCGTGTTTACGCATGTGTGTTTGTGTGTGTGTATGTGTGTGTGCGCGTGTTTACGTGCATGTGTGTGTATGTATGTGTGTGTGTGTGTGTGTGTGTGTGTGTGTGTGTGTGTGTGCACGCGCGCTCACGTATATTTGCACATGCGTACACGTGCGTGTGCGTGTTTGTGTGTTTGAGATGGGTGGGATAAACGATAGTACATATATCTCTCTAATATCAGTATCTTTAAAACATCGTACTCATAATGGCAGTGCCGGCCAAAGCATGTACGTCAGCACTGCTACCTTTTCAATGCTAGCTGCTTCTTTTATACACCGTACTCATAATGGCGGTGCTGGCCAAAGCCTTTACGTCAGCACTGCTGCAAGGGGGCGTGCAAAAAAGGTTGTCCTAATCCTTGCCGTTCAGATCCAGATCGTCATGGCTGCTAGCTCTTCATGAACACAAACACCTGGAACTTAAAAACACGCTTGGCACGCCAAACCCTACAATGATCTCACCTGGAAACAAACACTAACACAAACACGAACACACACACCCGCACACACACACACACACACACACACACGTACGCACGCACGCACGCACGCACGCACGCACGCACGCACGCACGCACGCACACACACACACGCACACATGGCAAGCGTTTATAGGCCCTCCTCACATCATTGTTCACTTCTTGCACAATGTAGTGTGTCGAGACTCTCACTTGGAAACGGCCAAACACATATACGGCATGCATTTGGCCTATATCTCATGTATGATTCTGTTTAATAAGCTTTTTCTCCTGGATGGCCAGGCACGTGGCAGGCATTCGGCAGGCCCGACATGTCTTGCACAACCTAGAGCTCAGCACACATGCTCACCTGGATGGCCACGTACATGGCAGGCACATTGAAGTCCTCAAACATGAGTGTGGTCATGCGCTCCCTGCAAAACAAAACAAAAACACACGCGCACACACACTTTTTCAACACGCAGAGCGGCATGAGGAGGTACGCACGTTGTGTCTGCAGGCGTTTGCAAGCATCCTTCTTGGGTTAGATATGAGCCTCTTGTTTCTAGCCATGCCTGCAACCTTTTTGAGGCCCATTGATTCTTCTTTTTAACGTGGGAGGAGTTGTACAGCACCGGTTCCAAAACTGGTTCCCTTTCTAATATGATTGTTATTGCACGCGCAACTCTCTAAAGCGGGCAAAGGCTCTTTCTTTTCTGACGCTTGCATCCTGAGGACATTTCCCTTGAGAAAAGCCCATCAGCCTAAATAGACGACCGCCGGTTACCCCCTTTGTAAACCTAACTGAGAACATTTCCCCCCATACTGTGGTCACCCTTTCTTTGCAGCTGGCATACTGGCATACTGGGATTATGATAAGGGTTGGCCGTACATGAGAACCGTATATATACGCCGTACATGACCGTACATTTGATGAAATCCCTGCAAGAAATGCCGTATATGTACCGTATATGTATATGTTTCTGGCCAACCCTAAATGTGATTTCTGACACTTTCGAATTCTGCTTTGAGTATATGCCACATTGCCACTTTGCCTTTTTAGCAAACTAGGTCCACAGCTCACCTTCAACACAAACACAGAAGCGACGGACGTTGCGTCACTCCCTATACAAAACTTCCGCTGACCTGTTCATGTTTCAGCCAGTGTGTGCGTGACCAACAAGCTGGGACTTGCTGTTAACGACACATACCAACGCCATAATATATATATATATATAAATGCCTATAAAATGCCGCATAGCCGCACCGCCGCATAGCCGCACCGCCGCATAGCCACAACTATATCATATATATATATATATACATATATGAAATGCCTATAAAATGCCACATACATCCCCAAACAATAGTCGACAGTGCCTATTAAGTCCGAGCACCTCAGTGCCCCTCCCTTCTTCAATGACTGCCTCTTGGTCTTTGAGTTCAAGGGGGCCTCTTTATCATGACAGGCCTACTTTACGAAGCACTTGTTACTCTCTGGGTTCATGGCCTCAGCCAGCACA
>Ga0307968_1004020_pt1:0-2500 | contig 12096 bp, 14 predicted proteins | sample OrgLakmetagen650_FD_201834 | JGI IMG/M metagenome (GOLD analysis project Ga0307968, IMG submission 201834) | Saline water microbial communities from Organic Lake, Antarctica - #650 | ecosystem: Environmental > Aquatic > Non-marine Saline and Alkaline > Saline | place: Antarctica: Organic... | reverse complement strand
TAGGTGTGGGTATGGGGCTTGCTCCTTTGTGGCGGAGTAGCACTGATCGCTCTTGCTTTTTTTGTACGGGTTTTGCAATTGAAAGGAAGTGGCAGTGCAGCAGCAGCGCGACCTGGAAAGCCGGCAAGCAGTGGGAACACCTGAAGCTCATGGCAGGCTACATGCGTGTTTATGCATGTTTATATGTGTGTGTGTGTGTGTGTGCATGTGCCCGAGTGTGTGTGTCTGTGTGTGTGCGTGTACGTGTGTCCGAGTTTGTGTGTGTCCGTGTGTGTGTGTGTGTGTGTGGTTCAGCACTGTGAGGAAGACATAATGCAATCTGGAACACCAGCGAGCAGTGAAAGCTTCTGAAGCTCACGATGGTGTATTCAGGGCTGGAAGGGTGACTTGTTTATGTGATTTGGATGCCGGGGCTCGGAACTTCGCTGATCAGCATCATATTGAGGCCAGCAGCCTGGAGGGGGCAGCTAAGCTAACTGTTTGTGAGGAGTAAGCCCAGGGAATGCTTTCCGCTTTGTTGGTGTGGTTGAGTCAAACCAACAAAGCGGAAATTGTTATCTAAAGAGCCAAGCAGTCCATGGCTGGACAGGCCGACTCTTTGGGGTCACCGATCATAGTTCCAAATCCGCCTGGTAGCGTGAGTTCTCAATGTTTGACACAGTGTCTCTGATTCCGTAATTTGTAGTCGTCAAGGTCGCGGGTTCAAATCCGCTGGTAGCGTGAGTTCTTCTCTATCAGACAGGAACGTCTCCACTTCCATGATCCTGTGGTGTTATCACTGCTTGCGTGCAAACCGTTTGACATACCGTACAGAGAGTATATCACGCCGCAAAAATAATGTTTTTGAGGGGTGCGGCTAACTGCGGACAGGAATTAAATTAAATATATTTTGGGGCTGCGGATTGGGTGCGGATTAGTGAAAACTAATTTTTTTTGAGGATGACAGCGAGGATGAGGGGGAGAGCAGTGTGAGCGAGGAAGATGGGGAGGGCAGCGAGGAAGAGAGCGAGGGGAGGGCGGTGGGGATGAGGAGGGAGAGGGCATGGACTAGATTGTGAACTGGTACTCATGCCATTTCATGTACATTGCCACCAGGGAGCTTCAACAAGCCAGTGGTAAGATTGGTTTCTTTTGCGTGATGAGTTTGCCCAAGGAATGGATCCTTTTCTTATGATGTCAAGTAGCAATGCAACCTCATTTAGATGAAGGCAGACAGGCAAATTCACACGCGCACACAGACACACATACACACACACATATGCACACACGCACACACGCACACACACAAACACACACACACACACACATGCACACACATGCACACATGCACACACATACGCACACACGCATACGTTTGTGCTCACACGTGTAAGCTCACAAACTTGCTTATGTACGATACCTTCCTCAGGGCCACAAGGCGGCTGTGAATGCACTCTCAATACATCCCACCGGCCGCTTAGCCCTTTCAACTTCGCATGATGGCAGCCTACGCATGTGGGACCTCGGCAAGGTAACCAAAAAAATCAAACATCTCTTGACATCATTTTAATTTATGATGGCAGCCTGTACATGTGGGACCTCGGCAAGGTAACCAAACAAATCAAACAAATCTCTTGACATGATTTAAAGTTATGATGGCAGCCTGTGCATGTGGGACCTCGGCAAGGTAACCAAGCAAATCAAACAAATCTCTTGACATCATTTTAGTTTATGATGGCAGCCTGTGCATGTGGGACCTCGGCAAGGTAACCAAAAAAATCAAACGAATCTCTTGACATCATTTTTATTTATGATGGCACTGTGCATGTGGGACCTCAGCAAGGTAACACGAAGGAATCAATCCTAACCAATTCGTACAAATATATCTATATACATAATCGTATATATCATATCATATTCATCCTAACCAATTCATACAAATATATCTATATACAAAATCGTATATATCAAATCATATTCATCCTAACCAATTCATACAAATATATCTATATACAGAATCGTATATATCAAATCATGTTCATCCTAACCAATTCATACAAATATATCTATATACAGAATCGTATATATCAAATCATATTCATCCTAACCAATTCATACAAATATATCTATATACAGAATTGTATATATCAAATCATATTCATCTTAACCAATTCATACAAATATATCTATTTACAGAATCGTATATATCATAATCATCAATCTCTGTTGAGAAAAGCATAGGAAATGTTTAGGCTAGCCTCAAACTTGTCACGGGGCTTGAAATTAGCACAGGCAGTGAAAGGAGTGGCCTGCATAATAACCTCTGCATGGATGAAGAACGGTGTGTGCAACTAAATATGTGCTGGGACGTACATGCAACGACAGTGTGATGGCGCAAAGGGTAAGGGTAAGGGTTACACAGCTATATCCGCCAGCGAGGGCAGTTGAGCTATAGCATAAAAAAGCCAGCTTCAAGAAGAGAAAGAGGCCAGACTGAACAAGACACCAGAAAAAGAAGCTA
>Ga0307968_1004018_pt1 | contig 12098 bp, 10 predicted proteins | sample OrgLakmetagen650_FD_201834 | JGI IMG/M metagenome (GOLD analysis project Ga0307968, IMG submission 201834) | Saline water microbial communities from Organic Lake, Antarctica - #650 | ecosystem: Environmental > Aquatic > Non-marine Saline and Alkaline > Saline | place: Antarctica: Organic Lake... | reverse complement strand
GCTCTACTGGTGGCTGGCGGTGCTGCTGAGGTGCTCCCAGTCTCCCTCAATTGCCCCCTGCCACTTCGAAGAACCCACCCCCCTACATTAGTTTGTTGTTTTTGTGTTTCTGCAGCGTTGAGAGTAACCAGCACAAAATCTGGGCGGCTGGAGGTAAATCTGTCTTTTTCTGGGAAGCGAGGTGGGAAGAGCCAATTTGGGAACAATTCTACTTTCAGCTGTTTCAGGAATCTGGAGATTTTGCATGGTCATCCGTTCGTTGCTGCCTAAATCTTTGGAGACTGCATGATCCTAAGGAGCCTGTTTTGCTGACAGCCTTAAAGATAACGCGGCATGCTAAGTTGTGTCTTTCGGTGATCATGTTCCTTATTTGCGTGTGTTGGCACCCAGAAAGGATGTGCAGGGCACTGTCTACTTGTGGGCAGAGGGGGCAAGTTTGACTTGTTGAGAGTTTTAACAATACTGCATGCTTTTGTTTATATACTATAGGGTGCCTGTTCTGTATTTCATAATGATGCATTTGGTCTTAAAGGGGACATCGGATGATGTTAGGTAAGCATTGCTAGCGGCTCCATTGGCAGTGCCGTCCTTTATGAGGGTCTGGTAGTACGCATGGTAGTTCGCTTCAGTTTTGGCATTTCCCAGTTTATGGAGAAGATGCATTTGTGCTTGAAGGGCGTCACGGTGGTATGGTAGGTACCAAAGCTTTGAAGGAGGAGAATGGGCCATGTTTGTTGTATGGGTATGATTATGGGTTTGTGTTTGGTTTTCTATGTCTTCTTTTGCAAGGCAGTGGAGGTGTCAGCAATGTCGGCGACTGTACTGGATCTATAATAGTTGACATTAGTACTGATATATTGGAGGACAAAGAGGAAAGGTTTGTGCTGTGGGGTTTGGTGTTGGGTAGTCTGTATTTGGTTTGGGTATGAGGCCTTGATCTGCTGGGGGAGGGGGCTGGTCATGGCCAAAGGCCTCTGCACCATCCTCCAAGGAGCCTCCGTTACCCTGCACCCTGCATACCATCCTTTTGGGAATGGATGACCCCATCTATACCAATCACACACTGGAGCCTTTTAAGGAGCTGGGTTTTGACTCTCAAAGATCCAAGAAACTTGCTTCCAGGCTTCATTTATTTTCTTTCAACCACGCTGCCTAACTTGTCCATACCAGGCACACACTTTCCAGCGCTACTATCAACTCTCATCAGGAGCCGGTTTCAAGTCAAGCCTGCGACCCTCCTAATCCCCATTGGTCGTTTTCTTATTTTTTGGTGGAGGAGTTTTACGATACCCGGTACCAAAGTGGCTCCTTTTCCTTAATTAATGTGGGGAGTGGATTTTCACTGCCTGCGTAGTTTTTTCTATTTCTTTCATTCTGGTTATGTTGATTTGCTGGGTGGGGGAGGTAGATGTTTTTGTAAACGTCTGTGTTGCGGGATGATTGTAAAGAACAGTTTGTGAGCATGTGATGCGTTTGTTAAGCTGGCAATTAGTGAGTTGTTCTCTGGAATGGTATATGTTTTGGGTAAGAGGGGTATGTCGCTGGCCAGTCACCTGGCTGCGTGTTCTCTATTTAGTGGTATAATGTAAGGGAGCAGGTTGTGTATGCCGTGCATGTTTTACTGGCTCGTGTTGTGTGGGTGGAGCAGCGAGTTGCTTAGTGGGTGCAGGGTCAGAGAGGCATACAATGACTGCAGTTTGTGGGTGGCTGGGGGATGGTGCTGACATTGCGCCTACACAGTCATGGATTCTTTTTGTTTGGTTAAAAATTATATGCGAGTGGTGTTGTGAACGTATCGTTTTGGTTTGTGGTGGACATGGAGTATCTGATGTGGGTTCCACCGTTAGTACAGGGGGACCGGAAGGTATTAGTGGTGCTGAGTGCAGTTCAGACACAGAGGTTTGGGATGTATGCCCAAATGTAGACCTTCCCTCCTTGCTTGCTTGCTCTATCGCCATGTATAATCGTACTTGAAGGCTACCGTTGCCATCAGTGTATCGTTCCCCTCCCGTGGGCAGCTGCTCAGCTTTGGAAACTGATGAGGGACAGTCACACGTTTAACTACATGCACGCATCTTGCAAGAAATTGGGACACTATCAAAAGAGTGTGTGTGTTGTAGGTGTGTGTGTGTGTGTGCGTTGTATGTGTGTGTGTGTGTGTGTGTGTGTGTGTGTGTGTGTGCAAGTATGTTTTGTGTTGGTGTGATTTCACACACCAATTGAGCTTGGTCCAGGATAGCCGTATCGTTACAACGTTTTGTAACATTGTGTATTGTGTTGCAACACTGTATGGACTCAATTTTATTTAAGTTATTGTTTGTGGTGTGCCTGCTCCTACCATAGCATTGTGATTCTAATTGCGACCAGGTTAAGCTTCCCAGATCTATGTGGCATGTCTCATAACACTGTACCCAAATAAACCGTCCAGCACCCAGCCGCCCCTGCAGCCACCCCTGCAGCACCCCCCTTTTTTATCTTTTGAAGGGTAAACAAGGAAAACTCTTGTTTTCTTGTATGGCTTAAGGTTGCACGTTATAGAACAGCACATGCGCGCTTGTCAAAATTTGCTCACTTTTGTTGTTTTTGCAGGCTGTGCGGGCGGATGCGCTGGATTGACTGGCTCACTAAGGTATAACTTTTAAAATGATGCCCTTTAGCAGCTGCAGCACAGAGGGATGAAGAATGCTGGGAAAAGTGCCAGTAACAGCTATTTCAGGCTTAATGGTGGCCGACGAATCAAGCCGCCTGCACTTTTCCAGCTGCTTGCTATATTAGAGGTAGGGTGTTGCCAATCGTAGAAGTTCGTGTGTAGTTATTGCAGGGAAAAGCAATGTGGCACTGATCTTCCTCATCCTTTGTGTAATTTATGAGCAATGACAATTCTGCGCGGCAAGCACCTGTACCGCGCGCTCCATGCCCCGCGAGCAGTCCAAGCCAACATGGACCGCATTCCTGAATTTTGCAACCGGAACACAACAAAGGACCCCTGACGCAGCATCCGCAGCCGGAAAAGTGTGCTGATGGATACTGCTCCAGCAGGAAGTGGTGCGGGGGCCTGGCCGAGGAATCCTGGGCAGCTTCCTGGAGCTTCCAAACTTTAAAAACTTGTAACTAAAACTTTACACACGGCACCCCAGGGTCCCAGAATTCATCTGGCCCGGTACGGGTTTTGGTTAGGAGTCTATGTTGAGTCTCAGTCTGGGAGGTGCCCTGGGTGGGCCTGGGGAGGAGGTCTGGAATTCCCAGTACCAAACCTTTGCTCTATATCTTCACACACCACACCACAGGGGCCCAGAGTTTACATGACACGGTACGAGTATTGGTTAGGAGCCTATGTCGAGTTTCAGTCCATGGGGTGGCCTGGGTGGACCTGGGGAGGCCTGTGTGAAGTGTGATGGGAAGGAGACGACGCTAGGGGCTCACGCTCCCACAAGGGGGGCTTCGCCAAAAGACATGTGTTGCGATTAATTTGCAGAAGCCCGGCTGGCAGCAGCAATGCACCCCTTACCAAAACAGCACATGAAGAGCGTGGGATGTATGTACGTCAGACATTTCTGAGTGCGGCTGCAGTGCGGCTGATGCGGCTGAAGGCAGCCGCATTTAGAAGCGGCTGAAATGGCGGCTGAAACTTCCTTATATAGCCGCAGTCAGGAAGAAGCATGGCTGAAAAAACTCACGGCTGAACGCGGCTGATTTCAGTGTAACAGTGTTGATGGAAGTGTAACAGTGTTGATGAGGACATGCATACAGTAACTGCAGTAACGAGCAGTGGTGGCGGTTGCAAGCTGTGATACTTAACACTAATTTAGGCTCACAGGTCACGACAAGCGCGTTTCACTTTGTGTAGAGTGAGGTCCTTGGGAAGCAGATAAAACATATTTTGGATAGCAAGATTTGTGGAGTGATTTGTCCCTGATAAAACTATGAAAACTACCACCCACTGCTCACAATAATACTGGATCTATAAGAGGACAAAGAGGAAAGTTTTGTGCTGTGGGGGTGGTGTTGGGTAGTATGCACTTTCAAAACTCAGTTTGGGTTTGCGTCGTTTGTCTGCTGGGAAGGGGGGCTGGTTATGTCCAAAGGCCTCTGCACCATCTCCAAGGAGCCTCTGTTACCCTCCATACCATCCTTCTGGGAGTGGGTGGCACCATGTACAACAATCACATGCTGGAGCCTTTTAAGGAGCTGGGTCTTGACTCTCAAAGAGCCAAGAAATTGCTGCCAAGCTTCATTTGATTTCATTCAACCACGCTACCTAACTTGCTAACTTGCCCATATCAGGCACACACTTTCCAGTGCTACTATCAACTCTCATGAGGAGCCAGTTTCAAGTAAAGCATGCGACCCTCCTAATCCCCATTGATCTTTTTCTTATTCTTTCGTGGAGGAGTTTTACGATACCCGGTACCAAAGTGGCTCTTTTTCCTTAATTAATGTGGGGAGTGGATTTTCACTGCCTGCGTAGTTTTGCTGGAGCAGCCTTTGCTGAAGGAGGCGTGAGGATGTGCTGTTGCTGCTGTTCCCTGTCTGTTGAGGGCAGGTGCGAGCATGTCACCCGGGCTGGCCATGATGTCTGAACTCTGCTTCAACAAGGTTTTCATGTCAGCTTGGAAGTCTAAGCTTGGTTATAAATCTTCGACCGACCTAGCACCCTTGCTGGCATCTGCTTTTAAAAATGCTTCGCGGGAAATAACTTGAATAATGCAATGACTTGGCTTGCTTGAAAGACACTTACTAAACTTATGGGCTTGTGCATGTTTTTATAAAGGTGAATACAAAATGGCTTTCTCAGCCAAATTACCATGAAATCTATGACCTGCATTTATGCGTTCCAGAGGAAAGGTGTCCTTGATTCTGGTTCGTTGTGCGTTGCTGTGTGAGGGTTGACAAACAGCAAGAAGGCTTGCCAATCTGCTTTAATATCTGATTTCAATTTCACTCTTTATACATGATTTTACATTCTTAGCCAGGTAAGTGCTAATTCAGAGCTCATCTAGCAGCAGGGCCCGCAGCAAGATGGTGATGAACCAGACTATGTTTGATGTTCCAGACCCTCTCGTTGTGCAACGCTGCTCCTCACACATGAGTTTAAGTATGATATTACTTGCCTCCTTCATTCTTGGTTCTCTCAGCATGACAGTCCGTGCTTCTTTTTTCATAAAGTTAATGTGCCCAAACACACAGATGATGATATCCCCTCTTTGATTTAATGTGGTCGGTTGGTCCTGGCAGATGCTTGATTGATTCTACAGTTTTTATTCAGTGCTGCACGCACATGTCACAAAGAACGTCGTGCATCGTGCATTGATCCCTATCCAAGGGTTATTTTGTAGGTGCTACAAGTTTGTTGTGCTGAATTCAAACACTCCTCACATTTTAGCAGTGCTTTATATATGCCAAGCAGTCGCACTTTATGACTGATGCATGGCTTAACACGTAGCCTCTGTAACCTCTGTAATCTCTGTATCCAGAAAGGTGTACTGTGCACTGTCTGGCTGTGGGCAAAGGGGCCAGGATCAACTTGTCGAGCGTAAACCATACTGCATGTTTTGACAGCAGGAAGATTGTCACGACAAATCACAGTACCAGCAAAAGCCTAGATTGCAAATATGAGCCAGGCTTCCGCTCTCTCCGGCTTTATCTGTAACCTCTGCAACCTCAAGCTTCCACTCAGATGCCCCCCAGAGGGCATATATAGCGATGTAACCCTAACTTACCTGAGCCTGGATTGCAAGTACAAGCCATAGTCTGCCAAGCCCCCCAAATTGGTGTTTAACGTCTCTCTGTTCCACGTGAGAAGGAGGCGACAGCTCAAGCAACACACCGAGGATGTGTTTCTGAGCATGGCTCCTTTGCAAACCTCCTCCTTTGGTTTAACATGTCTCGTATTTAGCGAAACCCTTGAGTTTTTTCCGTTTACGGTTGTTTTTCAGTGTGCTGGAAGGTGCCAGCACCAGACCCATCAGCCCAACAGGTGGCTGCCGATCATTATAATCTAACCCAATCCAATCTGAGAAAGATTGAGCTTGTTACAAGAGATGGCTTCCTGTAAATCCTGTTACAAGAGGACCATCTAAACTGGCCAAACTTAGATCAGATAGCCAATCATCAGATAGCCGACCATCTAAACTGGCCAAACTCAGACAGATAGCCGTAAAACCGTTGCTCACATTATAATCCCGGGGAAATTCACACAATTCGTCCGTGCCACTAATTTAGCATGACAAGTTGAACATGAGCCATGACTAGAACTTAGATTCGTCCATTTCTTAAATCTTCTCTTTAAAGTTTCTTAATTCTTCTGCGAGTAAATAATGAATCAATTATAATTGCTTAGGCTACCAGTCCGCGATGCATAGGGGGAAAAAAGGACACAATGCTTCCATTTCATTGAAGATGCGATAAAACCTCAGGCGGCAAAATGAGGGTCGGCAATTTGCATTGCGCAATGGCATGCCCACTCATGCATCCGCCTGTGAAAAATTCATCGATCAGACCCATGGGCTGCGAAGCGATCACCTGTCATCAACGATGAATGCATATCACGTTTTTGGAGGAGGAAGGCCTGTTGTGGGCGTGCGTGCATCGTGGATCAAGACAGTTTGCAACAAATTAAAAAAAATATGCTGAAATAGTGCTGCAAAAGTGCAGTTTTACGTGGGTAATCCTCCACAGACCGCAAAAGACCGCATCTTACAAAGTACGGGTACCTGACGCTACCCGTACTTCGTAAAATGCAGGGTTCCTTCCAGGTCTCGTTGCGTCTTGGGACCATTTCAAAAACCAGAACCAAGTCTGGAGCCTGCTAGGACACATTTGCACATTTGCTGGAGAGCGTATCACTACTCACCACAAGCGAGGCGTTTAAGTCTTCACTGTACTTGCAAACGGCATCCCCAGCATTTCTAGGGCCGCTGACATGCAGTACGTCAACCTGCGCAGAGCACAAGAAGGTCAAGGCAAGCAGCTCTTACTGCTTTAAACTCATTCCCACAATATTAGGGAATAAATTGCGCATATGTGCTTAGCATTAAGAAATAGGAGGGAGCAGCTGCCACACATCCAACTCCAGGTTTCTGCAACCCTCTCTTGCGCACACATACCCAAAAACTCCCACCTAAACGCACACACGCACACACGCACACACACTCGCGCACACACACTCACGCACACACTCACACTCACACACATACACACATGCACATACATACACACATGCACATACACACACTTAAACCCAAACACATATACGCACTCAAACACACAAACATATGTGCGCACCAAAACACCCTAACATATGTGCACATACGCACCTGGCATTGAGCTTTCATGGAGCTGGCCATCTGGACCATCGTGTTATTGATGAACTCATAGGCATGCACCTGAAGGAATGCGTGAAAGATAAAGTAACCACTAGCCATTTGGAGAAAATTTTGGGGCAAAGGAAAAGAAAAGAGAAGAAAAAGGACAAGTGAGGGAGCGTCGCTAGCAACGCTGAACAATTCGCTAAGCCCATCATGCGCATAACCTGTGCGTGCATATGCATGTGTGCGTGTGAGTGTGTGTATGCACGCTTGTACACGTGCGTGTGTGTGTATGTGTGTGTGTGTGTGTGCACGCATGTCTGTGTGTTAGTGCGTGCACATGTATATGTGTGTGTGTGCGCGCCTGTGAGTATTCGCGCGCATTTGTGTTTGTATTTGTGTGCACATGCGCATGTGTGTGTGTATGTGCAAGTGCCCTAGAGGACTGATGCATGCGCGTGCACGCCTGTGTATGTGCCTTACTGCCCCACATATGCTGCAGTGGTGTGCATGATGCTGTGCTGGAGCAGCCTTTGCTCAAGCAGGCGTGAGGATGTGCTGCTGCTGCTGTTCCCTGTCTATTAAGAGGGCAGGTGCGAGCATGGTGCCCGGGCTGGCAATTGTATGAACTCTGCTTCGGCACACAGCATGCTGCAAGCACCTGCACCGTGCGCTCCATGCCCCGCGAAAAGTCCAAGCCAGCACGGACTGCATTTTTGAAGGGTCCCGTCCAGGCAAACTTCCGTGCGTCATGAACGTCTGACTACCTTAAAGAGAATTAATCATTCCGCACCCAGGAGGGTGTTTTTTTGTTTTTGGATGGCACGTATTTTGGGGTGGACACCCCTGAGGGACCCCCCCCCCCCAAACCCCCCTTACAGTGCCCCCACCCGGACAAAAAGGGTACCAATCTGCTCCTTTTTCAAATAGGCATCCATCTGCATACTCATCAAGACCTAAAACTGAAGTGTTGCAGAGTTATGGGGCTAAAACTGAGATACGGACGCCCATGAACACGTGACCTACCAGGCATCCATAACTGGCTTGCACAGTCCCACAATATTTCCACTTCTTCAGAATTTCACTGACTATCTCAAGCTGGCACAATCCTGTAAGTTTGGGGTAAATTGCTGCTTCATTGGCTTGACTCACCCCGCGGCCTGCACCCGAGCGCGTGTGCCTCTGACCTTTGGACATGTCCACAGACCCCCCCCCTAACCCAATTTGCTCAAAAAGGGTGCCAATCGACTGGGTTTGAGCTGAAAATTCCGATGATATAATTAAATTTTGTAGGAGTGGCCCAGTAATCTTTTGGAGGGGGGCTCCAAAAACTCCTTTCCCAGACCCCCCCCCCGTCCGATTCGACTCATATATATACCAATCGATAGCTCTCGACATCAGAATTCCGAATATATAAATTGTAATTGATTTGACACGTGCCGTCCAAAAGTTATGCTTCCTACACTTTCCTGCCGCACCCCTAAAAAAAATATATAGTTTTGCAAATCCACACCAAATCCCTGCCAAATCCCACAGGGGTCTATCTGACCCCCCCTTGGGGTGTATTTCAAAGGTTCCCAGGGAACGGGCCCCCACATTTGCAACAGTCAAACTTGGCTCCAAATGGTAATGGCTATTCATAGCAGTTGAGTTTCAGTATTGCAATTGTGGGGGCCTATGCCTAATTGGCTGCGGCGTGAACCCTACTTTTTGAGCAGTCGCATGCTTTATCTGACCAGCCAGAGCACCAAATTGAGTGATGTTTGGTGTTTTGGAGTCCTTATAATGATAATGATCATTGCAAAAGAATTGGAGTGAAACGGTGAAGTGGTTGGGGATGTAGGCCAACGCATGCTGTTTTCCAATGGAAACCTCTGTATTAAGGTTTTGGTGGTCAGATTGAGCTGTAAGCCCTGCCACAGAGCGACCCACATGAATCCAAGCACACAGAGCGACCCACATGAATCCAAGCACACAGAGCGACCCACATAAATCCAAGCACATCCTCGTGTAGCTTCAAATGCCAGCTTCAATTCAAGGCAAAGAATGTCCCAATCAAACGAAGGGCTGCCTTCTGGATGCAAATAAGGAACATTTTGGACTATTCCTTAGATAGCCCCCTCTGACCAGATCCGCACCCCTTTCAATAATTATTAATATCCTATCCGCACAGATCCGCAGGGCCAAACAACTCCTGATGTGGCCCCAGACCTTACCATTGCTTCATTACACGCATGGAAGTTTACTTTTGCAAAAGATATTGACCACAGGGTGGGCTGTTGCCGCGCTCTGCATGCAAACATGAGCCTGGCAGGTCGATACCCAAGCAAGAGTTGTCAAACTGCTCATAAAACTGACTGCACGCTAGTTGCATGTCAAAGCTCATTCCAAATTCTCGTTCCTACTCTGTGTTTGCGTGCAATTCGCACAACTTGTGCTCGCATCCCAATCATTTCACAAGCTAGTCCATGCCCTCTCCCTCTTCATCCCCACTGCCCTCCCCCTCGCTCATGCCCCCTAAACATGTCAAAAATAATTAATTTTCATTAGTCCGCACCCAATTCTCAGCCCCAAAAATTCCAGCCCCCAGCACTAGCAGGAAATGGTCCGGGGGCCTGGCTGAGGAAACCTGGGCAGCTTCCAAACATAAAACTTCTCTAAACCTTTACACACGGCACCCCAGGGTCTCAGAATCCATCTGAAACGGTGAAGATTTTGGTTACAAGCATACGTCAAGTCTCAGCCTGAGAGGTGCCCTGGGTGGGCCTGGGGAGGAGGGCTGGACCCCCCAAAATTTTGCTCTACATCTTCACACACAGCACCCCAGGGTCCCATAATTTATGACACGGTTCGCGTTTTGGTTAGGAGCCTATGTCGAGTTTCAGCCCGTGGGGTGGCCTGGGTGAGCCTGGGGAGGCCTGTGTGAAGTGTGGTGGGAAGCCATCAACGCTAGGGGCTCACGCCCCCATGAGCGAGGGGGGCTTCGCCAAAATGAAAAACTCCGCTGGTAGTGACGACACAGCCAGCATAATTAAGGGAACATTCGCAGTTTTTAACATCCTGTTATTATCTGCTATGTCCAGCTGTGCAACATGTACAGAGGGGAAAGCAACACACCTCGAGCATCTCCTCGTAGTCCATGGAGTCGTTTATGTCGGCTAAAAAGGCGGCAGGAAGAGGGACGCGCACAGAATTCTTTGGCACGCAATGCACTAAGTGCAGTACATCCCCCTCCCTACATTACATGTCAAGGAAATGCAGGAAAGTGTTTACATGTCCCGTACTGAAGAGCTAGACCGTGACCATGGTAAAGATGAAGCTGTGCATTTACGAATGGGTATTACATGTCAAGGAAATGCAGGAATGTGTTTACATGTCCCGTACTGGAGAGCTAGACCGGGACCATGGTAAAGATGAAGCTGTGCATTTACAAATGGGTAAACCGTACAAGCGCAGGTAAGTTGATGACCTTATCGTGGCACAGCCACTTATGCTGAAATGTACCTGTATATATTACTGATTGTCCACTTCACAGCATACCACGATTCCTGTGTGTGTACAGATGCGTGTGACTGTGACTGTGACAGTGTAAATGTGTGAATGCATTTTTTGTTGTGCCAATGATTTGTGCGCGTGCATGTGTGCGTGTGTGTGTGTGTATGTGTGTGTGTTGTGCGCAAGAGCCGTATGTCATCATCATCTTGCAGGGATTGGCACTGGGCACAGTGTGTGTATGCCCATCCTAGTTTATGCGAAAAGTTTATGCGAACAGTTTATGCAAACCTCAGTATCATTGACTGCCACGACCAGGCGTCGTGTTCCCACACTGCTCTTCTGGCCCTCGCCCTGCACTGTGGCCTGCACGTCAATAAAAGGCAGGAGTACACGGACAAGCTTTCTTAAGGCTCAGGATTTCATGCACGCTCAGCCATAGCCATTCGCTGCAAACACACATGCTCGCACACAACCTCCTTCCTCTACCCTCTGCAATGCAACTGTATGCAACTGGGCAGGCACATGTAGGCCAGGAACCTCCCAAACCTGTTCCTATTTTGCCAGCAAGGCAGGAACTTTTACTTGTGCACACACATTGACATTATTTCATTCATCTTAATACTCCACATGCACTTCAACTCCTGACAACTTGTCTTCACACAGAACTTGGGCATCCCGCTTGCCCCGCTTCCCCTTGTCCACCCACCTGTCGTGCAGCTATGCTAACCTCCAAGCTTGGCTCCTGCACGAACGCTTGCACCTGTGCTTCACCTTCCCTTCTGCCCTTCGTTCCCCCTCTCCGGCCAAGCCCCCGATTAGCTAACAATGACGAGCCTTTCAGTTGCTGGTGCGTGTGCAGGGATGCGAAGGAACGAAGGGACGCCTGCGACTGGGCTAAGATCGTTTGCATATTGCGTAAAGAGGTTTGAATAGTCTTGAAACAGTTTTCGTAGTGGTACAAATGTTTTTGTGACACAAATCCGGGGTCCGATGAATTTTTTGGGGGTTAATGGTACTTATTTTCGTGATGGGTATTTTTGGGTGGTTAACTTTTCGTGGCGGGCTCTCAAAAAGCCCCTCAGGCCTCCGTTGACTGGCCGCTGCTACGGGCATTGGAGCAGTAAATGAGTAGCAGTGGGCTGGCCTGGAGAGAACAAAGATGGGTCTGTCTGAGTGGCAACTGACGTGCACACGCGCACACGTGCACACACACACACACACACACACACACACACACACACACACACACACACACACACACACACACACACACACACACACACACACACAAACACA
>Ga0307968_1004006_pt1 | contig 12110 bp, 13 predicted proteins | sample OrgLakmetagen650_FD_201834 | JGI IMG/M metagenome (GOLD analysis project Ga0307968, IMG submission 201834) | Saline water microbial communities from Organic Lake, Antarctica - #650 | ecosystem: Environmental > Aquatic > Non-marine Saline and Alkaline > Saline | place: Antarctica: Organic Lake... | reverse complement strand
GGGGTGTGGGGCTGCTCTGCCTCTTGTTTGGAGAGTATGTGGGGAGTGTGGGGCTGCTCCGCCTTTTGTTTGGAGAATATGTGGGGGGTGTGGGGCTGCTCCGCCTCTTGTTTGAAGAGTATGTGTGGGGTGTGGGGCTGCTCCGCCTCTTGTTTAAAGAGTATGTGCACTGAGAAAATGAATGCGTATGTGCACTCGCTCCACGATCCGGAATTGTTATAGATACACGCCTTTCTTTTCAGCATAGATCTTCACTTTGTCAATCGTGTGACCAGTTTGTCGTGATTGACGATTGTGCTCCCCGATTTGTCTCGTTTCATTCCTGTGTTCCTGCAGGCCCTGGCCAAGGTCCTGGATTCAGCAGCCGTTGCATTCATTCCTGTGATCCTGCATTCCTGTGTTCCTGCAGGCCCTGGCCAAGGTTCTTGATTCAGCAGCCGTTGCATTCATTCCTGTGACCGTGCATTCCTGTGTTCCTGCAGGCCCTGGCCAAGGTTCTGGATTCAGCAGCCATTGCATTCATTCCTGTGACCGTGCATTCCTGTGTTCCTGCAGGCCCTGGCCAAGGTCCTGGACTCAGCAGCCGTTGCATTCATTCCTGTGATCCTGCATTCCTGTGTTCCTGCAGGCCCTGGCCAAGGTCCTGGATTCAGCAGCCGTTGCATTCATTCCTGTGATCCTGCATTCCTGTGTTCCTGCAGGCCCTGGCCGAGGTCCTGGACTCAGCAGCCGTTGCATTCATTCCTGTGATCCTGCATTCCTGTGTTCCTGCAGGCACTGGCCAAGGTCCTGGATTCAGCAGCTGTTGCATTCATTCCTGTGATCCTGCATTCCTGTGTTCTTGCAGGCCCTGGCCAAGGTCCTGGATTCAGCAGCCGTTGCATTCATTCCTGTGATCCTTGATTCCTGTGTTCCTGCAGGTCCTGGCCAAGGTCCTGAATTCAGCAGCCGTTGCATTCATTCCTGTGATCCTGCATTCCTGTGTTCCTGCAGGCACTGGCCAAGGTCCTGGACTCAGCAGCCGTTCGAGGCATTGACCTATCTGGGTGCAACGTTGTCTTGGGTGAGAGCAGTGGATGATAATCTAGATCGTTCTTGGGTGAGAGAATTATGGATGATAGTTTGAATCTTTTTGGGGTGAGAGCAGTGGGTGATGCTCTAAATTTGTCTTGGGCGAGAGCAGTGGATGATGGTCTGAATCTTTCTGGGCGAGAGCAGTGGATGATGATCCAAATCTGTCTTGCGTGACAACAGTGAACGCTTATCTTCCTTCACATCTTTATTTGAGTGAGAAGCATCATCAATATCTTATTTTGTTCCAGTACATCTATACTTCTAAATGTTTTGTTAAGAGCTATAAGGAGTTAATATTTATCTTCAAGCGTGTGCTGAAGCTAGACGTTCAATAATATTGTCTTCAAGCGTGTGCTGAAGCTAGACGTTCAAACAAAATCAACCTGCCAGGGTGCCAGCATAATTAAGATGAGAGCTGTGGGTCCCACAGCTCTCACCCATAGTGATGTTTGTGTTCATTTCAGGTATGAGTTGGGTTAGGCCACCAGCAATTGCCAGTGCTGTTGGTTGCAAGTATATTGCCATGGGTGCAATTAACCCCTGTGAAGTGCTCTGCAATCTAAATGTCCTTCAGATGCATATGTTAAAACATTGTGACGTGCTCTGCAATCTAAATGTTTATTAGATGCAGATTAAGTCAGTGCCTACACAAGGGATGTGATAAGGGGCTTCTGTGGCAAGTGTGACCATTGAAAAATCAGAGCCACCTGATTTTGCTTTCGTTTTTGTACAATAGCACTCAGCTGTGGCTCAGCTTCTAAATCTTGGACATTTGGTGATCTTCAGCAAGCCTTACACGCGGCAAGTCTGGGCGAGGGCATGAATCATTTAACCAACACTTTTTGGGTTTATTGCGAACCCACCTCTCAACTTTTGCGTGCACCATTTAAATGCACCTTCCAACATTTTCTGATGAAATGCACCAGCCAGCTTATGAAATGCACCAGCCAGCTTATGAACGTTCTCATCAAACGTGACTCCCAGCACTCACGTGTAAAAACCAAACGCATCATTCAACAATATTGATGCACAAACCAAATACACCTCCCAAACGCTTGATTATGTGTGTGTGTGTATATGTGTGTGTGTGTGTGTGTGTGTGTGTGTGTGTAGGTGTGTGCGTATGTGTGTCTGGATCAATTGCAATTGCACCTCCCCAAATTTTGAATAGCACAAACCAATCAAAAACCATTCCAACCTCTCAAATGCACCTCCCAAATTGAATGCATGGATTGATTGCAATCGCACCTCCCAAAAAGTTAAAGTAGCACAATCCAACAAAAGAAATCCAACCTCTCGAATGCACCTGCCAGCATTTTGAATGTACGCAAATGCCAAGTGCCCTTGCAACCATTTGCAGGTGGGGGCCCAGGCATTGATCGCTTGGGCAACCTGCTCTTGGACATGGGCCCGGCAGGTGAGTGTTATACATTTTTCATATGTATTCATTGTCTGCAATCTGCATGTGTATTTGGTATCACTATGTTTTTGACTGATCAAGGCATGGGCCCTGCAGGTAAATTGTGCTCCCACATCACACATCACACCGAATCTTGCTCCAGATCACACATCACACACATCACACATCACACTGCACCAAGTGAACCCCCCCCCCCCAAAGCCTCTGTTTTGCACAGCTGCTCACACCGGCTTCAGTCTCTGGTCAGTGTGCCTGTATTTGGGTGCACATGTGCACATGTGGGTACAGCTGCTCACACTGGCTTCAGTCTCTGGTCGGTGTGCCTGTATTTGGGTGCACATGTGCACATGTGGGTACAGCTGCTCACACTGGCTTCATTTTTTGGTCAGTGTGCCTGTATTTGGGTGCACATGTGCACATGTGGGTACAGCTGCTCACACTGGCTTCATTTTAAGGTCAGTGTGCCTGTATTTGGGTGCACATGTGCACATGTGGGTACAGCTGCTCACACTGGCTTCATTTTTTGGTCAGTGTGCCTGTATTTGGGTGCACATGTGCACATGTGGGTACAGCTGCTCACACCGGCTTCAGTCTCTGGTCAGTGTGCCTGTGTGGAAGATTTGGGTGCACATGTGTAGGGTTGGCCAGAACCATAAATATACGGTGTATAAACGGTATTTTTGGCAGGGAAATCATCAAATATACGTTCATTTACGGTGTATATATACGGTTCTCGCCAACCCTACACATGTGGGTAATGTAGAGTATGCCTACTTGGAAATAACATGCACAACGAGGCCCCTGACGCTCCCGAGTGAAGATGTGAGGCTGACACACTGCACGTCTGGCCCTGGCGCCCTAGTTCCCTGAGCTTTTCAATGCCACATGTGTGTGCTCGCTTGTATAGGTGATGCACTGCATACTCCCTTGCTCTTTGTATGTGCAACCAATCTCCACAAAAGCGCGTTGCATGTGCACACGTACATGCACACTTGCGTGTTGACATACATGTGTGCGCACGCTTGTATGGGTGACACACAGCGTACTCCTTGCTCTTTGTATGTGCAACCAATGTTGATTAGATCGCGTCACATGTGCACACATACGTTCTCACGTACGTGCTCACATGTGCACGTATGTCACATGTGCACACGTACGTCACATGTGCATACGTACGTCACATGTACACACGTACGTCATATGTGCACACGTACGTCACATGTGCACACGTACGTCACATGTGCATACGTACGTCACATGTACACACGTACGTCACATGTGCACACGTACGTCACATGTGCATACGTACGTCACATGTGCACACGTACGTCACATGTACACACGTACGTCACATGTGCATACGTACGTCACATGTGCACACGTACGTCACATGTACACACGTACGTCACATGTGCACACGTACGTCACATGTGCATACGTACGTCGCATGTGCACCAGGGAACTTCAGGGGGTTTGAAAAACCTACGGTTCGCCCTCAGCTAATTTTTTTTTTGTGCGGGTCGCCCTCAGTTGATTTTCTAAATAGTGAAGAAATGTGCGGCTGCGCCGCACATTACTTCACAAAATGTGCGGTTATATAAGGGTTGGAAATTTTTTTGGAGAAGGGGTATTGAGACAAGGAAATCGAGTTTACATGCTTGGGAAAACTTCAAATATCCAATTCATTGTAACCATCAGCGCTCCCCCGCAGGTGTATCCCAGTCGAGGAAAGAGAGATGCGCGGGAAGGCTCACGAGTGGCAAGGCGGTCGATTGGGATGGTCGAGCAGGCCCAGGGGCTAGAGCAGCTGGGGGCTCAGCAGCGGGTGCAGAGCTGGGGGCTCCGCAGCGGGTGCAGGAGGTGCCGAGGGCTCAGCAGCAGGTGCTAGAGCGGGGGGCTCGTCATGCTCGAGAGCATCATGGAACTCCTCCCCCTCTGGTTCTGTGGCAGCTGCCTCCTCTGGTACTGGGCCTGCTCCGTCTGCTGCTGCTCCCCCTGCTGCTACTGGTGCTGGTGCTGCTGCTGCTGGGGCTCCTGCTGCAGGCTGCACGGAGGCACGCCGTGTGCGATTCCCTACAAGAGACATGCACCACCAGCACCACAAGAACCACCAGCACCACAAGCACCACAAGCACCACAAGAACCAACAGCACTTACATTAGTCAGCCAGCTTGGGAGTCTCCTTCTGTGGGGGAGGGCTCCCTTCCTTCCTCTCCCTCCCTCCTTTCCTTCCTCTCTTGCCCGGAGCCATTAAGTCAGTATCATTACATATTCTCCGGGCAGCCCAGACATTGAATTTTAATATATGCGGGAAGCCCGCGGCCAGTGGCCTCCGGCCACTGGCTTTTCTCCGGGACGCCCGGAGTCAATTTTTTAAATTTTGGCCTTGCTCTACGGGCAAGACCAAAATTTGATTTATAAGTGCGGCGCCCGCACGGGCTGAAGTTCCCTGATGTGCACACGTACGTCACATGTGCATACGTACGTCACATGTGCACACGTACGTTACATGTGCATACGTACGTCACATGTACACACGTACGTCACATGTGCACACGTACGTCACATGTGCACACGTACGTCACATGTGCATACGTACGTCACATGTACACACGTACGTCACATGTGCACACGTACGTCACATGTACACACGTACGTCACATGTGCATACGTACGTCACATGGGCACACGTACATGCTCACATTTTGAGGCTGTCATTGAAACATGTATATGCGTCATGTGTAGGGTGGGCCAGAACCATATATTTACACGTATACACGCTGTACACACGGTAAATTTTGCAGAGAAATCACCATACATACGATCATATACGGTAGACATTTACGGTTGTGGCCAACCCTAGCCATGTGTATGATCACAGCACAGCATAAGGCCTTGGGCCTAAATGCTCTGTATGTGTGATCGTTTTTGACAAGGGTGCGTACGTTTGTGCAAATATGCATGCTGTGTCTGAAGGTACGATGACTCACAGCATGCACACCCTTACACCCACACATTTTTGTGTACGCTGTGTCTGAAGGTACGATGACTCACAGCACACCCAGCCTCACACCCTCACATTTTTCGGACCTGGCTATGGAGTGGAGAGACCTGCTGTTGGGGGTGGACCTAGATTTTGTGAAGTCCAGGAAGGCGTACGTACAGGTGTGTTGTAGGGTGTGGGCTGGATGTAGTTTGGCTAGATTGTGTATGGTCAGATCGTTTTTATGGTAAGTGTATGTAACTCCAGTGGAAATAGCTTGTGTTTTATGCATGTGTACGTAATTCCAGTGGGCAGGTGTCCATACAGGGTTTCATATTAACTATAGCTTGCTTGAGCATATTAACTATAGCTTGCTTGAGCATATTAACTATAGCTTGATTGAGCATATTAACTATAGCTTGATTGAGCAGTCATTGAGTGCTAATAAAAAATATTAATTAGCTAGATTGAGCAGTCATTGAGTGTTAATGAAAAGTATTAATTAGCTTGCTTGAGCAGTCATTGAGTGCTAATGAAAAATATTAATTAGCTTGATTGAGCAGTCATTGAGTGCTAATGAAAAATATTAATTAGCTTGATTGAGCTGTCATTGAGTGATAATGAAAAGTATAAATTAGCTTGCTTGAGCAGTCATTGAGTGCTAATGAAAAGTGTGCGTACAGAGGTTTTTACCTGTGCACAACATGAGTTTGGGTTGGATCGTGTGAGCAGAGTTTGTGCAGCGTGCGTACAGGTTTTTTTTCAGCGCACAGTGGGGACGAAAAATTGAGCTCGTTGTTGAAACACGGTGTCAAGGTCAGTAAGGATGATAATGCATGTGGAGGTGTGTGTTCTGCAAAGAGAGACGTGTGTATGAGTGCATGGCACGTGTGTATGAGTGCATGGCAGGTAGAGCGAGTTCTGTGCGTGTGTGGTTGAAAGACCAAATTTTATATGCTTGTGCAAGTTTTTCAATTTATATCCGTAGACACGTATTTCTTCTTCACACTCGCGCATGCACACTCAGGCACATACATGCACCTGCACCTGCACACACATGCACACTTCTTTCAAAGCATAACACACACGCAATCAAACACATCGCACCAAAATTACAAACACACACACACGCACACACACATACATACACACACATACACACACACATACAAACACACATAAGTGTGCACACATAGGCTGTCCGTGACCTGGAGGGGAGTGTGGCCTCTTCTGTTGGAGTTGCCGCAATTTTTGGCTCTAAACCCTCTCACCTTATCGCCGAGCCGTCTTACAGGTGTGTGTGTGTGCGCGCGTGCGTATGTATGATGCTGTGGGTATGAGCTTCAAGGTATAAGAAAAAAGAACGAGGATGAGCGCATGATGAATTGCTTTCAGAATGTTGCGCTTGCTTGGGTGCTGCTGCTGCGTTTGCCAAAGTTTGTGCATGCTTGCTCTGCGCAATGGCCCTGTGTGCCTCGCTGCATCATTACCTGTTGCAATGCAGTCGCACCAAATGTAGCTGGGTACTGGGTGCTCTGGGTATGGTATTGCGTGGTAAAAGGGTCATAAATTTGTGGTAAAAGGGTCATAAATCTGAGGTAAAAGGGTCATAAATTTGAGGTAAAAGGGTCAAAATTTTGTGGTAAATTTGTGGTAAAAGGGTCATACATTTGAGGTAAAAGGGTCATACATTTGTGGTACATTTGTGGTAAAAGGGTCAAAAATTTGATGTCAGCTTATTGTATTACTGGATACATTTTTTCTATAAGTCATAGGTTAGATTTGAGTCATAGATTTGAGTCGTAGATTCGAGTCATAATCGTAGATTCAAGTCATAATCATAGATTCGATGTCAGCTCTTTGTATCCTGGGTACATCTACCGCACCTGAAACACGAGCTCGAGAATCGCACGTGAAACATGAGCTCGAACATCACACCTGAAACATGAGCTCGAGCATTACACCTGAAACATGAGCTCGAGCATCGCACGTGAAACATGAGCTCGAACATCACACCTGAAACATGAGCTCGAACATCACACCTGAAACATGAGCTCGAGCATCGCACCTGAAACACGAGCTCGAGAATCGCACGTGAAACATGAGCTCGAACATCACACCTGAAACATGAGCTCGAGCATTACACCTGAAACATGAGCTCGAGCATCGCACCTGAAACACGAGCTCGAGAATTGCACGTGAAACATGAGCTCGAACATCACACCTGAAACATGAGCTCGAGCATCACACCTGAAACATGAGCTCGAGCATCGCACCTGAAACATGAGCTCGATCATCACACCTGAAACATGAGCTCGAACATCGCACCTGAAACACGAGCTAGAGCATCACACCTGAAACATGAGCTCGAGCATCGCACCTGAAACATGAGCTCGAACATCGCACCTGAAACACGAGCTCGAGCATTACACCTGAATTTTGAGCTCGAGCATCGCACGTGAAACATGAGCTCGAGCATCGCACGTGAAACATGAGCTCGAACATCGCACCTGAAACACGAGCTCGAGCATCACACCTGAAACATGAGCTCGAGCATCGCACCTGAAACATGAGCTCGAGCATTACACCTGAATTTTGAGCTCGAGCATCACACCTGAAACATGAGCTCGAGCATCGCACCTGAAACATGAGCTCGATCATCACACCTGAAACATGAGCTCGAACATCGCACCTGAAACACGAGCTCGAGCATCACACCTGAAACATGAGCTCGAGCATCGCACCTGAAACATGAGCTCGAACATCGCACCTGAAACACGAGCTCGAGCATCGCACGTGAAACATGAGCTCGAGCATCGCACGTGAAACATGAGCTCGAGCATCGCACGTGAAACATGAGCTCGAACATCGCACCTGAAACACGAGCTCGAGCATCACACCTGAAACATGAGCTCGAGCATCGCACCTGAAACATGAGCTCGAGCATTACACCTGAATTTTGAGCTCGAGCATCACACCTGAAACATGAGCTCGAGCATCACACCTGAAACATGAGCTCGAGCATCGCACCTGAAACACGAGCTCGAGCATCACACCTGAAACATGAGCTCGAGCATCGCACCTGAAACACGAGCCTTAGCATCGCACGTGAAACATGAGCTCGAGCATTACACCTGAAACACGAGCTCGAACATCGCACCTGAAACATGAGCTCGAGCATTACACCTGAAACATGAGCTCGAGCATCGCACCCCAGCGGTACACCACTAGCTTTACAGCTTATGCTTAGGGCTGGCCAGAACCGTATGTATGCACCGTATATGACCATATGTTTGGTGATTTCCATGTCAAGAATTGCGTATATACACCGTGTATGTAGGGTTTAGGCCAACCCTGCTAGTGCTACTTCTGCACACTAGAGCTCAGCTGAAAGGCCACAAAGGTCACTGGATACAATTCAAAGACGTATCACTGGATTAAAAGTAAGGTTGGCCAGAACCATATATATACGGTGTATATACGGTATTTTTGGCAGTGAGATCACCAAATATACGGTCATATACGGTGCATACATACGGCTCTGGCCAACCCTAATTAAAAGTCAATGTAGCCAATGGTCACTGGAATACAATACAAAGGCGTATCACTGCAGCAAGAGTCAATGTAGTCAATGGTCACTGGATACAGTTCAAAGACGTGTCACTGGATTTGAAGTCAATGTAGGCAATGGTCACTGGAATATAATACAAAGGCGTATCACTGGATCTAAAGTCAATGTAGTCAATGGTCAATGGATACAGTTCGAAGACGTATCACCGGATTTAAAGTCAATGTAGTCAATGGCCAATGGATATAGTTCAAAGACGTATCACTGGAATTTAAGTCAATGTAGTCAATGGCCAATGGATACAGCTCAAAGACGTATCACTGCATTTAAAGTCAATGTAGTCAAAGATGTGTCTTCTCGGCATCGAATTCACAATTTAACTTACCCTTATGCACATTGCTTTCCGATACATATTTGTTTTGTTTTGCTGCCTGTTATTCCTGCAGGGAGTTCTTGGAACGCCTGGCAGCTGCTGCCCCCCACCTGGGACCCGTTGGTCAAAGTAGGTCTAACCTTATGGTCATGCATGGAATGAATCACACCGCACTAAGGCGTCTTCAATCGCTATGCTGTACGTAATTACCTCCAACCTAGGTCATGTCGGACAGATTAGGTTTCGACTTTGGCCATGCATGGAATGAATCACACCGCACTAAGGCGTCTTCAATCGCTATGCTGTACGTAATTACCTCCAACCTAGGTCATGTCGGACAGATTAGGTTTTGACTTTGGTCATGCATGGAATGAATCACACCGCACTAAGGCGTCTTCAATCGCTATGCTGTACGTAATTACCTCCAACTTAGGTCATGTCGGACAGGTCAGGTTTCGATTTTGGTCGCGCATGGAATGCATCACACCATACCGCATTAAGGCATCTTTATACGCTATGCGGTACCAAATCATTTCCCACCTGGGTCCCGTTGGTCAATGTAGGTCTAACCTTATTGTCATGCATGGAATGCACACACCGCGCTAAGGCGTCTTTAATCGCTATGCTGTACGTAATTACCTTTTACTTAGGTCGTGTCAGACAGATTAAGTTTCGACTTTGGTCACGCATGGAATGCATCACACCGCACTAAGGCGTCTTCAATCGCTATGCTGTACGTAATTACCTCCAACCTAGGTCATGTCGGACAGATTAGATTTCGACTTTGGTCACGCATGGAATGAATCACACCGCACTAAGGCGTCTTTAATCGTTATGCTGTACGTAATTACCTCCAACCTAGGTCATGTCGGGCAGATTCGGTTTCGACTTTGGTCACGCATGGAATGCACACACCGCACTAAGGCGTCTTTATACGCTATGCGGTACCAAATTATCTCCAATTGGGTCACGTCGGACAATGCCGAACTTTCCCTTACTCTTTGGTCACGCATGAAATGCGACACACTGCACTGAGGATTTTTATTCAGTGTCTACAAACGCATGATATTACGTGTTTCTTCGCCTTCCTGTCTTTGACTGTTTTTGTCATTGCCGCTTTTTCTAAAATTTTCATGGCACTTTCCTGCCTTGTCTTTGGGTAGCTGCCCTGAAAGCCTAGCGGCCCATGGTCAGGCCAACGCATTGCGTAGCGTGTGACCATGCGAATCGGCATCGCACGATTATTTTGTGTGGTTGCAGTCCCGAGCCAGCAGGAAGTACCCACCTTCAACTTGGTTTGTGTGGTCCCTCAAAGTTAGCGCGTTCATGTGATGCAATGGAGCGACACTGGATTTTTGTATTATGCGCATTGCTTAGCGTGTACAAAATCAGTGATGCTATGAATGTATAGTGACGGTTCTTTGTGGTCCGTGGTCAGGCCAGACTCTTTGGGGTCGCAGGTTCGAATCCGCCTGGTAGCGTGAGCACTTTGCTGTCCGACAGCTCCTGGTAGCGTGAGCACTTTGCTGTCCGACAGCTCCTGGTAGCGTGAGTACTCTGCTGTCCGACAGCTCCGTCTCCGTTTCCCTGATCCATGCTTGTGGTGTTATCACTCCTTGAGTATAATTGTGTTTCTGCCATGTCTGCTCGTCTCTGTCTTCTTGATTAATGCTTGTGGTGCTATCACCCCTTGCGTATAACTTTGTTTCTGCCTTGTCTGCTCTGTCCTTGTACGCTTTGCTGAAACCTTTGTTTCAGACTCCTCAAGAATATCCTCGTTCCTTTTGTTCCCTTGGTCTGATCGCTTCATCGCCACTCATTACTTCAATCCCACCCTACTGCTTCATCGCAGTATCTGTGATCCACCCTACTCCCTTGACCAATAGGTCTACAGGTATCATCGCAGTACCTGTGATCCACCCTACTCCCTTGTCCTATAGCTATCATCGCATTCTGTGATCCACCCTACTCCCTTGACCAATAGGTCTATAGTCTATAGGTATCATCGCAGTATCTGTGATCCACCCTACTCCCATGACCTATAGCTATCATCGCAGTATCTGTGATCCACCCTACTCCCTTGAATTGTATGCTTGCAGGTCATAAAGCCAGCCAAAGGCAAGGTATTGACAAAAATGGCTCAAACTCTAGACAGCATGAACCATCATCACTGCAGCAGCAGCAGCAGCAGTACCAGGAGGAGCCGCAAGAGGAGCAGCAAGAGCAGAAACAGCAGCAGGAGGAGCCGCAGGAGGAGCAGCAAGAGCAGAAACAGCAGCAGCAGCAGAAAGACCAAAAACTGCAGCTTCCATTCCAAGATGTTGTCATTTCTGTGTGGTCAGAATATGCTTTCATCATGGCGCATCAGGAGGAGCAGCAGCAACAGCAGCAGGTGGATCAGCTGAAGGACATGCGCACACGCACACACACACACACACACACACACACACACACACACACACACGAACACACACACACACACACACGAACATACACACACACACACACACGAACACACAAACGTACACACAAACGTACACACACACACACAGGTGGCTAAGCTGAAGGACACTCCCTGTGTGGTTGATGAGAAGCTTGGTGCTCTTAGGCTGCACGATGGGTTGAGCGCCGAACAGGTGTGTGTGTGTGTGTGTGCGTGTGTGTGCGTGCGTGTGTGTGTGTGTGTGTACGT
>Ga0307968_1004004_pt1 | contig 12110 bp, 20 predicted proteins | sample OrgLakmetagen650_FD_201834 | JGI IMG/M metagenome (GOLD analysis project Ga0307968, IMG submission 201834) | Saline water microbial communities from Organic Lake, Antarctica - #650 | ecosystem: Environmental > Aquatic > Non-marine Saline and Alkaline > Saline | place: Antarctica: Organic Lake... | reverse complement strand
TTAGCTACAAAAGAGGCAACACCAAAAATATCAGGTTGGTTCATAAAGGTCCTCAAACGAGCTGGGCCATCCTCAAACTGAGGTGGGAAGATAAGCTGTTGCTGTGTGCGAAGTCTGACTAGATGTTAGATGTAGGCAATAGTGTTACTTATTAAGGATTACAGGATAAGCAGTCATAATTGAAGTGCCCCAATTGGAAATTAGGGGCCTACACTGACGCTAGCTGCATAGGCAAGGCCGAAAACTTTATAGGCGCAGGGGTATACTGCCCTCAAACCAAAGCTGAATGTTATGTGAACTTGGGAGGCGTGGGAATGACAAACACCATCAATAGAGCTGAGCTCACAGGGATTGCAGCAGCGTCTACCAATAAGTATACTAAGATAGCAACGGACAGTGCGTGCTCCCTAAGCCAAATTAGAAAACAGCTACTCTTCCCTGAAATGCAACGAGACCATATACAATCAAATCTGCTAGAACAAATTGCATCTATGATTTATGCTTCACCAGAACTCATCTGCTTCTATAAAGTGAAAGCCCATAGTGGCATTGCAGGAAATGAATGTGCAGATGCAATTGCCAAGCAAACACTCTGCCTACATGACGGAGGTCATGACGTGCACTTTCAGCCTCCAGCTCCAGACGGTAATGCATACACACACCTTTACTGGCTTGCGGGTAAAGACACCGATGAGGATCCCAGCAGAAGAGGGGCAATTACACCTAGGAGAGTGCAAGCACTCTCTGATTTAAAGGCCAAGCTGAAAATAAAAAATAAAAATGTGCCAATCACACAGACTGAGCAGTACCAAAACAGGCACAGGGTATTACAACTACTGAATAGGATCTTACACCTTTGGTCAATAAACAAGCCACAAATGCTTTCTGGAACAACAGTGATTTCAAATTCTACGAAAAGCGTAATGTTATGAGGTACCGCACTGGTAAAATTTTTAATTAAAACACGCCTACCGGTACGGCTTCTCTCCCGATGCAAACTGCCCCATCTGTCCTTGCACTGATAGTGCGCTTCACATACTCTCAGGCTGCCAACACACTAAAATGAGAAACATGATTATAAAACACCATAATACTGCAAGTGTGCTGATTGTCCAAGCCCTACAAAAGGGACCATGCGGTGCCAACCAAATTGCCTACACTGATACAGGCAGCGCAGATAACTATCAGAGCAAGACCTAAATCTGAGAAACACTGCCAACAAAACACTGCCCTCTTGGTTGCTACCAGAACTAACAGCATGTGCTTTAAAAGCCTCTTCTCGTCCTGACCCTATCCTATTTTTACCTAGCACTGTGTGCCCTTCTCGCGTAGCCACCCGCAACTCAAATTTTTAACAGCTTGCTAAAGACAAGAAACTGAATCCAAACCAGTGGGAAATTCATCAGATTAATTTTAGATTTTGTGAAGACACTAGGCCCGACCCCCAACTCCAAAAAGCAAAAGCACAGCACAGCATGCTTGTTGCCAACCTAAACAGACAAGGATATAGGGAAGTCAAGCTTCACGTGATCCTCGTTGGAGCTATGGGGACTATTTACAAAGACTGTACAGACAAACCTCTGGCAGAACTTTATCTGGACTACCATAAACCAGATTAAAAAACTGACACAAACTGAATGAATACTCCATCAGACATGCATCTGCACTCATAAAAACAAGGTATGCACTGCAATATAACACAAGCAACAACAGTCAAGGATTGGGTCCGGGTGCTACAGCACACAACCCCCCTGACCCACATTAATTTCTTTTAATGGTTTGCGCGGTGGGGGGTTGCCTGGTACGGGAACCTAAGTAACCCCCTCCCTTAATCATGCTGGCTGTGTCACCACTACCAGCAGAGTCTTTTCTTTTCTTAAGGATTACAAGGGCCTCCTGTACCATGGCAGTCTTAAGGTAAGGTTACATCGCTAAATATGCCTCAGGGGCATCTGGGCGGAAGCTTGGAAACAAGCTTGAAACCATACCTATCTACATAAAAGGGGAAGCGTCTATGATGAGCAAGAGAAAGAAACGGAAAACAAAGGTCTAGTTTGGAGAAGAAAAGGAGAGGCTGATGGCAGTCTTAAAATACACGATAAAGGGCAAGACACAGGATCAGGTGTGTACCACCCTCCTCGCTTAGACGTACACATTACGTGAACCCAAGAGGCCCAGGTATTACAAATACCGTTTCACGTGCAGAGCTAGCAGCTGTAGCAGCCACAATCATTCACGGCTACTCCCATATATAGCCACAGATAAGGAAAAGAAAAGAAAAAGCACGCAGATAGTGTAAACACTACTGGCATGGATTAGGAAATGATGTTGTCTTGTATTCTGCACCACCCAATGGATGTAGAAGCACACAACATCCCACCTGTTTAAAAAATACAAAGGGAAGCTTTTCAGTGGGAATTTGCGCCCAGAAGCCTGCACACCAATAGAAGTATTACTCATATATTTGTGGGGGTTGTACTTAATGTCTTGTAAGCACCATCCCACCACATCGATGTTAGCTGTCCCCCATATGTATGGGGTATCACAAACCACGCTCACAACGCTACTCACAAAGAAGCTCCAACCCAACAAAAAGAAGCCACGACTCTGTAGGCTCAATACCTATACCATCCCCCAACCTGCCCCAAACTACAGCCATCGAATGTCTGTCGGAACTCACACCTACTACCCAGCTTGCCGCTCCCTCACATAACCAGCCAGCAAAACGTGCACGGCAGACACAATCTGCTTTCCCACACACCACTAAAAAGAGAAAGCGCAACCAGATAGTAAGCCAGCAACATCTCCTCAACACGCAAAACTTACTCTCCTCCGGAAAGAACAATCAACCAATAGCCAACTCAATAAACGCACGACACACTCACATACCGCTTGCCACAATCACCCACAACACAGACGTTTACACAGACAACTACCTCCTCCATCCCACAAGACAATAGTACCAACCCCTTCACACAGCAGATAAGTAACATAAACCCAACCTACCGCATCCACAATAATCCAACCTTCAAGAATACAGACTACACAGAACCATATGTACAGCACAGACCTCAAAGAAAAAAGAAGATGCGAGCTCCTTGATGTAACCCAATGCTTATCTAGCCTGAGCCTGACCCCCTTGCGCACTACCCACATCCAACAAGAACTTTGGACGTACAAGAAAGACGAGGCCTTCTCTATGACACCCACTGAGGCCTTAATCACGCTTTATCATGATCATCTGGACGTCCACCACATAAATAACTGAAATTTTTTGCATTTGCAACAAAAGGGGTAGAGATGCTGGCCCCTCAGAAAGACAGAAGAAATAGAAAAAAAGAAAAAACTACGCAGGCAGTGAAAACCACTCCCCACATTAATTTAGGAAAGGAGCCACTTTGGTACCGAGTACCGTAAAGCTCCTCCACCGCAAAAAGGAAAGGGAAAATCAATGGGGATCATGAGGGTTGCAGGCTTGGCCTGAAACCGGCTCCTGATGAGAGTTAATAATAGTATTGGAAAGGGCACGTCTGGTATGGACAAGTTAAGCAGCAAATTTCACAGAGTGCACATGGAGCTTGGAGGCAAGCTTCTTTACTCTTTGAGAATCAAGACCCAGTTCCTTGAAAGGCTTCAGAGTGTGAGTGTTGTAAATGATGCCACCTACACCCAAAAGGATGATGTGGAGAGTAACGGAGGCTCCTTGGAGAATGTTGCAGATATCTTTGTACAAGCTATTCCTTTGCGGCGTTCAGCTGGTTCTGAGGTCTGGTGTCTTCACAATACTTGATCTCAACGAGGTGGATGTCACGCCGAGATTTTCTGAGGTCTTTAGGTCGATGCTGTGTGGGGTTGGTGGCTCTACTGGTGGCTGGCGGTGCTGATGATGAGGTGCTCCCAGTCTCCCTCAATTGCCCCGTGCCACTTCGATGAACCCACCCCCCTACATTTAGTTTGTTGTAGACAGAAGCATTACCATACACACTACGCTCCTATGATTCTAGAAAGATGGGCCCTACCCCTATTCGAGCCTAGTTCCATTCCTAAAAACCATCCAAGCTGCTGCTCACACTGATATTGTAAGTGCATTTTGTGAAGTCTGCTCCTACCATTTAGGACTCTAATCACTGGATCTGCTCCCTCCGCCCTTTCAAGACATGTACATATGCGACGTCTGTAATTGTATCTACCATTGGCAGTGCCTACTAAAAACCAACTGCTACAATGCCAACGAGCGAGAGGCTATTGACACTAATAACACATGGGCCTGCCCAGCCAAATGAAAATGAAATGAACGAACGGACCTTTAAATCTCTCTGTGAAAAGTTGGTGAAGTCTCGTGGAACCCAACATGAGAGCCAGAAGAACTGCAAAACACTTGTGAAAGTTTTAGACGCAGCCACCAAATGTACAAAGAGCATATCACAGCACCAAACCTACCGCAACCTGCACCAGACACACACCTTAATGATTTTCAAAAACAAGGGTTCTCAGCCAATCAAGAAAGAGACTCCTATCAGCCCTATGCTATCAAATTTCGGAACAAAGTCAAATCTAACATCCAGCCCACCAACCCTCAAGCAGACATTGCAGGCACTGGGTGCTGCGAGTACTGGACCACTGACGTTGATCTCTGAAGCACCTAGGAAACGACACCAAATCTCCCTCAGACGAACCTCCTCCCAGAAGTGCTCAATGCCACAGTAGCTTGCATCTACACGTAGACGGAATATGCAAAGGCATGCTCAACCCTTAGCGCCTGAACATTATAGGGCTTTTGAAAAAGCAAAATACGGCGGCTTCAATGGCAGCATTCACCCGCCCCCAATCTTGCATCGGCGCTCGTGGGCCTCATCACACGCAAAGATACTGCTACCTCCAGACATTCAAGCCAAAAGATTAGAAACTCATTTTCACGGATGCTTCCCCCCCGCATTATCACCACCCTACATAAATGGGCCCTAGTTCCTAAAGTAAAAATGGCATCCCCCCTTGACCATGACCCCACACTCCCTCAATACTGGAGCGAACACCCAAGAGATAAGGCCTTCGGGCAAACAGCAATGCCTTCTCCTCCAATTTTACTGGTTTCTGTATCTGCCATCACATTTACCATCAAAACACCATGTATCTAGCAACAAGGCATGCAATTTACTCTGCTGCCCTTAGCATAAAGGCAGCAGCTACCTTCATGTTCCTTCCCTCCTGGAATAAAAGGATGGCCACCAATCCCTACACATCGCTCTGACGCAAATATTTGAGAATATGCAAATTCTTGGGCTACATATCATCACACCAATAACCCCAATATGCAGAAGTACTCCTCTAAAACAATGTACAGTTGCGACTTCCCAAACACACTTGGGATTTGCGGATCATTGCCATATGGAATACTAAAGGTAGAAAATGCCTCAATGCCTACAACAACAATTGGCAGAAAGAGCTTGCCAAAGGAAATCCTGGGGCAAAGTGGGCAATCAATAGCAGACAAAACGACCCCTTCCCCTCTGCCCTTAGCACTGAAAAGACTCCAGGTCTTAATAAAGGAAGGAAAATACCCAGCGACCGCCTCCATCAAACACCATAAGGCCCCCAAGATAAAACAAGTACCCTGGATCGACCCTAGTGCTCTGACAAAGCAACGCAGCTCCAGCCCAAACCTGACCCGCAAAGTACAAGATTGGCGGGACTGGACTGATGGCAGTCTTAAAAAACATGAATAAGGGCAAGTCGGCGGATCAGGTGCATACCACCCTTGCTTAAACGTATCCCATTCAGGGCTGTGCACTACGCCGTATTTCCAAAATGACACCGTATATACGGTACGGTATACGCCGTATCGTATATTTTACCGTATATTACGGTATGAGCAAAAGTAAGGTGCCAAACCGTACAGTTCGGTCCCACCGTACATTACATTTTGACCGTACGTAGGCCGTTTGGCTCCAATTCCGGCCCAAAGAAACCCTAAACCCTATACATTTCTATTCCTTTTGCAACAAGTATATATGAATAAAACACAATTTATTAACTAGGAATCAGGTACCGCGTCCAACTTTGAGTTTCCATGCAAGCCCCTGCTGCCTTCGAAGATCCCTACTGGAGCAGACCCGCCGACACGGCGCCGGGAGACCCACCGGAGCCTCCCACGGCGGTCTCACGGCGGTCGAACACGCCGGAGAAGGAACAGACAGTCAATTTGAGCTCTTGCTAGGAGGGACTAGAATGCTAGCATTCCTTTATATAATGTTGCTTTCAAAACAAACTCTTCCTTTGTAAAGTCCTGAGCTGATATTTGGTCTGCTCCGGTGTCGTCCTGGGGCTTCTCCGGCGCCTTTTTCTGATTTCCGGCGCCGGAAAAAGATGACAGAAAAGCTAGTGCCACTCCGGCGCCGGACTCGAGCCTTTTCGGCGCCGGAATTTTGATCGACGCCCCGTCTTGTCGGCGCCGGAAATGAGACTAAAGTTTAAAATGGGGCGCAAGCGTAAACAAGGAAGTGTTATATACTGGTGCCTTTGCCGTGTGTGCTACCCCATCATCCAAACAGCCTTGGCTTGTGCAACTAGATTCCCTTCGTGGCAGGCCTGCGTAGACCATGCAACAAAAGTACATGGGCGCAGCAAGCACATGTGCATTGATCACTGCAAGAAGAATGGCACAGACTGGCCCACCCACAGATTTTGGGTGTGTGGCTTTGGTGGCCTTCCACGGCAGGCACAGGATTCTCCAGCTCATGCGCCCAGCCCTCCCAGCTTGCGACTGCGTGCATTAGGCCCAGCAGCAACTCCAAGTAGGAGCAGGGGTGCTAGTCCTGCTGGCCAACTGGTAGGGTGATTAATGATACGATGCAAGCACCTGCTGTGCTTGCTTCATCAGCATGAACACACACACTTCGTTCATGCACGCAAGCACACACATACACGAGCCTGCACGTGCGCAAGCACAATGCAAGAAACACATCATGAGCATGCAAGCACGATGCAAGCAAGCAATGCTACGTTTGTGCGCACAACACTTCATTCATGCACACGCTCTTTAATGAGCCTGCAACGCATGATGATGCACCACACAGGTAGTGCAGGCTGAAATGGCAAGGGCAGACCAGGACGCGCACATGCGGGCAGCACAACCAGTGAGCCGGAACTTGGATTCAGCCTTCCATCACTCCCAGGCAAGTGTGCTTCTCTCACAAGCGCACGCAGTTGTATATTGCACGCACACGTTAGAATGGGTTTGCACACACAGGGCAAATGCACAACATACAAACATGCACGCAAAGGCACAATGCACATGCGCACATGTGAACGCAAGCAAGCACGCACGCTGCAAATGAATGCGCACATGACGGACGTGTATGTGAGCTTGCAAAAGCGATCGTGCACATTCATGCACGCACAGCATTCATCACGTATGCATGTAATCGTGCAACACAGCAACTCTTGCTGTTCGTAGCGAGCAAGACCTTGTCCAACCTGTTGCTTCACAGGTTGGTGTGCCCACTGGTTTTCTTTGAATAATAGTGCGCACACATATACCAAGAACACAAACGTACGCACACACGCAAGTCAGAAATTGAAAGTAAGATTAAAATCCTCCTGCAAGCATTTGCGCTTTCGAACATACACACACACACACACACACACACACACACACACAAAGACACAGGTGCGTGTGCTTCTACAAGGACAAGCACACACACGCACACGCACGCACACACTAATGTATTGGCATGCTGACTACTTTGTTGGTTTTCAGGGTGAGAGTAGTACTGAAGATTCAGAGGACCCTGATGCTCCTGGCATCACCAATGAGCAGCGCATGACCATGGAAAACCAACAGCCTGGGCCTGATGGGGCTAGGAGTGTGCACCGTTCTACACAAGCACACTATTCCTTCACCACTGAACCGAGTGCGACCACTCAGCAGCATCTGCTGGACTGCTGTCTCCAATTCCTTGAGCTGAAAGCTGATCTGAACATGACCCAAAGGGGGATTGATAAATGGCTTCTTCATTACAGGAATGCCCCGTGGGTGGATGCTGATCTCCGTGCCAACTTGCCTACAAATTTCAAGGCTCTGCACACAGCTTTGCGCGGGTTTGGCTTCCCTGCTGATGATCTGTGGGAGTACGACACATGCCCTTGCAGCCACATCTATAGGTGTGCTTGTTTGTGTTGTGCACTTTGTGATTAGGTGTAGCAGAATATGTATTGCTTGCTCCATCAATCATCAGTTTGTGGGCAATGCAATATGCTTGCAATGTGAGTAGTGGAGTGATGAAAAGCAAGACTAGATTGTGTGAGGGGGCTTTCTCACACATGTCATTTCAAAATCAGTCTTCTCAATGGGGCTACACTGGCTGTGAGGCCTCTGTCGCCTTGTGCTGTGTCTGAATTTCAGATGACAAGGATAATGCCTGATGCAAGTGGACGAGTGCACACACATATATGCTTACATACACATTCAATGCTGCTCGATGCACTGCGCTCTTGCAGGTGTGAAAGCAAGGAGGAAGAGAGTTGTCCATTGTGCGACAGGCCAAGGATTGGGGAAGGAGGCAGGAAGATCTTGAAGGTCCAGAGTTTGGAAATGGTGATGAAGCGGCTTTACGAAAACCGAGAGGGTGCGTGCGGGTTCTAGTGTGGTGCTTTTGGATGGGGTGTGATTAGCTTGGTACTTCCTGGATTTCTGAATGGCATGCATTTCACGCCTGAAAACACAGGGCAAAAGGACAATGCTTAGCATTGGTGTCACACACACTTGCTGTCCAGCAGGCAACTCTGCCAAGGACGGCAGCGATGAGGACTCCGATGAAGATGAGGAGGGCCGCAGCGAGGAGGAAGAAGAGGAGGAGGAGCAGCGCGCCAAGAAGAAGCGCAAAGGTGAATTGTGTGGCCTTCTGTCTTCTGCATTTGTGTGAAATGCTTCTCTCTCCAAAATATGGCTGGTAAGATTGCAGCTCTCATCGTAGTGCACTCTTCTACTGTCTGTCTATCTAAGCTGCATTGAACTCTTTCGTATGAGCTCAGTTGAATTGTGTGGCCTTCTGTCTCCTGCATTTGTGCATAATGCAGCACTCTGAAAATACGGCTGGTCAGATTGTCAGATTGCAACTCTCATTTCTGGCTGTGCACTGCTCTTATCCTGTCTGTGTATCCAATTGCACTCTTAAGAATGAGCTACTGAGTTATGTGGTGTACGTGCGCAGGCGACACCGACGATGAGGGCAGCTCTTCAGAGGAGGACATGCGGCGCGACAAGAAGAAGCCCAAAGGTGAGATGTGTGGCCTTGTGTCTTTCTATCATTTGTGTTTGGAATGCAACTTCTTACAAAGTATGGCAGATCAAAAAATGCATTCTCCTCCTGATGGCTTATCTTGATGCTGATGATTCTCACAAGCCCTTATGTTTCTTGCTTTTATTTTTTGCTGTATTAGTCCAAATGCAGCAGCAAAGGCTGTAGCTGATAAGCCATGTGCATGTGTGGTGCGCCCACAGGTGGCGCGAAGCCCAAGGGCAGCAAGGACGAGAATGACAAGGGCGGCAAGAAGACGGAGCTGGGAAAGAAAAAGAAAGGTGAGTTGTCACCTCTGTGATTTGCTTTGCTCTAATTTTTTCACAGTTCATGCAGTTATTGCTGCCTTTTGAAAAATGCACAGTTACTCTCCCAAATGCTGCCTCTCACAACGCAAGGAAAACAGCCTGCACCTCCTGTTTCACTGTTCTTTTACATGCCCCCTTCAGCAAGGAAGGACAAAATTGCTGAGCATTTCCCTCTCCCCTGGTGCCTGTGCAGATGAAGGACAGAGCGAAGGCCGCCGCTCCAAACGCACGACTGCCGGCAAACATCCAAAGCATGATGGTGCTGTGGAAGGCAAGAGCAAGAAGGGTGGCAATGTGCAGAAAAAGAAAGGGCTCACCATCTCTGGTCCCATCAGGGCAGTTCCAGCCAGTGCCTTATTAGACAATTTCTGATGTGCTAGATGTCATTCGACTGACTGGAGCGAGATTGGATGTTTTTACATTTTGCACATTTTGCACATTTAGCACGCACTGTTATGAGTAGATTCTTCTTTCGGGTGCAGGAGGGAGGGGTCTTGGATATGTGAACTGGGTTTGTGGTGAATTCTTTTGGGGTGGTCTTTGGGTGCAGGCGGGAGAACGGACTAGAAATTGGCATGTATTGTCCGTTGCTCGTGTTTTATTCTTTGATCCTGATTGAACACTTGTTTGCAATTAATTTGATTGAAGCACTACATTGCAGAGGGGGCATTACCAAGCACACAGATATGAACAGACAAAATGAAAGAGGTGGGCGCCGGAAAGTCCCCAGGACAGCGCCGGAAAACGATCAGTCCGCAAATACAGATAGTCCCCGGCGCCGGAAAGTCCCCAGGACGGCGCCGGAAAAACGATCAATACAGGTAGTCTCCGGCGCCGGAAAGTCCCCAGGACGGCGCCAGAAAAATGATCAGTCCGCACAAACAGCATCAGGACGCAGCTCCAGCCCAAACCTGACCCGTAAAGTACAAGATTGGCGGGACTGGACCTACACTGGCAGTCTTAAAAGACATGAAGAAGGGCAAGTCGGCGGATCAGGTGCATACCACCCTTGCTTACTAAGTTAGTAAACGTATCCCATTACGAGAACCCAAGAGGCGTAGGTATAACCAACACCATCTCACGTGCAGATCTAGCAGCTATTGCAGCCACAATCATTCACGGCTACTCCCATATAGCCACAGATAGCCTAACCACAATGCACCAGTTTATAAAGCAGCTCTCACACCCAAACCTCCACCGCCACCACATCCAGGGAGATGTCCTCCGATCCATTGCCAGAGCAATCCACCAGTCACCATCGCCCATTCATTTCCACAAAGCCAAATCCCACGCAGGTATTATAGATTATAGGCAACGAATTTACTGACGCTCTTGCTAAAAAACAATCACAACCTACTCTGACGTTGCTGATACCTTTATCAAAACAGCTGGCCCTGAGGGAAATTCCTTCTACAACATCTACTGGCTTGCAGGAGGATATGAAATAAATTAAATTTCAAAGAATTACACAAACACAGCCCAGTCACCTACCTCAGGCTCTGGTACCAATCCAATTACCATGACGCCTTGCAAGCACACATGCACCCCCTCCACAAACTAAGAACTGCCAAAACCCTAGCAAACCACCATGAATACTACCAGACCCTTATCAAAAATGGCACAACCAATGGAGCCGCTAGCAACGCTTCCTAACAGCATCCTATGTCCCTGTTAAAACCAAGTGCATCATTTGAAGTACAGAACAGGGACCCTGTACAACCAAAAGCATGCGGTATGGTTAAAGCACTTAGTAAGTCTAACTTGCCCTTTCTAAAACTAGACAGTGCCCTGCATGTCCTTTCTGGATGCCAACACAAGCAAATAAAAAATATAATCACTGAGAGACACAACTTAGAATGCAGTATGATCATGAAAGCCACCAGCAAAACAGGCTCCTGCATGGCCATCCATGGATATAGGTAGCAGCGATCGGCTGGCTATGCAAAATCTTCAGAGTTCTTATACAGCTTAAATTAGGATTATACCAAAGTGGCTCCTCTTCCTATCTAGCTTCCCAGACGAAAATAGGATTAATTTCTGGATGCCCATCTCAGCAAAAACAAAAAGCAACCGACTAGCAATGAAGGGTGGTGGGTTCTTAGGAGTGGCAGGGCAATTGAGGGAGACCAGGAGCACCTCAACAGCACCGCCAGCCATTAGCAAATCCACCTTACTACCCAGACAGCATCGACCCAAAGATATCAGCATTCTTCAACGTGACGTTCACCTCATCGAGATCAAATATTGTGATGACACTAGGCCGCAGAACCAGCTCAGCGCCGCGCAGGAACAGCATAAAGGCCTCTGCTCCACCCTTTAAGGAGTCTTTGTTACTCTCCACACCATCCTTTTGGGAGTGGGTGGCACCATCTACAACAATCACACGCTGGAGCCTTTTAAAGAGAGAGCCCTCAGCTCACCCCCTCCTCCTCCCCCACCTCCCCAGTCAGCTACAGCTGGTCATGCTGCTGCCGCTGCTGCCCAACCACCTCACAGCCACAGCCAC
>Ga0307968_1004000_pt1 | contig 12113 bp, 8 predicted proteins | sample OrgLakmetagen650_FD_201834 | JGI IMG/M metagenome (GOLD analysis project Ga0307968, IMG submission 201834) | Saline water microbial communities from Organic Lake, Antarctica - #650 | ecosystem: Environmental > Aquatic > Non-marine Saline and Alkaline > Saline | place: Antarctica: Organic Lake... | reverse complement strand
ACTGCTCATTTGACTTCCAGTGGCATGTGACACGCTTACACCTGGTTGCGTTTTGAAATAGAGTACACACGGCCATTACTAAGTGCATGCACTGCTCATTTGACTTCCAGTGGCATGTGACACGCTTGCGCTTACACCGGGCATGCAGTTGGCTAGTGACGGTGCATGCTCTCATTCTATCAAGGCACGCTATTATTGGAGATTGGAGGGGGAAAAAGGAGGGGGGAATCAGCAGGAAGCTTGGAAACTCAATGCTGTTCCAGGCAACAGGTCATACAATTTGCCAACGGAGCAGAATGGGGGAAAGGTCAGATTAAGGGCAAACTTTGGGGAAGGAAGATATTAAAGGTGGACGTTTGGGATGCCACAGGTATGTGGTATGTGCATGAAAACTGCAGGGCATCCGACGACAGGAATAAGGGGACAGAGGTTAGACAACGTAAGACCAACAGGGGCGCAAAAGAGAGGAGCTGAAACTAATTGTTTGACACGAGCTGTTGCGTGACAAATGAAACCCTGACATTTCAAAGTGCAATTTCCAAAAAGCCGGGCTCTATAAGCCGGTAGAGAGAACAAGAGGCTGTAAGGGGGACACACAAATGCGCGAGTGCTTGCCATACAAAGCACGTGCTTGTGTTCAGTGGGCAAGAGAGAGAGGTTAGCTGTCCTCAGACCATAAATGCCACAGACTATCTTGTTGTAGAGTGAGTGTCAAAGAAGAAGAACACAAAAGGACACACAACCTTGGGCTTGCAGCGCTTTACAAAGTACTTTTCGCTAGATGACAGTTCAAGCATGAATGCATACGATTGATTTAGCGCGTGAATGCACAGACACTTATCATTCAGCACGTGCGTACATGTGTGCCCCCGACGTGCATCCTCTCTTGGTTTTCCTTCCCACCTTGTTTATTACCTGCACAGGTACGACAGGGGGTGTGAAAGCTCTTTAGAAAAGAAGCACTTAATTATCTGTACGCGTTATGAAGCATCCGTCAGCAGAAAGTGCAAGCACATAGCTGTCACATTCCGTCACACAGCAAAGACTACAGCAAAGACTCACCAGCATCGTTGAACTGCACAGCGCATAGTACAGAGTCAAGGCCACCTGTGCAAACAGAAGCATGACACAATGTAGTCTCCTCTGTCTAACATGTGCATATGACATTGACAGTTGAAAGGCAGGTATAAGCGCCCTTTTGCTGCGAGCAAGCAGCCATGTATTTGTGCTGCTGTCAATTGTAGATGCATGCTAACAACATGTGCACGGCAACCACAGGTGCTGTTTAGTTTACTACTTTTGCTCTATGTGTGCATTTGCGTACTCCTCACCGTGACGGACAGCCATACGCTCTTTGCTTTTATTTCGTCGATACCACTACCTCCTCCTTTTCCCTCCCCATCGCCCATGTCGTTTGTCCGGACTGACGACTTGTGCCCATGTATAAGGGGCTGCCTTTCCGACATTACTAGCCCCTGAATTAAGAATACAAAATATTATTATTGGAACTACTTTCAAACTAAAAACGAAAAAAGTCCCACTTTTAGTCTTTTTTGTCAACAAAATGAATGTATTCAACGGCAGTAGTGTTCAGTTCCTCCCACAAGCCAACTTTGTGCCGTGCAAGCACCCTATAGTTAGGAAGACACCGCGGGAAGTATGCGCTCACACACAAAGTTCTCAAGCACCACAACAAGCACCAGTCAGAAGTTTGGAGCAAGTCACGCACCTGGGAAGGAGGAGCATTCTGTATTCTGCCCCTGTAATCTCACTATTCCTTCAAAGCCACCTGCTCGCTCGAGCTGATCAAAACATTTCAAAAGTGTTTGTGGCAGGTGCGTACAGTTTGTGCTTCTTCTCTTCTAATGTTATTCAGTGATGCCCTTTTCCTTGCAGGTGCTAAGAAGCGTGATCAGCCCTCGCCTTCTTAGTTTAATAACCCGTTGATGAGGAGAAAAAGTCGTGCTCAGTACACGTGCGTATTTGCTACACAGGAGCAACGGGAGAGACTGGGCGACGCGTGGTGCTCGCCCTACGAGCCAGTGGTTACCAAGTGATCGCAGGATGCCGGGTACGTCCGTCCAATAAAGAGGTGTCTGATACAGCATTGCAGGGTCAAGCGTACAAAAGTGCGCAGCGAATAAAGCGTCAAATCCAAACTCCCTGTCATTGCGCAAATGTAGGCCTCCTCCAGCCTGCCTCCTCCTTTAAAAACCCAAACGAACGAACGTGCCCTCCTGCCATCCCAAGCAGGATCCCAAGAAGGGCGCTTCTCTCGGCTTTGGATTTGACAATGGCATCAAGATCAACGAGGCTGATGTGACCAAGGGACCAGCGTGAGTGCCCTTTTCGTTTTTCTTCCCACGTAACTTGAGACTTGGTTGGGACGCCTTACCTCAACCAAAGGAAAATGCCCTAGGCTGGATTCCAAGATACGTTTAATAATGTCATTAGAAAGTGATACGTTTTTGTACAACATTGTTTAGGGCACCATTGGATTGTAGTCACGAATGTAAAAAAAGGTTTGGTTGACAATAGGGGGCAAACATTTTCATCCTCTCCTTCTCCTAACGAAAGACTGTTCAAGCTTTACCAGCCTTTCTCTCAGGTTGCTGCGTAAGCCGTGCAAATGTAGCACAGGCACACTTAATTTGCTTGATCTTTCTGCCTTCTGATTGCTTTTTGTTGGGCGGCTTGAATTCTTGCTTCAGGTTAACCAGTTTTGCCCCCATGCACTCAGTATGATCATTGTTGCTTGCAAAATGTGAGCTGTGACAGCCTGTGAGCTGTGACAGCCTGCCATCACAGGCCTAACACCACACCACACTTCAATGAGCTCTCTTGCTACTTGGAATGTGCTTTTTATTGGTAGTAGCATAGGTTTGTGAATTGAGCTTAAACACACATGCTAAGAATAGTCCCTCAAGCGTTGGCCATTAGTATACTATCGTTTGCTGTGTCGGCGATTCTGCTTGCTTTTTATGTGTAGGGTTGGCAAATACCATACGTCTATACCTATACACGTTGTTAGTACAGTATTGTTTAGCAGGGAATTTACCGTACATACAATCGTATACGGTGTTCACATACAGTCCTAGCCAACCCTACGGACGTGCCTAAGATGAAGCCTCGTTGGCTTCAAATCTCATGTTCAACTCTAAATCCAGCGCTGGTTTTGTGTGCTCAGGGTACATAAAACCAGCACATAAAATCAGGCACATAACATCCATCTGGCACATGAAAAGCAGCACATGACATCCAGCACTGGTGTATATGTGCTTAGGGTGCTAGCGCAGGCGATGGAAGACGCGCAAGCAGTCATATGTGCCACTGGCGGAAAGACGGTATCTGTCGATGAGCAAGGGACCATTAATCTGGTTGATGCTGCAAAGGTGTGGCATTCCTTCACATTCCCGCACACTCTGAACTCTGAAAGCTCTGTATAGTTACTGAAACTGAGGCTCTGGAACATAGCGATTGAACATCAGCATGCTTGTTAAGTTTGACTCTAATATGTATACAACTGCTGTACTCTCATATGTACACAATTGCTGTACGTGCAGGCAAAGGGCATAAGCAAGTTTGTGCTTGTGTCGTCGCTGCTCACAAATGCCAGAGCTGTGGGGCAGCAAGGCAACCCTACTTTCAGGATATTAAACCTGTTCGGGGGGGTGCGTATTATATTCATCCTATGTTCATGTTTTTATCACCTGCACGTTTCTATCAATATAACCGAGTTGCCTTCCCCTCGTAATGCTGTGTTGCTTTGCTAGCTATTTTTAGAGGTGCTAGCTTTTGAATAAGTAGGTAGCTATCTTACAAGGTGCTAGCTTTTAAATTAGCCTTGTTTAACAAGGTGCTAGCTATTTCACAAGGTGCTAGCTATTGTGTAAGGTGCTAGCTGTTTTACAAGGTGCTAGCTTTTAAACAAGTTGGTAGCTAAATTGCAAGGTGCTAGCTATTTTACAAGGTGCTAGCTTTTAAACAAGTTGGTAGCTATCTTACAAAGTGCTAGCTGTTTTACAAGGTGCTAGCTAGTTTGCAAGGTGCTAGCTATTTCACAAGGTGCTAGCTTCAAACAAGGTGGTATTTTACAAGATGGAAAACTTGGTGCAGTTAAAAAGATGCGCTTGGTGATTAAGAAACACACAAGTGCAATAGCACCCACATTTGCTCCTCACAAGTTTCTGCTGACTCAGAGGCCTTATGCTAGTAACATTTTTTATATCATGTGCTTTGTGGCCCGTCCTGATCTAAATGAAGGGGCACTTCAGGGCGTTCTTAAAATCACCCTCTATTCCTTGAATTTCTTAGCAGTGACTAGCTGCAATGGACAGTGCTGCTTGCCTATTGTTCCTGCTTTGTTGAAGCCTACCACGCACAGATCGATTATACTATGTTGTTTGCTTTATGTTGAGCTCTTCAGCCTGCCTTGCTGAGCCTCAGCCTTTTTGACATAGATATGGTGCTTTTTGAAATCGACATTTTGCACTCATGCTTATGCTTCAAGGACAGAGTGATGGTGCTTGGCTGCTGACTGAATAACTGAGTGCTGTACGTTAGTTATTGAAAGATTGCTGTTTACTCGTGGGCCCCCGTTCGTGTCTGAGGACACCGCTTAACCGTAATAATTACCTCTCTTGCTCAAACGTGACACACATAGACCTGTGTGTATGTGTGTACCTGTAGGTGCTCGATCACAAACTAGTTGCTGAGAAGTACTTGCGGGCTTCTGGGCTGAACTACACGATTGTCCGTCCTGGAGGCCTTGCCAAAGAGTCACCCCAAGAGGTAGGTTGGGTGTGGGCAAAATTACACCAGATTGGAGTGGTGGTGGCGGTGGTGATAGTGAGCCCAAAGGTGTGCACCTGTTGCACATCGTTACAATGGTAGCAACAGTGTGGGTGATTTGCAACTAAATTGTTTGGCTCATCGGCTGCGTTATGTGACGATCATAAAATTTTGGTTGGACACATTTACTTCCAGTTCCTACGATGTTACATTCAGCGCAACTCGCTCCTTGAAGCAGCCTCTTAGTTGTTGGTATAAAGGAAGCACGATTAAATGCGCAGTTGCAGACACACGTACACCCTTGCCTCTGCCAGCCACAAAAAACTGACAAGCTCAGGTTGGCAGCAAAAAGCAGGGCCTGTTGCGTACGAGCAGGTTTTTTTTTGCGGACCTTTACCTTTTATCTTATTCAGAGGAGGTGCCAAGTGAGGGGGGAGGGCTGGTCTCTTAACCGCTGCTGCCACTTACTAGAATGGCACTGAACACACACATACACACACACACACACACAAACACACACACACACACACATGCACCATGCATCAGGTTGGAAATTTGATCTCACAGCCAGAAGACACGCTGTTTGGATTAGACTCAGACCCTGGCAGACGCATCTCACGGGATACGGTGCGCTTTCAGTGTAGAACACTAAGCATTGCACCGGATGATTGAAAGCTGCTGCTTACAAAGACTTGCTTTTTGTTTTGCATATTTGTTTCGTTTGGTTATCCTTTGCCTCCCTCCTCCAGCTAAGCAATCTTTTGTGTTAGCAATTTCCTCTCTTTGCAACAGCCCATAACAGTGTGCGTCACAAACTTTGCACCTGCTGACATTTTAATGTGGAAGGTCCCACTTTGGGCATTAGCTAGTTGTGTTACGCAATTTATAGCACCATGCATGCTAGGAGAGGATTAGCTCATTGTGTTACACCATTTATAGCACCATGCATGCTAGGAGAGGATTAGCTAATTGTGTTACACAATTCATAGCACCATGCATGCTAGGAGAGGTCATCACGCCACTGCGACCCAATGGCTGGCCCCCTAGATTCCAAACTTATGCCTGAAGCATGACACTGAAGACAGGCAAGGAGCAAGGAAGTCATAGGAATTGTTGAAAGAGGAAGCAACACAGGCAGGCCCACACAGGCAGTGGAAATGATTGCTTTGTTGTTGATAAGAACACCACGTGAATGAGGTAAGTCATCAACAAAAACTATCTAGGCCCTGATCCCCATTTAAAAAGCCATTCCTCTTTTATTCTCCAGGCGGATGTTGTGTGGCTCTGCATCCTTTGGGTGGTGCAGGACACAAAGCACCATCCCCTCCTAATCCATGCCGGTGCTGAATAATTACCCGCGCCCTTTTCTTTACTTTTCATTCAAGCAGTTGGCATAATCCTGAATGAACCATGAAATGATGTGTCCCAGTTTCATGTGCCTTTCTAGACAGGCCTACTGCACCAATTCCATCAGGGTGTTGGTCAACTCGTCAATCTCTGCGCTGTTGTCCCCCTTGTTTGCAGGTGGCAGCTGTCTGTGTGGCCGCTTTAGGTCAGCCCACGGCAGACAACAAGGTATGAGCTGCAAAAAAGAGAACAAAAGAAAGCTGTCTGTGTGGCCGCTTTAGGTCAGCCCACGGCAGACAACAAGGTATGAGCTGCAAAAAAGAAAACAAAAGAAAGCTGTCTGTGTGGCCGCTTTAGGTCAGCCCACGGCAGACAACAAGGTATGAGCTGCAAAAAAGAATACAAAAGAAAGCTGTCTGTGTGGCCGCTTTAGGTCAGCCCACGGCAGACAACAAGGTATGAGCTGCAAAAAAGAAAACAAAAGAAAGCTACCTGTATGGCCGCTGTATGTCAGCCCACGGCAGACACCAAGGTGTGAGTGTGCAAATAGAAGAAAGGAAAAGATGGCTGTCTGTGTGGTCCCTGTTAGTCAGCTTACAGCAGACAACAAGGTGTGAGCGTGCAAGAAACGTAAAGGAAGAAAATCGTTTATGTGGCCGTTCTAAATCAGCCCAAAGCAGACAAATAGGTATGAGCGTGCAAGAAACATAAAGAAAGTAGCCCGTGTGGTTGCTGTATATCAGCCCATAGTAGACAACAAGGTATGAGCGGTTGGTTGTGGAACAAATAACAGGAGGCAAAGCATACGCATTTATTGGAGGGAACCCTATTTTGAATTTGGATGTTTAAAGTAGCGAATGACAGGCTGCTGACAACTGGCGCATTTTTCTCAATCTGCGCGATCCTAAGCATCCATTTTAGCATGGCAAAGCCATATCGGCACCTACTTTGCACCTTTTTCCATGTTCGCCTGCATTGCCACTGTTTGCTGCGCAGGTGGTTGAGGTGGTTTCTAGCCCCACAGCCCCTAATTTGCCTCAAGAGGAATGGTTCCCCTGACCCACACTGAGTGGTCATGGAGCAAGGGTGAAGTAATTGTACTTTTTGATTTGCATATTTGGCCTAAATCCTAATTTCTGTTCACCGCCACAGTAACCAAAATACGCTGAGAGTCAATACACTGAGAACCGCCACAGTAACCAAATACACTGAGAACCAATACAGAGTTTACAGATAAAGCCTTCAGTCAAAACGTGCGACTGCTAGGCTGTGTATGTAAAACGTGTTAAGATTGAAAGAATTGTTGTTGTGGCACCAGACGTGTAGCACCTACAAAAAAACCCTTGGAAAGGGAAAAAAGGCACAACGCTGTTTGTGACATTGCAGCACTGAATAAATCCAGTAAAAACAACCAAGACCACAAATCCCTATGCATCTCTCTGCCGCAAATACCCACACATGTGTGATTTCCTCGGCACCATCCCATTAAACCAACTCCAATATGCGAAAGTGCCCTTCTGGAACAACATACAAATACCACTTTCCAAACACTCCTGGAGATTGCAGGTCATTGCCATATGGAACACCAAGGGCAGGGTCTGCCTCAATGCTCACAACAAAGACTGGCTAAAAGAACTTGCCAAAAAAATTCCTGAGGCAAAGTGGGAAATCCAAAACACACATAACCATCCCTACCAAACAGCCTTAGGTTCCGGACAACACTCCGGACTTAACAAATTCAATAAGCTACCCAATGACCACCCTCAAGCCTCAGAAGGCCCAGATAAAACAACTGCCCTGATTAGCACTCATAATTGAAATATCAATGAAGCACCCCAAAACAGCTCCAGCCAAAACCGAACCCGCAAGGTAAAAGATTGGCGGGATTGGACCTACACTGATGGCAGCCTCCAAAAGAATGAAGTAGAGCAAGACACCGGATCAGGTGTATACCACCCTCACTTAAACGTTTCCCACTATGTAAACCCAAACGGCATGGGTATAACCATCACCATCTCACGTGCAGAGCTAGCAGCTATAGCGGCTGCAGTCATACATTGCTACACACATATAGCCACAGACAGCCTTACATCACTGCACCAAATCAAAAAGCAGCTGTCACACCCGAATCTCCATAGCCACCACATCCAAGGAGATGTCCTTCAATCCATTGCTAAAGCAATCCGCCAATCACCATCGACCATCCACTTCTTCAAAGTAAAGTCCCATGCCGGTACTATCGGTAATGAACGCGCCGACGCCCTTGCTAAAAAGGCAGCCACCACCTACTCCGACATCGCTGACACCTCCATCAGAATAGCAGGCCCTCCTGAGGGAAATCCCTTCTACAACATCCACTGGCTTGCAAAAGAAGGCATAGAAAAACAAACACAAACCCATACTCATACCAATACAACAAACATGGCCCATTCTCCTCCCCCAAAGCTTTGGTACCTGCTAAACCACCATGACGCCCTTCAAGCACATATGCATCATCTCCATAAACTGGGAAACGCCAAAACTGAGCAAAGCGAACTACCATGCGTACTACCAGACCGCATAAAGGACGGCACTGCCAATGCAGCCGCTAGCAATGCTTACCTAACATCATCCAATGTTTCCTTTAAGACCAAGTGTATCATTTTGAAATACCACCCCATATAATTAAAAACATGCGGTATTGTTCAAACTCTCAACAAGTCAAACTTGCCCCCTCTGCCCACATGTAGACAGTGCCGCGGGCCCTGCACATCCTTTCAGGGTGCCAACACACGCAAATAAGGAACATGATCACCGAAAGACACAACATAGCATGCTGTATGATCTTAAGGCTATCAGCAAAACAGGCTCCTTACGGTCATGCATTGTCTCCAAAGATATAGGCAGCAACGAACGAATGACCATGCAAAATCTCCAGGTTTCTGAAACAGCCGAAAGTAGATTTGTTTCCAAATGGCTTTTCCCACCCCGCTTCCCAGATAAAGGCCGATTTACCTCCAGCCGCCCAGATTTTGTGCTGGTTACTCCCATCGCTACAAAAGCAACAAACTAATATAGGGGGGTGGGTTCTTCGAAGTGGCAGGGGACAATTGAGGGAGACTGGGAGCACCTCAGCAGCACCGCCAGCCACTAGTACAGCCACCAACCCCAGACAGCACCGACCTATAGACCTCAACAAAACTTGGCGCGACATCCACCTCGTCGAGATCAAGTACTGTGAGGACACAAGACCTCAGAACCAGCTGAACGCCACAAAGGAACAGCACAAAGATCTCTGCAACATTCTCCAAGGAGCCTCCGTTACTCTCCACATCATCCTTTTGGGTGTGGGTGGCACCATCTACAACACTCACACTCTGAAGCCTTTCAAGGAACTGGGTCTTGATTCTCAAAGAGTTAAGAAGCTTGCCTCCAAGCTCCATGTGCACTCTGTGGACTTTGTTGCTAAACTTGTCCATACCAGACGTGCCCTTTCCTGTACTATTATCAACTCTCATCAGGAGCCGGTTTGCTTCAGGCCAAGCCTGCAACCCTCTTGATCCCCATTGATTTTTCCTTTCCTTTTTGTGGTGGAGGAGCTTTACGGTACTCGGTACCAAAGTGGCTCCTTTTCCTTAATTAATGTGGGGAGTGCTTTTCGCTGCCTGCGTATGTATGTAGTTTTTTCTTTTTTTCTTTTTCTGTCCAATGCCAGTGGCATGGACGAATCGTGTGATTTCCCCTGGATTTATAATGTGAGCAACGGTTTTACGGTTAATTGGTTGTTTAGCCAGTTTAGATGGTCCTCTTGTAGCAAACTCGCTATCTTCTCAGACTGCAAGTCTGAGTACTACCATCGCCTCTTAAGTGTTGCTTGAGCCGTTGCTTCCTTCTCGCGTAGAGAGGGAGGAGACATTAAACACACCTTTATGGGGGGGCTTGGCGGACAGCGTTAGTGACTGTTGGTTTCTTAACGGCCTGTTGCAAACTAAATTGCCTGCTGACAGCTCTGGTTTTACAATATCTACCTTGCATGTCTGATTCTTTTTGTGGTCTTTTTGAGTGCGGGTCAGGCAGGTTTCCCCGCTGCGTTAAAACTTAAAAGAGAGTTTAATACTTACTTACATTGAACACTCAAGTTTCCTTGACTTTCATGTTAAATGAAAAAGAATCCATGCTTAGGCATGATTCGTCGTGACATTAAACAGGTTATGCACAATGTCAGCAGATTTTCTTTCCGTATTAATGCACGCTGGTGTTTTCCAGCGTAGACTTATAAACTTTTTTAGAAGGTTCCCTTTCCTATGCGCATACTTTGGAAGTGGACACAACCCCCCTGACCCACATAGCTTTACTTTTTAAAATATTTGCGCGGTGGGGGGTTGCCTGGTGCAGGAACCAAAGTAACCCCGTCCCTTAATCATGCTGGCTGTGTCATCACTACCAGCGGAGTCTTTTCTATTCTTTTTTGAAAGTGGAGACAGCAACATGGCTCGGAGGCCGTTCTTGCGTACTACTCTAGTATGTGACCAGTGCCTTAGTGAAGACGAACATGTCTAGAACGAGGTGCACGCTCTTTTGTTTTGCCGAGATCATCGGGTGAGCCGAGGAAAGAGCATTCCTTTTCGTTTGCACCTTATTTCGAGGACTTTACAGTGGCCCTTTTCCTTTATTTTTGTTGGGAGTGGTTTTTCACTGCCTGCGTAGTTCCTCTTTTATCTATTTTGAGGACTTCATACTAATGGCCCGTCTTTACTCGCTGCATCAACATCTCTTTTATAATTCATTTCTTAGCAGAACACAAAACTTTTTCATTGCATTTCTGAGCTCATGGACGGGCCTGTTAGATGGGGCCGGTGACAGTGACGGACTCGACTCGTCGATTGCAAGGAGAGTGCAAAACTGCCTGCATTTAGAGTTATTTTTGCTGATGTCTCATTGCATGTATAAAGAAAATAAGCCAAGTTTTTAAAGTTCTGAATATGAGGTGGCATTTTGCCACCTACTACAAGAATAAGGAGGAGTACGCTACAAGCACAGCTAGCCAAGCAACCAAAGAAAAAGATAGATGTCTACTACCTATATACTATATGATATGCGGCATGAATCAGCATGCTAAGTTTAGGGAAATGCTCAAGGCTTTGCTCACATAAACTGGAGCCACAATACCAAGCCCTGTAAAAAATCAACAAGTTCATATAGGCATATATATAATGCCACAGCTATCTGCTTTGGCACGAAAAAAGATGAGCCACCACTAATGTACAGTCTCTCGTGATGCAGACGATGGAACATGTACGTCCCTCCTCTACAAGAACTGTGCCAAGTTCCACGTAAGGCAGTGAAGGCACAAGTTGAACCTTCTGTCTGTATGATGCTATCGCAGTTGCTTATATACAGCTACTGCAAGCAGAGCCTTACTGTAGTCAGAACGGCCCACGTCTTGCACTCACTCACTCACTCACTCAATTAATCCCCCAGTTTCATACAGTCAGAGACAGGCAGTCACGCTCGAGCCCTGACTGCCATTTAGAAAGCTACTCTGTGTGTGTATGTGTGTGTGAGTGTGTGTGTGTGTGAGTTTGTATGTATGTGTGTGTGTGCACGGGTGTGAGCGTGTGTGCGTGCGTGAGTGAAATGCACGTGCATGTACGTGTGTGCGGATATGTGTGCGTGAGCGTGTGCGTGTGATACGCATGGTGCAAGTACACGTATGAGCATGTGCGTGCATATGTGTGCGTGCGTGCGACGCAGTGCGACGCCGAGCGTGTGTGTACGTGCATGTGTGTGCTTGTGCGTGTGTGTGTGTATGTGTGTGTGTAATATGCACATGCATATGCAAATGTGTGTGTATATGTGTGTGCGTGCGTGAGTGTATGCATGTGTGTGTGACATGCACGTGCATGTGCACATGTGTGTGTGTGTGTGTGTGTGTGTGTGTGTGTGTGTGTGTGTGCGTGCGTGTGTGCGTGTGTGTGTGTGTGTGTGTTCGCATA
>Ga0307968_1003998_pt1 | contig 12119 bp, 7 predicted proteins | sample OrgLakmetagen650_FD_201834 | JGI IMG/M metagenome (GOLD analysis project Ga0307968, IMG submission 201834) | Saline water microbial communities from Organic Lake, Antarctica - #650 | ecosystem: Environmental > Aquatic > Non-marine Saline and Alkaline > Saline | place: Antarctica: Organic Lake... | reverse complement strand
AGCCAAGCACCTATCAGCAAATGCGACTACAGTGTACAATCTCAGTCTGACCAATGAGGAGGCACGTGCTAGGTTATTGTTGCTGGTTGGTGTGTTAATTTATGATGGACACACTAGCCAAGCACCAATCAGCAAATGTGACTACAGTGTACAATCTCAGTCTGACCAATGAGCAGGCAGGTGCTAGGTGATTGTTGCTTGTTGGTGTGTTAATTTATGATAGACACAACTAGCCAAGCACCAATCAGCAAATGTGACTACAGTGTACAATCTCAGTCTGACCAATGAGGAGATGTTCAAAGTGCTGCAAACATAATGTCTTAGTCAGTTCCTACATCATAGGTGCATGCACATGTGTTTTCCACCCCGGCTCTTATTGGCAGGAACATGAGCAGGAGGAGGAAGAGGAGGAGAAGGAGGAGGAGGAGGAAGGGGGGTACTTTTAAGTGAGTTGAGTATGCTGAGAGAAAGAGGATTCCGCTAAGTACCCAGCGGAGAATGTTCTTGATCCCGGGAGGCAAGTGCAACAAAGTGTTAGCTGACTTGGCATATTTTGCGATTAACATACGTGTCCTAAGTAAAGATTTTGATGAGCTGGAATGAAGCCCCTCACCATTGGGCTGCGGTTTTGTTCAACATCACAGTGGTGGTGGTTAGAAATACCCCCTTGGATGGTTTTGCATTACCTCAAATGATACCATTACTCACGCTTTGGACTACACTTTGAGCTCTATGCCACCATCGAGGTTTGGAATAGCATGGTTCAATTTTGTAACGTTGGCCGCCTTGCAATTGCCACCCCAGACACTCTGAAGCCCTACTAGTATCGCCTGAGGCAGGTTTGAAGGGAGAGTGCTACTTCTTCAGGCATACAACAAGTTAAGGGATGGTAAAAAATGCTATTATGTCCGGCCCTTGCGCAGTTCAATTTTGTATGGTGGCAGTTTCGTTTCTGTCACCCCAAACTCTAAAACCCTACTGGCATCATCAGGTGAAACTAGAGACTACATTGCTAGGACGCGAGCCTGCTTACGCACCCGCAATATGTGTACCAGATCCTGATTTCACCAGCACCAAAGTGAAATCGACGTGCACTTGGACACGTGGCTAGGCTGCTTACGCACTTTTAATATACAATGTGTGTGTATGGGTGTGAACGCACATGTGTGTGTCTGTGTGTGTATGTGTCGGTGTTTGTGCGCGTGTGTACGTGTGTGTGTATGTGTGTATGTGTGTGTATGTTTGGTGTGTGCATGCACATGCGTGCGTGCAAAATGTCATTCTCGACACCTGTACGGTGGACACCGACAAGCGAAAAAGTACTCACGCATACCTGCTCTAGTCCCACTGGACGTGCACGGGCTCTCATCATCTGCTGCTCTCCTTGTGTCTTTGTTGCACGTCCCGTTTCCTCCTCTACAGGTCTGTCAAAAGCAAGCACATGCAAGCAAGTCAGGAATGGTGGCTTTCATTCCTGATTGCACAAACACATACCGCCAGTGAGCATACATATCATCATGAAAACCTGTTTATGCATTGCACACATAAAACACCCCAAGGGGCACGCGCCGTGTGCTGGCTGAAGGGTGCGCTGGACTTAATTCTGCGCTAAGGTCTGCGCCTCAGATCTTGTTCCATACTTTAAGCAAAAACCTTAAAAAACAATTCAGCCGGCGTGGCCAGAATCTGGCCTTGATGATCAGCGGTGGAAGTAATTTTCAAGAAGACGAACAGGCACTCGTCAGTCTGGCATTATTAAGTCTTATATAAATAATATAAGTAATATGTAATTTTATGCTGATTACGTGTAAAGTAAAGACGTGACCACCTATTTGTAAAAGGCGAATTCACGCTGTATGATATCGTTTTAAATTATAAACAGTACATTCGCACCGCTTGTTGTCTAAGCCAGCATGGGATTCATCCTTGCACCGCTGTGAGTGCTGCGTGCATGCGTCGCGGCTTGTTAGTCTAAAACAATTGATGTTGCCTACACTCTAGTTAGGTGTTTTGTGGCAGCCATCAGCGTGCTGAAATAAAACTACAATTGCATCGTGCTGCAGATCATGATATCACGAATGTGAACTTGCCCTCCCCACTCATTCTTCTGCCTTACAACATACCACACGACACACAACAGGATCCTTCCCCTTCTGCAGCTGGTGACGCTTGCCTCGCTCCCAGCCACAGCCGTGTACGCGGTCGTGGGCCTGCTCTCCACACCCATCATCGTGCCTCTACTAATTGTGAAGCACATCATCATCGTCGTTCTGTGGAGCCCTGTGGTGCGTGTGTTTCTATTGCGTGCTCAGCACAAGAGGGGTTTGGGCGATAGCAGTTGAGTGTAATTAAAGACATCACAAAGCCACACAATAAGGTCAGTACATATTGTCGTCCTCGATAGTGGAAATGTGAGTGAGATCACACAAAAGGCAAATGTTGAATTACAGTTGTCCTTTTCAGTGCATAAAATTAGCTAGCATATGAATTCCGTGTATTTCTGCGCCAACTTTGTATGACTGGCACGTTGAATTAAGTTTTGTTGCAATTATAATCGTTTACCTTATTTTGAGTTGTAGCAGCAAACAAAGCACTGCTTGAATGACCTGCTCTTCTCGTGCAGATCCTGGTCACGCTGCCCATTGCCATCCCCGTCGGAGGCATCCTCGCCTTCCTGTGCACGGTCAAGCACGTGCTGTGCTCCTTCTGGACAGTGTTCACTCCTCTGCTGTGGCCTCTGTGCTTCCTGTGCAAGTGGTGGTGCACCACCTGGTGCATTGTCTGCGTGAGTATCCTCCTCTTGGTACAGCCTTGCTGTTCATTGCTTTTCCTGTCTATGCATCATCCGCTGCCTTCAACAAAAGGAAGATGTGTTTTGCTTCTTTTGGTCACCATGAAAAGGAAACGCTTGTCATGTAATTTCATTTGTGCACTGGTTTGTGGACGTTGGCAAGTAAAAACTTGCAGATTGCTTTAACCCCTCATTGGAATACCCGCTGTTATTATCAACTTTTGCATCCAGTTCCCTGATCAGCAGCATGTTTAGAGTGGCTTTGCATCGCTGCAACTTTTTGTTCAACTTTTCATTCCACTTCATGATCTCAGCTCCTTTCTGCGTGTTGCACTCTGATCATACGCAGACCCTCATCACTGACACCATCATGCCCTGGCTGGCTCCCGTCCGCTGGGTGATCATCACTGCCCTCGCACCTAAGCTGCTGCTGTCTTGAAGGATTGCTGCGCAGCACACTGACGGGTAGTAGTAGCTGTAGATTAGATCTAGCAGGAACCATGTCTATGCTGTAACTACATACTGGTTTTAATGTTGTGATTGCAATAAAGGAACTGGTTACGGATGGGATTGTTTGGAGGGAAACACATTTGGAAGTCAGATGTACCAAACATGTCACTTCAAACCAGAAAGAATGAAAATTTTTTCACATAATGGATTTCCGCTGAAACCACAAAACGAAAGAAGCGGCCTCGTATAACATGTTTAGCAAACAATTATCAAATTAAGCAAAGCATCATAACAAATGTTCTGATTGCAGCTTAATGAGGGTTGTTAACAGTACAATATTGTTTGTTGAGCACAGTACAATATTGTTTGTTGAGCAACAGCATAGAACAGTGAGGCTTGTTGCTTAAGTGTGAAAGAAGCAGCACACATATATTTGCTTCATTTTGAAGGAGCCTACATAATTCCCCAATTCACACCTTTGGGTGGCACCATTTCGAACACTCACTTGATGAAGTCTTGCAAGGACTTATGTGTTCATTCTAAGAGAAAGCCAAGGCTTCATCTGAGCTCCATGGTGGGTCTTCGTTAACCATGTTGCTAAATGTCCATACAAGAAGCACTCTTTCCAGTATTGGTACAAATATCATGAGAAGCCGGTTCTGGCTTTGCCTAAAACCCGCCTGATCCCTCTGATCCCCATCGGTTTTTTCTTGAATATCTGGAGTCGAGGACTTTTACAACACTCGGCGCCAAAGTAATTCCTTTTCCTTCATAATGGTGGGAGTGGTTTTCTTGTCTCTCTCTCTTTTCCTTTTGTCCCTGGTAATTGTAAACGCGCCAGGGACAAATTCCACGAGCTACATTGCGCAAGCGCAAGGGGCAAGCACTTGTGCAGTTGTGCCTGAGGCTGGACCACATGCAACTGTCACACTGTCACCACGCGTGAGCTCTTGCAAAACAAATTCACAGCAAGTACTAGCAACTGCTGCAAAAAGTGCCATCAGCTTTAGTTATAATCCAGAAAGTCAACTAGTAGTGGCCTCCGCCAATTCCGACCAAGCGCTTTGCAGAGCACAAGCGCTCGAGATTTAATTAAATAGCGACAAGGCTTAGGCTCCGAAGGATCAGTAAAGGACAAAGCCTTCATCCCTTCTTTGATTAATAAAGGTAGGGGGAGTCAGAGTTTCGAGTTTTACTCAGGCTCTCTTTGGGATTACTGTCGTATGTAGCAGGAGGGAAAGGAGCAGATGATGCAGGTACTGCGCAGTACCACATGCGTACGGCATGCGTACGCTATGAAAGTTCACCACTTAATGTGCTATACCACCTCGACATATTGATTAAACTTGCTTACCGATATAAACTTCTTAAATCTGTGTTAGAAGAAACAAATTTTGATAGGTGCCGGAAGCTTGATACCTCTTTTTCATTGAGTAAAAAATTTGTTGGACGACAGGATGCCTTTTGCGTCATGCTTGTGCTTGCTTATCACGCAGATATTAATCGATGCAGCAGCAGGTTCCGTCGAAAACAATTTTTGGTCCAACGGAAGAGCCACGTAAGGCTGTTTTTTTTATGTGTGCCTTGATTGACACTGCAAGCGCTCAGCATCCAACTTTATTTTGGCACACACCAACTGGTTGGTAATTATATTACTCCAGGTACTATGGCGCGGCGCCTCAGGTCTCAGAAGCAGTGAGTACTGTTAAATATGAGTGCTAGCAATCAAATGGCGCACGCGCAGAAGCTGCTCTTGCTAGAGCTCTTGCTAGACTCCTCTTAATAAATAGTGCACAAGTACTTAACTATTGGGAACTGCCAAAATGCAGTTTGATCCGTTGAGAGGCGAAGGCTCCTTTGGTATTTTGGCATATGGCGCCTGTGGTTACACCAACGTGCCGGTGCGGTGCTGATACGTTGGAGCCGCACACACATATTCGCATCACTTTTCCATTCTATTTTAACCGCATCACGTGATGAGAATGTTCCAGCTTTTTGCATCAACGTGCTGTAAACAACGTTGTTACGTTTGTGCACACACACATGCGGGCACTAGTTTTTCTGACCGCGCTGGCACGTCACCATCCTTGCAGAATGGTGACATTCCATTCTTGCCCTTCCAAATGGCAGCCTCCGCCAATGTCAATCCCGGTATGGATAAATGAAGGGCTTCTTACCTATGTGCATTGACACCCTTTTCTAACACATTTCCGCTAACTTCATAACTGTCTTTTTTGATTGGCGTTACTTTACCTTTCCCACTAAACCAAGAGTGCCTAGTTTTCAGCTAGAGAGAAAGGGTTTCACATTGACCTCAGCAGTTCTAGTTTGCTCGCATTGTGCGGGCAGTAAGTGAATTTCACAACTGCTCATTGACCCTCACAAGAAATCATTCTTAACGCCTGGCACCAGGTTATCCCGGATCTTGTGGACGATGCTATGCAGTGAGGTGCAGACCCGGCCCCCTGATTGGTGCGGCAGATGAATGTGAAAGTTATGGTGCTTCATGATTTTGTAGACAATTCTACCCAGTGAGATGCGGCCCCAGCTTCCTGATCGGTGCAGCAGATGGTAGTTACGATGCTTCATGATCTTGTAGACAGTTCGTTGCGCAGTAAGTGCAGACCCGGCCCCCTGATCTGTGTGGCAGATAAATATATTAGCTGCATTTTTCTCTAAAGCCACCACAACACGGCAGGCTTGCTCTTCTGCCTGTTGCAGATCAGTGGCAGAAAGTTATTTTGTTACAGCAAGCAAGTTATTTTGTAACAGGTTACAATTTATTTTGTTACAGGTTATTTTGTTACAAGTTATTTTGTTTTAAGCCGCAAACAAGAGTATCAAGCACATGTTCCTTGTGCACAGGTAACGATGGCCGGCCCATCCGTATCGTATACCCCATTGCAGCTGATGGCACTCAAAGTAAAGTGGGACTACTTGATGGCTACGGGCCGTACCTGCCGAGCATTAACGACACAGTGAAAGACTCCAAAGGAAGGTGATCGCGTTCTTTTGATATACCTAATGCTTAAACATTTTTGCTGAGCACTTGTGTGTTGTGGCAGAGGACTCATAGAATAAAGGAAACCGTTCTTGTCATTAGCACTTGTTCCAAACACACAGTGTTCAGCAACACTTTGTCCTTGTAATTTACACGTGATTATGCACACATGCACACAGTGTCCAGCAACACTTTGTCCTTAACATTTACACTTGTGATTATGCACATAGCCAAGCCCTCAGTTTATGCTGCTTTCCTTCACATATACGTGTGCTTGCAGCACCTACCTGTATTCCAGAGAGCTGATGGCGCAGCTACGGCCATCTCAATCCATGTCCCTTGAAGAAAAGAATAGAGGAACAAAGTAAAAAACATTTATATCCTTTTATAACACACATTCAAGACCACGAAATCCAGAAAACGAGCACGCACAATGTCTCTGTGACACACCATTTAAAACAAACACAGGAGCTTCCCGGGAAACCCAGGTCACACCGGTCCCGTGAACGGCAGCGAATACGGAGGCATCGTGGACGTGCAGTGTGATCCGTCCATCATACTTACTGTCATCATTGCTGACAGCTGCCCTTGCAAACAGGTACAGTCCCTCAATAGCACACATCTGAGCACAGCAATAAAGCGATCGTACAGCTGTGCTGGTTGTGTATAACATGCATCTTGAGTGGCGCAGGTTTAAAGCGACCGTACAGCTGTGCTGGTTGTGTATAACGTGCATCTTGAGTGGCGCAGGTTTAAAGCGACCGTACAGCTGTGCTGGTTGTGTGTATTGTGCACCTTAAGTGGTGCAGGTGCCGTCAGAATGTTGTCAGCGTTCAGAGTGACCATCTTGCTTAGCTGACAAGCAGGCTTTAATTTGTACATTTGTACGAATCCCCAATGCTATCTGTGCCAACATTTTCTTCTTTCCTCTTTTACCTTCAGACTCAGTGTGTGTTGTACAACACTCCAACACGACACTCAAAGTATGCTTTACAAAAATCAACAAACCAATCTTTTGAAGTTCAACATTTCTGTGTGTGTGTGTGTGCGCGTGTGCGTGTGCGTGTGCGTGTGTGTATGTGTGTCACAACACTTCAAACCAGGTGCTTGCTGAGACTGCTCCCGGGGTGAAGCCGGGAGGGGAAGTGAGACGTCAGGAGTGGTGCTGTGGACCAACAGCACCAGGTGAAAGTGGAGGGTTGGTGTTATTAGCTATAGTGCAACCCACACAGCGGCTTGACTTTTGTGGTGTTGTGTTTATTTCCGATCATCAGCTGGAGTGCATGCAAGGCAGGGCATGAGGAATGATGGCACCTTTTTGTGTGATGCCAAAATGTAGTACATTTCCACTTTCCCAGCCGTCCTATCTTTTTTTTTGTTGAGAAGGTGGACCAATAAGCCATTTTGATATTTCGTGGAAGGCAATGGAGATACTGGCCCATCCACTGTACCCAGCTATTAACTTGGACTATCAGCCAGTGTAAGTTAGTACAGATTCATGATAGGACTATCAGCCAGTGTAAGTTAATACAAAATCATGATAGACTAGCAGCCAGTGTAAGTTAGTACAAATTCATGATAGGAATATCTGCCAGTGCAAGTTAGTACAGATTCATGATAGGTTGCAGAATGCAAGTGGCAAGCATAGCAGGTTGCATCGTTTTGTTAAGTCGAGCTAACGCTCACATGCGCATGCGTTGGCTCATAACGGTGCAGAGATTGTGAAACAAACGAGAACTTGGTCGTTGACAACTATGTCAGCAAAGTGATCTACAGCAGGAGGTAAGCTATGCCTGTTGTTAATGCACTCATGCTCTTGTGTCGGCCCTAGATTTTAATGCAGGAAATGGTGAGAACTTCATGCATCAATTTGAGAGAAGAACTGATCATGTTTAACTCTAACCCTCTCATCATTTTAAACTCTGACCCTTAAGTCATTTGTCTAAACTCTAACCCTCACGTCACTTCATCTCTACACTCACGTCACTTCATCTCTAACCCTCATGTCATCCACGTCCAAACTCACGTCCAAACTCACGTCACTTCATTTACACTCTGACCCTTAAGTCATGTCTTTACTCTAACCCTCACGTCATTTCAACTCTAACCCTCACGTCACTTTATTTACACTCTGCCCCTTAAGTCATTTGTCTAAACTCACATCACTTTATTTACACTCTAACCCTCACGTCATTTACACTCATTTACACCCTGCCATATTGTGTTGTAACTTAGGTGGGGCATCGAGCCAGGTACGAACACAAACAGCCGCTGCCAAATTGCAGGGAGCTTGTGAATGTCTTGCCCAAATTGTGCCTACAACTCAGATGTTCTTTCTCTGTAAAACTGATGCAAATTTTGAATGTGCAAGCAGAGCTTAGCAGGCAAGCAACACACGAAAGACGTCCTTTTCAATGATCTACAGGATGGAGTTGGTTTCCTTACTTTGCAAGGGAGGCAACTCTGCATGTCCAAGGTAAGAAAGAGGAATTTCAAGCCACGCAGGCAGCAGTGAAAGCATGTATTGAGCATCCTGTTCAAAAATGCAAAGCGACACCACCACCACACTTGCTGTTTTATAAGGCCCCCCAAGGACGGCACTCCTTTACAGCAGATAGCACTGACGCTTAGGAGGTCCTGGTCTAGATTTTGTTAATGGTGCATGTGCTTTTGCTAATCAATCTTAGCCATTATTGGGTGGGAGATGTATAAGGTTTTTGAGGCTTGATGATAACACAAGTGAAGCAAAAAGGAAAAAGGCTTGATGAAAACACAGGTGAAACAATCAGTAAAAAGGGCTGCGTGGCTTGATGAAGATTGTATTGTAATAAACGACGTAGCTGGATGAAAACGCAGGTGCTGGTGAGGGCGCTGGTCCCCCGACTTTTTTTCAAGCATCGTGTCCCAACCCTCGCCCAGGTTTGTGCATAGAGGGTGTGGCGTTTTGTTAAGCTTCTCTTGCCAGTGCAGAAAAGGTTCAAACTGCTGTATCAAGATTTTGTGGTAGAGCCAGTCTATATTACATTTCCATTAACTTTTCAGCCGATTCGCACTACTGACCATTTAGCCAGATACTAGCAAAGCCATTACTCATTCTGTTCAAATCTGCCATTAGAAGGATCTCGGCATTTAAAGATGTTGTCATGCCAGCACTATGTAAACAATTTTCCCAAGTGCAGATGCATAAGACTATTAAACTTTCCACGACATTATTTTGTATTTAATGATTTCTGCCTTTCAAGTATTACCATGATACTGCAGAGGTGTCATAGTGTAACCTTCCCTACTGCCTGATCTACTTATAAGCCTATAAACTACTGCCTGATCTACTTATAAGCCTATAAACCTATAGTATAATTAGAGGCAGTAAGAAGCCAAGAGCAACTGCACAGCAAAACAGGGTTGCAATCATTCTACTGCAGGGGTATTCTTGCCACCGGATCTGCCCAAGGATGTCACAGAAGATAGTCCCTATGACGTGCCTGTGAAATACGCACCCACTGCAACTTGCGTGCACCTGACAGAAGGGGGAGGGCTTTCATTTCGATGCCGCAACTGCAGGTAACATGGAAGTGCATTGGTTTTTGTCGCTCTGGCCAATTTTGACCTAACAAACTACAATTTGTAATGCAGTCAAGAGGGGTTCCAGCCATTTGACGGGGTCCAAGCCATCCATTTTAGCATCAAGTCTAACGGCACCCTGGATAATCCGGAATTTACCGCATCACCAGCAGGCGATGTGAGTAATGAGTGGTTTTGGTAATTTAGGTACAGCAAAGCTGCCGTGGCCTAGAATGAAATGGCGCTTTGTGCATGGTTGTTAATTGTTGACGGCACCCTTTACCTCAAAAGTTATTTTACAATTGCAGATGACAACCATTTGTATACTGTTGTCAGGTCAAATTACGGTCACTGCAAAGTATAAGACTCAGCACATCTACTGATATGGTTGCGCCTTCGGACCAAGAAAGGCCTCCAAGGTGGAAAAACCATCCAGCAGAGGAGTGATTGTACTTTGCATCGCTGGTCCCTAATGCTTCTACCAGTTCTCTGGCCCATGCCCTTGTGCGCTCTCTGCACACACATGTGTGTGTGTATCTACTACTCTGAGTCTACTCAGCTTAGCGTGGTTGCCACACTGCTGCTCCTTCTCCGGAGCTGGGACCCATGACTCAGACTTATTGAACAAGACATAAAGAAACTCTCAATTGCCAACCAAATTAACTGCCCTGTCACACGATTCGTCGCTGCCAACGATTGGGCGTGACACTGTTTTCGATCTACCAAATGTTGCTCTCATAAGGTCAAGTTTGAATGCCCTGCTTTTAAAATTTTATGCATAGTTACTCACATACCGCGTGCCTGACCATCTTAATTTGCAGGTACCCCAGATCAAGATGTTTGTAATGGTTGACGAGTTCTTGGACATCCAATTGGACGGGGAAGGCGGGGTGGTCAGGACAGAGGAAACGAAGTACTGCGGAGTGGAGGCATACTTTGGTGGGTGGAATACCAAATATATAATAACCTCAACCTGCTATTCAGTAGCATTACACCGCAAGCGTGTGAGCATAAGCAGTCACAAGTAAGCGTGGCATGAAGGGAGCAGTCAAAAGTAAGCAGTCAAAAGTAAGCAGTCAAAAGTAAGCAGTCAAAAGTAAGCAGTCAAAAGTAAGCAGTCAAAAGTAAGCAGTCAAAAGTAAGCAGTCAATATAAGCAGTCAAAAATGAGCAGTCAAAAGTAAGCAGTCAAAAGTAAGCAGTCAAAAGTAAGCAGTCAAAAGTAAGCGTGGCATGAAGGGAGCTTTCTCATAAAGTGATCATACCGGCAGGAGAACTACCAAATACACTCCTCATAAAGTGCTACTCTCTCATAAAGTGATCATACTGGCAGGAGGACTACCAAGTACAATCTTCATATCATACTAGCAGGAGAACTACCAAGTACAATCCTCACAAAGTGCTCATACTGGCAGGAGAACTACCAAGTACAATCCTCACAAAGTGCTCATACTGGCAGGAGAACTACCAAGTACAATCCTCACAAAGTGCTCATACTGGCAGAAGAACTACCAAGTACAATCCTCATAAAATGCTCATACTGGCAGAAGAACTACCAAGTACAATCCTCATAAAGTGCTCATACTGGCAGGAGAACTACCAAGTACAATCCTCATAAAGTGCTCATACTGGCAGGAGAACTACCAAGTACAATTCTCACAAAGTGCTCATACTGGCAGGAGAACTACCAAGTACAATCCTCACAAAGTGCTCATACTGGCAGGAGAACTACCGAGTACAATCTTCATATCATACTGGCAGGAGAACTACCAAGTACAATCCTCATAAAGTGCTCATACTGGCAGGAGAACTACCAAGTACAATCCTCATAAAGTGCTCATACTGGCAGAAGAACTACCAAGTACAATCCTCATAAAGTGCTCATACTGGCAGGAGAACTACCAAGTACAATCCTCATAAAGTGATCATACTGGCAGGAGAACTACCAAGTACAATCCTCATAAAGTGCTCATACTGTCAGGAGGACTATCAAGTACAATCCTCATAAAGTGCTCATACTGGCAGGAGAACTACCAAGTACAATCTTCATATCATACTGGCAGGAGCGCTACCGAGTACAATCTTCATATCATACTGGCAGGAGCGCTACCGAGTACAATCTTCATATCATATTGACAGGAGCGCTACCGAGTACAATCTTCATATCATATTGACAGGAGCGCTGCCGAGTACAATCTTCATATCATATTGACAGGAGCGCTACCGAGTACAATCTTCATATCATATTGACAGAAGCGCTGCCGAGTACAATCTTCATATCATATTGACAGGAGCGCTACCGAGTACAATCTTCATA
>Ga0307968_1003994_pt1 | contig 12130 bp, 10 predicted proteins | sample OrgLakmetagen650_FD_201834 | JGI IMG/M metagenome (GOLD analysis project Ga0307968, IMG submission 201834) | Saline water microbial communities from Organic Lake, Antarctica - #650 | ecosystem: Environmental > Aquatic > Non-marine Saline and Alkaline > Saline | place: Antarctica: Organic Lake... | reverse complement strand
GGGTCTTGGCCAGGTCCTGCTGCTGCTGCGCCACTGCTCACTGCCATGCTACAGCTGCTGCTGAACCCCCAAGTGGCCAAGAGAAGAGAGGAGAGGAAGGGAGGGAGGAGGGGGACCCGAGGGCGGCCCCCAGAAAGTTGAAAACCACTGCTCGGCGGCAGCAGGTGAGGGAGGACCACGAGGGCCCGTGCGTGACCCGCAGAGCCCGCTGGCGCAGACACCCCTCGCGAGGGCCACGTGAAGGGGAGACGGCGAGGCTGGTCTCCTGATAACCATGCATAACCAACACAGGTCGCCAGACCCGACAAAAATTGAGAAAGCCACTGCAACGAGTACAGTGGCTCTATTTATTTATTTATTTATTTATAGGCGGATGAGAGGGGGACTCAGAGATAGGAGCGGACTTTTTGTCATGGTTATTAAGGATGCACGTTCAGTCTGTCATGACGAATCATGGTACCGGCTTAGGCATGGATTGCAAGTATAAGCCATATGCTACTGTCCTTCCACTGTGAAGAGGTCGTGCTAGACGTACGTGTCCTGCCAAAGCCCCCATAAAGGCGTGTTTAACGTCTCCTCCCCTCTTGACGTGAGAAGGAGGTGACGGCTCAAGCAACACACCGAGGTGATGACGGATGCATGTACCTGGAAGGAAGAGCGAGATTGTTACAAGAGGACCACCTAAAATTGGCGAAACTACCAGAGGGGGCTTACTGAGGTAAAAGTAAAAGTCTACACTGGAAGTCACCAGCGTGCATTAAGGAAAGGCTCTCAACTAGTGCTCACACTAGCCAGAGCCCCACCGAAAAACGAAAAAGAGAAACAACAGAGACTAATGAGGATCCGGCGGGTTGTCAGCCATGCAATCCGGCCTGCGCCTAGCCCTCCTGAAGCCAGCCGCTCTACCAGTAGCCCCCCTCCCAGATCCCCCATTATCACTGTTGTTGTTGTTAAAGTGTATTTTGTGTCTTGTTTTTGTGATCTTGTTTAAGCTTTTTATTGCATGACAGTGTAGTTTAGTAGCTAGTTGGCGCACTTAGTGCGTGGGGATGCCCAAGTTTAGTAGAGGAGTTATGGTGTACCGATTGTAGAATGTGCCCCTGACTCCAAGAAGTATAACATGAAGTGTGACTATGTTGTTTCGAAAGATGCCTCGGAGGCTCCTTGTTCGTAGATGCTGGATAAGAGGTTGTTATTGGTTGTGCACTTTTTCAAATGTCTGTTGCGGGTTTATGTCTGAGCATAATTCGATTTCTATACGATGTATGTTTCTGTCCCTAGTGGGAATCTGTTTGGGATCCAACAAGTGCCTGCCTCTTCCCTCAATGGGCATAACTAACATGCCATCTGGACAGCTTTGATGTCTAGTTGGAATGTTTTGTTGTGTTGGGAAAACCCAGTCAGGAATGTTTCTTTCGATGCCATCGGGTGGTTCAATGTTAAGGTCAGATAACTTTTCACTGTTACAAGCATCCATTGTAACAATTGCTGAGCACAGCTTGCCTTTACTGATCTCTTCACCACAAAGACTAACTGCGTGGTGGTGTCGGTTTATGTGCATTCTTTTCAGAGTATGGTTGTTGCACCTAAGAAGTACGTGTGGAGTACGGAGTATGTGCTAACTGAGGAAATGCCTGAAAATGCGCATTTGTGCGTTCAGAAGGCAGCCACTTCATCCGATCGACACCATTTTAGTACCAAAGTGTAGCTGGCATTGATAACTACCCGGGCATGTGCAGTTTTATGTGGGTCGCTTTGCATGCTGAGATAGACTGGATTAAGCACACATGGTGCATGTAACCCTAATGTGGTGATTTCCATGGGAAAATGGCTCAAATCATTGAAAAACACCAACCACTCAGCCGTTTTCTTTCATTTTTGTTGCAATGATACTCTTTTCTAGTAAGAATTCTATACCATTAAAAAATATTCCTGGTTGGTGCAGTGCGCGATCTGGTGAAGAATCTGTGGTAAAAAATGGCCTGCACGCCACAGCAAATTAAGCACACGGCCCCAAATTGGCAAGTTCCAAATTTTACAGCTTGCTTCATATTATGTAAAACTTGGAGCTTGCCAATTTGGGGGCGTATAAGCCAAAGAGCATATAAAAACTTGCCCATTTTGGGCCTGAGTTAGCCTTCTCTGCGAAACTACCAGATAAACCGTTGCTCACATTATAAATTCCAGGGGAAATCACCCAGTTCGTCCATGCCACTGATTTAGCATGGCATGTCCGTTGCTACCTGCAAACATCTGTTTACAAGAGCTGCAACCTGAGCTCAATTGATGGTGTTGGTCCGCTCAGATCAGTTCTTTTCTTTATATCATCAATGTAAGTTCCCTTCCAAGAGGACGCCTCTCTGTACATGCGCACACACGCGCGTGAATACTTGTGCACGTGCAGCATGCGCACACACACGTGAATACTCGTGCACGTGCAGCTCAGAGGGCCAAAAAGACCTCGCATAGCTCGCATTGTGTTTATTAACTATGTGTGACCCCCTTGCATTGATCGTTTTGGAGTATTAATTGGGTTTTTCAAATCTCGGATTAAAAATTGCGCAGGCAGTGAAAAACCGCTCCCCACATTAATTAAGGAAAAGGAGCCACTTTGGTACCGGGTACCGTAAAACTCCTCCATCAAAAGAAAAAGGAAAAGATCAGTGGGGATTGGGTGGCCTTGCAGGCTTGACCTGAAACCGTCTCCTGATGAGAGTTGATAATAGAGCTGGAAAGATCACGTCTGGTATGGACAAGCTCGGCAGCGTAATTGACAGAATGAACATGAAGCTTGGAAGCAAGTTTCTTAACTCTTAGAGAGCCAAGAGCGACCCAGCTCCTTAAAAGGCTCCAGCGTGTAATTGTTGTAGATGGTGTCACCCGCTCCCAAAAGGCTGGTGTGGAGGGTAACGGAGGCTCCTTGAAGGATGGAGCAGAGGCCTTTATGCTGTTCCTGTGCAGCGCTCAGCTGGCTCTGTGGTCTAGTGTCCTCTTGAGGACACTACTACTTGATCTTGATAAGGTGAATGTCACGTAGAAGATTGCTGAAATCTTTAAGTCGGTGCTGTCTGGAGAAGGTGGATCTGTTGGTGGCGGCTGGCGGTGCTGTAGAATCCCCCGGGGGCCAGCATATGTTCAAATGAAGCAGGAAAATGCATCACTGCCTAGCTGTGCGCTAACTGCATACAATCTTGCTCAGCATCTCAGACCACACACTCCCATTTATAAAGCCAAAGCCTTGCAAGCAAAGCACAAACACCAAACAACATGCAGATTTTTCTCCAGAGAACAACCCGCACAGCTAGCATAGGAACACCACAACAATCAGAAAGACCTGGATTGATACTAGGGTATGCCTGCCACAGCCAAATTGGTTGGCTGATTCAACAATATGAAGGCATGCTGGAAAAGGCTAATTTCATCATCTCGTTCCTTATTGTGCTACTGAGCCCAGCACAGGCCCTCGTATCCGGCTGCTGGTTTTCTCCCTTGCAAACCGTTTGTAAGAAGTTATTATTTGCAAGCGGCGTTAACACCCAATGAATGATCATGGATTGTACGGAGGCAATGCTGTTTGACAGTGAAGTGTTCACTCACCTTTGTGTGAATCACTGAACCGCAAATAAACCTATTATATGTTTTGACCATAAGACTTTTATAAAGGCTACCTCTGTAGTTTTTTTGTAAAGGACGCCTGGTTTCAAGAAGTTTGAGAAACCACTTGTACAAATTACAAACTGCCAAATTCTCCCACAGAGTTGCTTTGGATGAAGTGGCCTCCCTTTCCCATCAGTCCAAACCGGGTCTCAAGCTCAAGGTTGCTGACTAGAAATCCTGGACCTATACAGATGGTAGCTACCATAGTTAAGAAAGCAAACAAGTTATTGGGGCAAGTTTCTATCACCCCAGTACGGGCAACTCTAGCTTGGTTGAACCTAATGGTGCTGGTTTAACCAACACCATAGGGAGAGCGGAGCTGGCAGCTATAGCTGCTGCACTTACCCATGATTATACCCATATTGCCACAGACAGTCTTACTTCACTCCACCAAATTAGGAAACAAATGTTGTACCCAGAGAAGCACCGTCACCAAGCCCAAGGAGACATTCTCAAAATTCTTTCTAATACCATCTGTAACTCTCAATCCCACATCTTCCTTTATAAGGTCAAATCTCACGCTGGAATTGCAGGAAATGAATGTGCAGACGCCCTTGCCAAATATCAAGCCTGCCACAGCAATAGTCTCCCAGCTGATACAGCAATCCGCACCGCAGGCCCTGGTGACAATCCCTTCCTTGATACAACCTGGCTAGCCTTTGAAGAAGTTAATCAGCAAGGATCTAGCACTGAAGCTCATCAGCACGGCACCATATTGACTTACCTTCCAAATCTTCAAGCTGCATCTAAATCTCACATGCAATCAAACCATAGACTGAGTTATGCCAACTCAAAAACAGGGTACTACTCTTACTACCAGAGTCTACTTCCACACGTACACAAAGGCGTTGGCAACGCATTCTGGAGCATGTTTAAGGTAAGGTTACAACGCTGTATATGCCTCAGGGGCATCTGAGTTGAAGCTTGAAAAAAGCCTGAAATCACACCTAGCTAGACAAAAGGGGAAACGCCTAAGAGAAACAAGAGAAAGAGAAGGAAAGACAGAAGGAAAGTTGGAGAAAAAGCGAGAAGTTGGAAGCCAAAAAGGGAGCTGAAGTATAACCAGCAGAAAAAGTTTGGTCTGAACACAGAGAGCATATCCAATCTCTCCCTCTAAATGAAACGCAATGTCTTTCACTGCCGCACAGGCACCCTTTTCAATCAGAAACACGCTGTCCGCTTCAAAAATCCACTAACCTTCAGTATCCACTTTGTCAACAACCAGACAGTGCTCTTCATATTCTCTCAGGGTGTCAGCACAAAATCATCTCTGGCATGATCACTGAACGCCATATTGTTGCCTGCAGACTCATCATGAAAGTCACCAGCAAAGGCTCCTTGGCAGGTTGTATAGTTCATATGGATGCTGGCAGCACTGACCGTTTTGCCCAACCAAACCTTCAAATTCCCGAGCACGCGAGTAATAGGACTTAACCCACTCGGCTGTTTGATGTTCATTTATCTGTCAGAGACAGGCTTACTTCCAGTCGCCTTGATGCTATTCTGGTTACTCCCTTACCTACTAAATCTAAACCACCTTCCACTCCCCATTTGCAACAGGTGCAGCATGCTAGATCTTATGGACAAGTGCGCAGAGTTCATGAGCTTAACGCTCATGGAAGTGAAGTATTGTGAGAACACTAGGCTTGGACACCAGCTGGAGGCCTCTAACAAACAGCACGAGAGTTTATGCGAGTGCTTACAAGCTAAACAAGTTACACTTCACACCATCCTTCTTGGTGGGGGAGGATCAATCTATACCTCGAACACCTTGCATCATCTAAAAGAGCTCGGCCTCGATTCACAGAGGGCCCACAAGACTGCCCTCAAATTGCATGCTCACCCTGTGCATTATGCGCACAAACTGACGAACAAGGCCCCTTCTAAAATATCCAATTAATCTTAAACAAGCGAGGCTCCCTACCTGTAACTCTCATCTAGGAGTATGGACATTCAGACTGGCGATGGTTGCCCTTCCCCGGCTTTGCAATCGTTTCTAGAGAGTTATGGTGGGGGAGGCTCATGGCACTTTGGGCCTTTGTGTCTCCTTTTCCTTTATTGATGCAGGGAATGTTTTGCTGCCTGCGTAGTTTTATTTTCTTTTCTTTGTGAAGCTTATTGTGAGCATACTAGACGTGCCCTTTTTAGTACTATTATCAACTCTCATCAGGAGCCGGTTTCAGGCCAAGCCCTTCCTGATCCCCATTGATTTTTCCTTTCCTTTTCGCGGTGGAGGAGCTTTACGGTACCAAAGTGGCTCCTTTTCCTTGATTAATGTGGGGAGTAGTTTTCACCGCCTGCGTAATTCTTTTTTTTCTTTTTTCTTATGGCAGGCTAGCAGTTGCACTTTTTCACTACAGGCCTTTTTTTGTAAACCTTGTAAACCCTGTAACGGCTACCTCTGTAATTTCTTCATACAAAACCTTATCAATCCATAGTAACCAATGCAGGCCTCACTTTCACTACGCTCGTTTTCTTACAGCTTGTACACATGAAAAATGATTAAGAAGGAACAATACACAGGCAGTAAAAAATACTCCCCACATTAATCAAGGAAATGGAGCCATTTTGGTACCTTGCTAATGTGAGCAAATACTGGCTTCTTTATGATTTATGATGGAAATCGATGTTCATCCTAGCTGTCTTCCATTGCACCATCCTCTTCTTCCTCTCCCTGCTCCTCTTCTTCGTCTTCCTCCTCCTCGTCTTCTTGCAAGTCCAGTACTACCGCTTTCTCTCCCCTCACGAAAGCAACTGCCACCCCCCGAGGAGCACTCGCCAATAATGGAGGCCGAAACACACCTAATCCGACCCCTTGAGAACTTTCATCAGCCTCCCCTTCAGTAAGAAGTCCCCCTTGCTGCTGCTGCTGCCCTGCAGTGCCATGCTCTGTATCGACGCCTCCCCTCTCTGAAGTCATCCCCGCAATTGGCACCTATTCAACAAAGAACACGGTGATAGGTCAAGACACAGAGGTGCCGCTCGTCTTTACTACATACACTGCATCTTAAACAACAGACACCTATTCACTAAAGAACATGGCGATAGGCCAAGACACAGAGGTGCTGCTCGTCTTCACTACATAAACTGCATCTTAAACAACAGACACCTATTCACTAAAGAACATGGCGATAGGCCAAGACACAGAGGTGCTGCTCGTCTTCACTACATAAACTGCATCTTGAACAACAGACACCTATTCACTAAAGAACATGGCGATAGGTCAAGACACAGAGGTGCTGCTCGTCTTTACTACATAAACTGCATCTTAAACAACAGACACCTATTCACTAAAGAACATGGCGATAGGCCAAGACACAGAGGTGCTGCTCGTCTTCACTACATAAACTGCATCTTGAACAACAGACACCTATTCACTAAAGAACATGGCGATAGGCCAAGACACAGAGGTGCTGCTCGTCTTTACTACATAAACTGCATCTTAGACAACAGACACCTATTCACTAAAGAACATGGCGATAGGCCAAGACACAGAGGTGCTGCTCGTCTTCACTACATAATCTGCATCTTAAAAACAGACAAGCGCGCTTTCGTTCCTAATGCTGAAAGTCATGCCACCTTAGTTGCTTTCTGGTCGAACAATAAACTCAGAAGAGGCATGACAAAGCACCAGCTACATTAATTTCCATGAATAATGTGTGAACTTGTTAATAAGACGACCGCGCCAGATAATAACAAACTGTGGACCTTCATTTTCTTACCTGCATGATGCCGTGGCCTCGTGCACGTAACCCGTGACCTGGACCACCTACGTCTGTCGCTGCATCTGACAAACCTCCCTGCTGCTGCTTGGACAAGGCCGCCAGCTCAACTGTCTTGCCTTGATCCACACATGCCTGGAATGGAAGATGCATGCACGTGTTGCACATACAATGCATGTGCATGTGTGCCACTCATTTTTGCCCTAGCTGTCTGACCATTTCCTGAGCTGCGCTCAAGCACATTGCTCGGCAAACAGCCACATACAATGCAAGGTGAAGCACATTGGTCGACAAGGTAAAATCACATTGGTCAGCAAACAGCCACATACAATGCAAGGCACTCGTTTCTGTATAGTTGTCTAGAGCCGTGTATCTGAAACAGCACATGCATGAATACACCACCAAGGTAACTATTATAGTACCATACATGCATGGATACACCACCAAGGTAACTATTATAGTACCATACATGTATGGTTTGTTCAACCCCACTCCTTTCAATTGGCTAGTCGAGCATACCTGCAAGAGTGATCCACTGCGTCTCCAGTTTTGTATGCGGTGCAATGTGGGAGGTGGCAAGAGCACTAAGCAGCCACCTGCATCAATGTCTGTAAAGAGAGTGGTGCTGGTGTTTACGACGGATGTGTATGTGTTTATGTGGGTGTACGTATGTGTATGTGTGTATGTGTGAATGTGTGTGTGTATACGTGCGTATGTGTGTACGGGTGTATGTGTGTGTATGTGTGTTTGTGTGTGTACAGGTGTATATGTGTATATGTGTGTATGTGTTTATGTGTGTATGTGTGTATGTGTACATGTGTGTGTGTGTGTGTGTGTGTGTTTAAATGTGTGCATACGTGTGTGTGTTCATGTCTGTGTGTGTGCGTGCGTGCGTGCGTGCGCGGCAGAAGCTGCTAACACACATGCAAGTACATCCAACAGCACCTTGCAATGTATAAAAAGGCCCATAGTCCCAATTGCATGGTGCTGGTAGTTGTGACGCATGTGCAATACACCTTTTTTTGGGGCGGAGCCCCCCGGGACGTAGTCCCTTTATGTTCACTGCAGTCGACACTGCGCTCTCAGAGAGTCAACACTGAAAGAATGGAGCATTGAGCCAGCCAGGCAAACTTACAGTGTAAAATTTGTATGAAACAAAAGCCAATTTTGTGCTGATTCCGGAACACCCCGGTCAAACCCCTTTCCACGCGCGACCCCTTCAGGGTCGCGTGTCTTTGTTCCCCCCCGGGATGCAATTGGGTGTATTTATCATATATTTAGAATGTTTCCCATCATATTCTTAGCCCTTCTTAAGTAGTGGTGTCGTTGAGTGTGGTAGAAGGCCGACCGATCCCAAAACGCTAGCAGCGCTTGCAGCAGCAGAGCTGAGACGGCAGCAGCTTCACAGCACTCTGGAGGACAGGCGAGCGAGGGCCCGTGAGAGGACCCGCGTCCAGCACTTGGCACAGCACTTGGAGCAACAGTCTCAGTCTGGCATTGCCACTCAGCATGCACCAGCAGAGCTGAGACGGCAGCAGCTTCACAGCACTCTGGAGGACAGGCGAGCGAGGGCCCGTGAGAGGACCCGCGTCCAGCACTTGGCACAGCACTTGGAGCAACAGCCTGGCATTGCCACTCAGCAGGCACAGGAAGCAGCAGCCCAGCCAGAGGTGGTGGCTTTGAACAACCGTATGGAGCTCAGGCGTTCAGAGGAGCAGTTCAGAAGGATTGCAACCCCCCTGAATTGCTTGCACATGACACACAGCGGTGTACACAGACGGTATGAGGGACTGTGCAAACGCAAGAGCGGGGGGGTGCAGGGGGGGCGCAGCCCCCCCTGAATTGTCTAACTCATTTGAATGCCGCTCTCAATGCAAAGACCAGGCTGCCATCTCAGAATTGGTTGAACAGGAGCAGTGGGGTGCGGAGGGGGAGTGCAGCCCCCCTGAATCGATCGCTCTCACTACATTCAAATGGTTTAACAGGAGCAGTGGGGTGCGGAGGGGGAGTGCAGCCCCCCCTGAATCGACCGCTCTCACTACACATTTGGTACAGCTTCGATGCAGGCGCAGGCTCCGCCCCATTTTTTGTGATCCGCAGGATCACACCCTACTTGTTTACGCATTTATCGCTTACACGCAATTAAGCACGAAAATTTTTTAAATTCAACGGCAACAATTCAAGGGGACTTAATTCGCTTCTTTACAGCGCAGCTGCTCCGCAAATCACTTTGTTCTTTGTCAATGAGTGACATAGAGAGGTCGAAGTAATACATTTGACAGCTGCCTGACTGTGCCAGCCGCTTGAGACATGCACGCACACACACACAATTACACCCACACCCACACTCACATACCCACACCCACCCCTGCACCCTGTTCACTCACGTTCAGATCAACAACCCCAAATACCCATACATGCTCGTACACACACACACACACAGGCATGCACGCACCTGCATAGTCATTTGACTGTGCCAGCAACATGGCTAAGTACTGATCCTTGTAGGGGGCGAGGTCTAGTAGGGACTGCTGGGGATGTAGGAGCACAAGCAGGGCTTCGACCTGTGCGTTAGTGCAGGGGCGGTTGTGTGTGCATGTAAATGTGCGTGTATGTGTATGCGTTTGTGTGTATGCGCATGTGGGGTGGGGTAGGGTACATTAGAGGCATGGGGCGCAAATTACAATTGACAGCAAAGAGAGGTGTGGCCATGAACAATTCCTAGAAGAATCTGTAGAACTAAGACTTGTGTGTGTGTGTGTGTGTGTATGTGTGTGTGTGTGTGTGTGTGTGTGTGTGTTTGTGTGAGGAATATCAGGAGCAGAGGATGCAGACTCCTTGTCAAGAGCACAAACGGGGGAAATTTTAGGAAACTTTGTTCAAAGTTCCCAAAGTCAAGGTGGATCGTAAATCCACAAATGATTTTGGTCTGTGAAAGGGTGGCAGATCCAAAAATGATTTCGGTCTGTGAAAGGGTGGCAGATCCACAGATGATTTTGGTCTGTAAAAGGGTGGCAGATCTACAGTGATGTTTATGGTGTGTGAAAGGGTGGCAGATCCACAAAGGGTTTTAATCTGTGAAAGGATGGCGACTCTGCTGAAGATTTCAACCATTTCTGGGGCTTTGAGATGTTTACAGATCATTTGTCACACTTAATCACGCTGGATGTGTTAACACTATTGACGACCTGCTAGCCATTTCCTTTTCGCATTGCACACGTGAATGGCACAAAAATGCAATGAGCTGAGAGTGCAAAGAGGGGGTTGTGTGGGCACGAGGAAGGCTCCTGTCTGTGACTGTGACGAGAAGGTGTGAGACACAATCCAGATATAAAGTGCAAATGTGTGAGACACAATCCAGATATAAAGTGCAAAGGTGTGGGACACAATCCAGATATAAAGTGCAAATGTGTGAGACACAATCCAGATATAAAGTGCAAATGTGTGAGACACAATCCAGATATAAAGTGCAAATGTGTGAGACACAATCCAGATATAAAGTGCAAATGTGTGAGACACAATCCAGATATAAAATGCAAATGTGTGAGACACAATCCAGATATAAAGTGCAAAGGTGTGAGACACAATCCAGATATAAAGTGCAAATGTGTGAGACACAATCCAGATATAAAGTGCAAAGGTGTGAGACACAATCCAGATATAAAATGCAAATGTGTGAGACACAATCCAGATATAAAGTGCAAATGTGTCATAATCTGAGTGCAGCTATCACTGCCTGCACTTCAATGATTTTTTCTATCGTTTCTCCTCCTCTTATATGATTGTTTATTTGGTGATTTATCTGCCAAAAACACCGTATATACACCATACATGTATGGTTATGGCCAACCCATTGCCATCAGAAGGTGTCCTGATATGATGGCCAAGGATGGAGAGGCAACCGATGGGGTGAACAACTCAAGTCTAGGAGGTTGGCTGCCTCGCAAAGGAAGGAATACAGCAAAGGGATTCCGGCTGGGAACACAGTGCAAAAGCATTTTGTAGCACAAATACCACCCCTTCAGCCCACCTGCACGTCTTCAGCTTCAAGGCTTCCATTGTCTCCATCGCCGCCACCACCACCACCACCACCACCACCACCACCACTTTGAACACAAGCACTGCCTGATGGCAAGCCCAGTCGAGCCAGAAGCATGCCAGACGCCCCCCCGCTAAACCGTTGCAGAAACGAGGGCGGCTGCTGCTGGTGCTGGGCCACGTCACGACCTTGCCCTGAAACAGCAGTGCCCTGCGGCGCCGCTGCTGCTGCTAGCACCTCTGCAGACACGTGGACTGCGATGTGGGCGGCAGAGGGTGCGCTGCCCGTGCTCTGCAGCCCTGCTTGTGCTGGGAACCCTTCTCCTGCTTGGAGGCCGTGTGATGCAGTGCTTGCTCCTACCCCACCACTCAGCTGTACGCACCAGAAGTCATTACCGCTGCGGCTAGGTTGCTGTGTGGGTGTTTGCGAGGGAGGGGGTGAGGCTACTGCTGCTGCTGGGCCAGGAGAAGGGTGTCCTTGGTGTGGGTGTGAGGGGGGTTGTGTGGACAAGGGTGGGAGGAGTATCACCTGTGGGTATCAACGTGAGTATCACCTGTGTGTATCACCTGTGAGTATCACCTGTGTGTATCACCGTGTGTATCACCTGTGTGTATCACCGTGTGTATCACCTGTGTGTATCACCGTGTGTATCACCTGTGAGTATCACCTGTGTGTATCAACGTGTGTATCACCGTGTGTATCACCTGTGTGT
>Ga0307968_1003993_pt1 | contig 12131 bp, 14 predicted proteins | sample OrgLakmetagen650_FD_201834 | JGI IMG/M metagenome (GOLD analysis project Ga0307968, IMG submission 201834) | Saline water microbial communities from Organic Lake, Antarctica - #650 | ecosystem: Environmental > Aquatic > Non-marine Saline and Alkaline > Saline | place: Antarctica: Organic Lake... | reverse complement strand
CATGCTGATATGTATTGGCACACCATGCTGATATGTATTGGCACACCATGCTGATATGTATTGGCACACCATGCTGATATGTATTGGCACACCATGCTGATATGTATTGGCACACCATGCTGGTATGTATTGGCACACCATGCTGATATGTATTGGCACACCATGCTGATATGTATTGGCACACCATGCTAATATGTATTGGCACACCATGCTGCATTGCAACAGCACTGACTCCCCCACCTGCCAAGCCACGCATTGCTTCCTGCTCCTGCCCTCTCTTTCTGTGCAGAAGGCACTGATTCTCTCCTGTGTTGTGATGTGCCGCATTTCGTCTTCTTATTTCCATTGTACACTACTAAATGATGCTGCTCTGTTCTTGTGCCATTCTTGTGCAACAAAGCAAAGCACCCTGCTGATCGCGTGAATGTACACACACACACACACACAGACGTCGCTAAAGCTGGTCATGGACTCCCCTGCTGGCTTGAAAGCCAACCTCGTCTCTGTTATGAGTGCTCTCCCACGAGACATCATGGCCAAAGTGGGGGCCACCTCCATGCCAGACCCCGAAAATCCCGAAGATCCCAACGAGCAAGGGCTCAGTACCTTTTCTACGGACAAAGGTGCGCGACTTTGTGGTGTTATGGCCAAAGTGGGGGCCACTGCAATGCCAGACCCTCTGACGATCCCAACGATCAAGGGCTTGGCATCTTTTCTACAGACAAAGGTGCGCGACTTCATGGCGTTATGGCCAAAGTGGGGGCCACTGCAATGCCAGACCCTCAGACGATCCCAAAGATTAAAGGCTCGGCACCTTTTCTACAGACAAAGGTGCGCGGCTTCGTGGCATTATGGCCAAATTGGGGGCCACTGCAATGCCAGACCCTCTGACGATCCCAACGATCAAAGGCTCGGCTTTTTCTACAGACAAAGGTGCGCGGCTTCGTGGCGTTATGGCCAAAGTGGGGGCCACTGCAATGCCAGACCCTCTGACGATCCCAACGATCAAAGGCTCGGCACCTTTTCTACAGACAAAGGTGCGCGGCTTCGTGGCATTATGGCCAAATTGGGGGCCACTGCAATGCCAGACCCTCTGACAATCCCAACGATCAAGGGCTCAACACCTTTTCTACAGGCAAAGGTGTGTTGCTGTAGCAGACTATTTGAGTGCGAAAAGGAAGGGCCACGACGTCTGGTCACAGGAGGCAGTGCGAACTTCATCTGCGCAGCATGTGAGCACAACTAAAGAAGCTTGTGTGTGCGTGCGTGTGTGTGCGTGTGTACGTGTGTGTGTGCCTCTATAGGATCAAGGCGATGTGTGTAGGGTTGTCAGCAGTGCAGTAACCCTCAAGCTGGGCCAGCATTAGACAAAGACAGGGTGGTGAACAGCTCAAGGGCCCCCCTCCCCAGGCTTTTCCTGCACAAACACTCAGCTTCACTTTCCAAACGTCAAAAACGGAATGTGCCATAAGGCGCATGCTGTAAAGAACTGTGCACGTGCTCAAGCAGCATTTATGCTCTCACACGCACACAAACTCTCACACACACACACACACAAACTCTCACACACACACACAAACTCTCTCACACACACACATATACACACAACACGTTTGCTTCAGAAACGTGCTCACAATCACACACACACACATACACACACATACACACACACACACACACATACACACGCAGGCATGGTAGCCCCTGGCAGCGAAGCCCCTCCTTCTCCCATCCCTCTACCCCCGGCAACCCCACCCCCTCGACCCAGAACCCCCCTAGATTTAGACAAGCGTAACCAGCCTGACGTACAGAAGGGTGTGGGTCTGGAGTGGAAAATGCTCATTCTGAGGCTGTGCCTCTTCCATTCTATTTTGCTGGTAAGCAGGAAGAAAATTTCAGCTACCAAGGGTGGTGGATGGTGGTGTTGAGGGGAGTTCCCTCATTTCTTGAACTTTCAGGACAAAGATTTCACCAAGGGCTGTGGAAAGAAAAACCTGATGTTGCACATTGCAGCACACACATACGCATACACACACACGCACACACACACACGCACACACACACTCACACACACACACACACACACACACACGCGCGCACACACACACACAAGAGTACACACATACACACACGCATACATACACACATACACATACACACACATACACACACGCATACATAATACATACACACATACACATACACACGCATACACGCACACACGCACATACACAGTTAAGAGAACACTATTATGTGCATCCAGTGCATGCTCATGCATTCATTGCACATGTGACAACCTAACGCACACGTGTATGTTGTGTCACCTGACATACACGCATGTGCCTGTCACTTGACATACACGCATATGTCTGTCGCCTAACATACACATATATCTTTACCACCAACGCACACGTATATGTCTGTGACCTGACGTACACGCATATGTGTGTCACCTAACATGTACACCGTATATGTCTGTCGCCTGACGTACGTGTATGTTTTTCACCCAACGTACACGCATATGTCTGTCACTTGACATACACGCATGTGTCTGTCGCCTAACATGTACACCGTATATGTCTGTCACCTAGCATGTACACTGTATATGTCTGTCGCCTAACATGTACACCAAATTGTATGTATGTGTGTCACACACTGCTCTCACAGGAGCGCCGGCACTACAGGGCCTTAGGGTTCCGTAGACCGTACGAGTTCAGCGCAGCTGATTTCTTGTCTACAATCAAACAGGTATGCACTGTTGTAGGGCTCAATACACACACACACACACACACACGCACACACACACACACATTGCGTGTGGTGCTCTCCTTGTGCTATTGCACTGTAATTCTCTGTTCACACACGTGCCACCTTCCCGACCAACAGTCCCTGCGTCAGGCATTTTTAATGTTATATGACTAGGATTGGCCAGAACCATATATATATATAATATACACAGTGCAATCACGGTATTTTTGGCACGGAAATCACCAGACATACAGTCATGTACGGTGTATGCATAAGTCCTCCGCTATAACAGACAGCACATGCAATTGCTCCGTTTTTCCTACAGGTGTGCTACATGTAAGAGTGTGCGTGTGTGTGCGTGCGTGTGTGTGCCTGTGTGTGTTTGTGTGATCTTGCGTGCACGCATGCATACGTGCATCTGTGTGTTTGTGTATGTGTGTATATGCAAGTGTGAATATATGTGTGCTTGCTCGCGCTCATGTGCGGCACTACGCTTCCTGTGTCTGTACTGTGTTTGCTGTGGCGCTGCTCGTTCACCATTCCCTGTGTGCATTGCTTCAACGACCCCGTCCCTCCAGGCACAGCTGGTGCGTGTCTCCCCTACATTCTTGCTTCAAACTTTTAACGTTTAGACAGTGGTCCGTGGAATGAAGATGTCACAGAAATAAGGCGGTTGTGCACTTATGATTCCCTCTGACCCTGCACGCCCACTCACGCACATACACACACACCCACCCACACACGCACATACACATACACACACACTTACACACACATATATACACACACACGCAGATCAAGGCGGTTGTGCACTTATGATTCCCTCTGACCCTGCACGCCCACCTACGCACATACACACACCCCCACCCACACACGCACATACACATACACACACACTTACACACACATATATACACACACACGCAGATCAAGGCGGTTGTGCACTTATGATTCCCTCTGACCCTGCACGCCCACCCACGCACATACACACACCCCCACCCACACACGCACATACACATACACACACACTTACACACACATATATACACACACACAGATCAAGGTGGTTGTGCACTTATGATTCCCTCTGACCCTGTACGCCCACCCACGCACATACACACACCCCCACCCACACACGCACATACACATACACACACACTTACACACACATATATACACACACACACACACAGATCAAGGTGGTTGTGCACTTATGATTCCCTCTGACCCTGCACGCCCACTCACGCACATACACACACCCCCACCCACACACGCACATACACATACACACACTTACACACACATATATACACACACACAGATCAAGGTGGTTGTGCACTTATGATTCCCTCTGACCCTGCACGCCCACTCACGCACATACACACACCCCCACCCACACACGCACATACACATACACACACACACACACACACATATATACACACACACACAGATCAAGGCAGTTGTGCACTTATGGTTCCCTCTGACACTCTACGCCCACTCAGGTGCAGCAGGTGCACAAAGAGCTCATGTCCAGTGCTGCCTCCTTTGTCCCTGGAGGCGACCTGGACGCAGTGAACCGGGCGCTTCCAGGCTTGTTGTACGTGGACGGCCAGTGCCTGTACGGTGGCAAGGTGGGTGGATGGAATGTGTAATGCGTGCATGTGTTGTGTGAGTCTATGTGGATGTATGTGTGTGTGTATACCATGTGTGTATGTGTGCGTGTGCCAGGCTTGTTGTACGTGGACGGCCAGTGCCTGTACGGTGGCAAGGTGGGTGGATGGAATGTGTAATACGTGCATGTGGTGTGTGAGTCTATGTGGATGTATGTGTGTGTGTGTGTGTGTGGATATCATGTGTGTATTTTTGTGTGCCAGGCTTGCTGTACGTGGACGGCCAGGGCCTGTACGATGGCAAGGTGGGTGGATGGAATGTGTAATGCGTGCATGTGGTGTGTGAGTCTATGTGGATGTGTGTGTGTGTGGATATCATGTGTGTATGTGTGCGTGTGCCAGGCTTGTTGTATGTGAACAGCCAGTGCCTGTACGGTGGCAAGGTGGGTAGATGGAAAGTATAATGCGTGCATGTAATGTGGTGTGTGAGTCTATGTGGGTGTGGGTTTCTATGTGTGTACTTGTGCATTTGTGTGTGCGTGTGCGTGTGTGTGAGTGTGTGTGAATGTGTGTGTCAATGTGTGTGCGTTTGTCGCATGGTCAGAGTCCATCAGTGCATGCCCAACTGTGTCCCTCACTGAATTGCGGCTATAGCCAGCCAAGATCACGATAGCAGCCTTCTGCTGTCCTCGTATTATTTTTTTCTTTCTGCCATGCCATCCAAGACCATGACAGCTTTGCCAGCCTTTGCCTTCTTGCCTTTGCCTTCTCGCCTTTGCCAGCCAAGACCGTGACAGCAGGCTCCTGCTGTCCTCGTAGATGCAGCAGCATCCACGCTGCCGTGCTCTCATAGTGGCACCTGCTGAAACACATTCTCACGCATTCATGCCAAATCATATCCTCATGCATACCTGCCGAAACACATTCTCATGCATACGTGCCGAATCATATCCTCACGCATTCGTGCTGAATCACATTCTCATGCATACGTGCCGAACCACGCTCTTGTGCATGGCTCCCACCACCCACAGGTCAGCCAAGACTGGGACAGGCGTCTTCTGGTGTCCTTGCTACAGCAGCAGCTAATGCCAGGCTGCGCTCCCAACCCCTGTGGGGACGTGACGCTCCCTACCATCGATGCCCTCATGCCCTCCATGCGGACCTTTTTGTCGTCCGGCGCGCTGACAGAGCTGGTGCAGCTGGAAAATGCCATGTGAGAAGGGGGGAGGGGGGGGTGCGCGTGTATGAGTGTGTGTGCGTGTGTGTTTGTGTGTGTGTGTGTGGACCTTGCTGTCGTCCGGCGCGCTGACAGAGCTGGTGCAGCTGGAAAATGCCATGTGAGAAGGGGGTATGTATACGTATGTATGCGCGCGCGTGTATGCACATGCGTGTATGCGCGTGTGTGCGCGTACATGCAGTTTTTTTTAACCCATACAATGCGGAAAGCAGTGCATGCTGCCTGTGGATGGCTGTGTTTGTATGTGACAGATGTGTCAAGGTTTTGGTATCTTGCACTGAGCACGCCTGTACAGGCGAAAATGTTCAGCAATAATAAGTTCGCGATTGCAACTTACACTGTCTGATCTAGCTAGGAGTTTAAGCTGGTGCGGGGGAAATGGGAGGTACAATTGAGATCAAGGGGTAAGGTGCATGTGGTTGTGAATGCGTTTGTGGAGTTGGAAGTATGCGCTACCAACTCGTTTTCTATTTACTGATGCGAGGCATGGCTTTCGTTGTCTTTGTTAAGTTGGCCCCCCTTGTGCATGCCTCGTGGAGTGCTGTGAGTGCATGCGGGCCTAACGACAGCCAATGAGTGTATGTGTGTGTATATGTGTGTGTGACTAATGCATGTTCGCATGTGTGTATGTGTGTGTGCCTCGTGCATGTGTGTGTATATGTGTGTGTGACTAATGCATGTTCGCATGTGTGTATGTGTGTGTGTGCCTCGTGCATGTGTGTGTACATGTGTGTGTGTGACTAATGCATGTTCGCATGTGTGTATGTGTGTGTGTGCCTCGTGCATGTGTGTGTATATGTGTGTGTGACTAATGCATGTTCGCATGTGTGTATGTGTGTGTGTGTGCCTTGTGCATGTGCGCGTGTGCCCAAGGTAGAAAACATAGCCCCGTCTGTTCTCGTCTTCTTATGCACGCATCATCTTACCTTAACCTCCTAAACCACAAAAGCCAGACCCACATTCAAGAACCTATTACTTACTTATGCCCGTACTCGCTACTACCTAATTCCATACTCTTACCAATATCCACTACAATACACACCCACAACAACAACAACAACAACAACAACAACAACAACAACAACAACAACAACAACAACAACAACAACAACAACAACAACAACAACAACAACAACCACAACCACAACCACAACCACAACCACAACAACATACCCATTTCCTTCACACTGTTGTTGCCAATGACACACGTCCGTACCCCCACTCCCTAGGGTTGAGTGTGGCAGGTGCAACAGCTGATGTATGTGCACCACGGTCAAGTGTGGCAAATGCAAGAGCGTCTGTACACCAAGGTTGACAATGGCGGTTGTGAGGGTAGATGTTTGCGCACCAGGAAGCAAAGAGGCAAATGCAGCCTGAGCCCTGCATACCGCACGCTGGAAGGCCTCACAGTGGGGCTTTGAGAATTGCTGTAACTATAATATATAGTCTGGAAGTACCTCTGGTGGTATCCAGTTCCAAAATCAGTTTTGGTGGCTGAGTGCTCAATCCGTTACAATCGCAAGCCGCTAAGAGCACCTGTTTAGCCCCGCCTTCTCTTTTTCTCCTCCATCTTCCACCATACAGAAAGGAGGTGCGGCAGGTGCAACTGGACCCTGCAAACCCCATGCTGGTAGGCCTCACAGCAGGGGCGTCGGTAGTGCGTCAGACACAGCAGACCCGGCACGCCCTCAACATCCTGAAGCGCGTGCAGCTCATGCAAGGCAACGACAGTGAGGCAGGGGCCTCTCAGCCGTTGCAGGTGTTGTGTAGATGCTGCTTGCTACAGGGGCTGTGGTGTGTGTGCTTGTGTGTGCAAGTGTGTGTGTGTATGTGTGTGTGGTGTGTGGTGTGTGTGTGCGTGCTTGTGTGCGTTTGTTTGTGCACGTGTGTGTATGTGTGTGCATGTGTGTGTGCGCGTGTGTGTGTATACAGGGGCAAAGAAACCTCTGTGTGTGGGTGAATCGCTCTTTTTAGCCACGACAGTGAGGCAGGGGCACCTGAGCTGCTGCAAACGTGTTGTGTGTGTATAAGTGTGTGTATAAGTGTGTGTATGTGTGTGTGCGTATGCTCTTGTGTGGTGGTGGCAAGCAGCCTGATGTGTTGAAGCGCTTGCGTGTGTATAAGTGTGTGTGTATAAGTGTGTGTATGTGTGTGTGCGTATGCTCCTGTGTGGTGGTGGCGAGCAGCCTGATGTGTTGAAGCGCTTGCGTGCGTGACAGTGTATTACGATGTGTCACCCAGCTAGTGATCAAATCTGGGCAACAGAATTTCAGGCGGAGCACACACGCATATAATGCGCACTTCCACACGCAAACACACACGCAGGCACACATATACAGGCACACACGCACGCACACAGGCACACACATGCACACCTACACGCACACACACGCACACACAGGCACACACACACGCACACACACACACGCACACACGCACACACACACACAATGGCTAACTACAGGTGGCATTGAGCATGGCCCAGGACATGAACCGCCAGCTGCCTTTCACGGTGCTCCCCACGGTCGTCAGTGCGTGGGTGGCAATGGTGCAAGGCAAGCTCAAGCCCCAGCCGACCCAAGCTCCCCCTCGCCCCCCTGCTGCCGCTCCTCTTCCTTCTGCCTCCTCCATCTCCCCCCGCCAAAGTACCGTTCCCTCCTCTTCACCTGCAAACTCACTCCACCCTTGCGCAGAAACCGCTGCCCTACCGCAACCCATACCGTCCACCCAAAGCCCATCATCGATCAAACAGCACCCCAGCTCCTCTCCACCCTCCTCTCCTTTCCCCTCAAAAAACAGCACCAGTGCAGAGTCCACAGGGGACACTTCAGCCGCCACCTCTGCTCACGCCCCACCTGACCGCGCACCATTCAAGCGCAGCGTGACAATCCAGAGTAGAGAGGAAGGGGCAGCAGGGCAGGGGCCTGCGGCTGCCAAAGGAGGGGCAGATGGATCGGCTGCAATTCCAGCAGTAGGTGTCAGTAGCGGTGATGCAGCTAAAAAGAAGCGTGCAAAACCGATTGGGTCCGCGCGTCCAGTGAACCGTGCGAGGCAGTTGAAGATGGCAGAAGTCATGAGTGACGCTGCTCTGCTGCGGTGGGAGGCGATGGAGGAGTATGAGCGCAGGATGATGGTGCAGGTGTGTGTGTGTGCGTGTGTGTGTGTGTGTGTGGTACCTTTGTGCAAGGAAATGAATGTGGGTGTGAAGAATAAAGCATTTATTAAGGGTGAGGATGGAGCGGGCAACTCCCTGTTTCACACATCCAACTCATTATGCCAAGGTACACACACGCGCGTATAGACACAAATGCACACGCATATGCACATTGATTCATGCTCACATGCATACCCACATACCCACACTCAACACCCCACATCCAGCATACCTACACGTGTTTACACACACCACAGAGCACAAAAACACGCTCTAATGCGCACACACACATACTCACACACGCTGACGTGCACACACACACACACACACACACACACACAAATGCGCACACATACGCATCTGCACACTTACAAACGCACACGCACCACACGCACACACCACACGCACGCACACCACACGCAAAACACACACACACACTTAAATGCAATGGCAAACATAAATATAAACACAGGTGTTTGAGACGGAGGTGCAGACGTACCAGCACTTGCTGAATGCTGTGCACGGCAGTCTGAAGCTTGTGATGAGTGCCATCAAAGGTTTTGAGCCTGTGCGTGGAGAATTCCAAGATCTTGTCAAGCAGGTGAGGTCTGCAGGGTAAAAAATAAGAGCTGGAAGAATCGGTCTAAGTAGGATGTGCAGGGCAGAAGACAAGAGCTGGAAGGATCTAAGTGAGATCTGCAGGGCAGAGAATAAGATCTGGAAGGATCTGTCCAAGTGAGATGTGCAGGGCAGAAGTCAAGAGCTGGAAGAATCTAAGTGAGCTGTGCAGGGTAAAAGATCAGAGCTGGAAGAATCTGTCTAAGTGAGATCTGCAGGGCAGAAGACAAGAGCTGGGAAGAGTTGTTCAAGTGAGAGCTGAGCAGCTTATAACAAGAGCTGGACGGACCTGTTTGAGCGGGCAGGTGCTCTGTGTTTCTGCAATTGTGCAACAAACCGTGATGATGCGTGTGTGAAGACACGTCCTTTGCACAGGAGGCATTCTTTGCACTGTAAACTTGAGTGCCTTTTCTCAACGGTAAGTGCAAGCTGGGCTGCCTCTGCAAGCTCGATGCGTCAAGTTTAGGGTTGGCCAGAACCATACATATGCACCGTATACACACCGTGTATATACATACCTGTATACACACCGTATATAACCTATATACTATACATGCATACCGGTATTAGTGGTTTTGGCCAAGACTAGTCAATTCCTCTTTCCATCCCCTCAAGTCATTTTCTCCAAAGCCAAAGCACGCATTACGTGCCTGTGCAGTTATGTGCCACACCAAATCACGCACTGCGTTTTGCCTGTGCAGTTGCGTGCCTGTGCAGTTATGTGCCACACCAAACCACGCATTACGTTTTGCCTGTGCAGTTGCGTGCCTGTTCAATTATGTGCCACACCAAACCACGCATTACGTTTTGCCTGTGCAGTTGCGTGCCTGTTGAATTATGTGCCACACCAAAGCACGCATAACAAGTTGCTTTGCCTCTGGCACCCTCCTAGTTCCAAGCAGCGTGATCTCAGACCTAGCTGCAAAACTCAGAAAAAGGTGTACCTCTTTTTAGGTGTAGAAGTCTCATACTGCCAAGAGGCATACCTAAGAATGCTTACTTTTGCATATCACAGGTAATTGTTTTTGCTAACTTTCACGTGGTTTTCACCTGAGCACCCCCCTTTTTGTGCAGATCTCGTCAAATGAAGTGCCCGTGCAATGGTTGGACTCTGTGCCCGGACTGGCTCTCAATGCTGAAGGCATCGGCACCTGGGTACGTAGTGCCCACATGCACGAGTGAACATGCACGTGCACGCACGCACATAGTCACTTGCATCCGCACTAATAAGCATAGGCGCATGTACACACACGCGCGCACACACACGCACACACATACACACACATGCGCACACTCACACACACACACACATACGCACACTCACATACGCACAAGCACGCACTAACACACACACATACACACACTTGCACAAGACCGTGCATTGTGTGTGTTTGCTAGCGTTGGAGCTGCAAGACACAACTCAGCGCACACACATATACGCACTTGTGCTCACAGTGCATTGTGTGTGTTTGCTAGTATTGGAGCCACGAGACAAAATGCAGGCTATTATACAGCAGCAGCACACACACGTACGCACTCAAACACAAACACACACACACACACACATACACCTGCACACAACCGTGCATTGTGTGTGTTTGCTAGTAATGAAGCCACGAGACGCAATACAGCACACACACACATACACAACTGCACACAACCGTGCACTGTGTGCGTATGTAGATGTTGGGTTTCCGCACACAACCGTGCATTGTGTGCGTATGCAGGTACTCGATCTGCAAGATCGTCTGGCTTTTATATATAGTTGGGCCTGCGAAGGGCCGCCTGTGGTCATGCCGGTTGGCATGCTTGCCAAACCAAAGGCCTACCTCACTGCAGTGCAGCAGGTGCGTGTCCTGCAGGCAATGGTTATGTACACAACAGCAACAAGTATGGTTATGAACTCAACTACCTCACTGCAGTGCAGCAGGTGCGTGTCCTGCAGGCAATGGTTGTGTACTCAACAGCAACAAGTATGGTTATGTACTCAACAGCAACACACAGACACTGACTGTAGGCGGCTGGTGGTGAGGGTTCACCGAAGGTCGTTCTCACACACCCTATAACCGGGGTAGTACCTAAACAAGGATATTTTGCTTTACCTAACTAAATGCCAAAGCCCATGTCGGAGCAATGGTTCTGTTTCTTTGGATTACTGATGGCCTGATCGATGGATGGATGACTATTGGCCTGATTGATGGATGGATTACTAATGGCCTGATCGATGGATGGATTGCTAATGGCCTGATTGATGGATGGATTACTGATGGCCTGATTGATGGATGGATTACTAATGGCCTGATCGATGGATGGATTACTGATGGCCTGATCGATGGATGGATTACTAATGGCCTGATCGATACCTGACACAAACAAAGCTCGTCCACATTGCCTCTCAGACCGGGTGTGTCTCTGCTTTGCTCTTGATTCCATGGCAGCAGTGCAGCATATCACGACGTCCCACTCTGAGCGTCATACCTGCCTTATTCAACGCAACTGGTGTGATCTCAGTCAGATACGATTTTTTTTCAGCTGCTGAAATAGGGTTGGCCAGAGCCATATACATACGGTGTACATACGGTATTTTTGGCAGGGAAATCCCCGAATATCGTTCATATAAGGTGCATGCACACGGTTCTGGCCAACCCTACGCTGGAAAACTGGTGTTTTTCTTTTCCTTCACTACCTGTTGATCCATTTGTGTCACGACGTTTGCAACAAAGTGTGGGTGTGGGTGTGGGTGTATGTGTGTTTGTGTGTA
>Ga0307968_1003991_pt1 | contig 12133 bp, 11 predicted proteins | sample OrgLakmetagen650_FD_201834 | JGI IMG/M metagenome (GOLD analysis project Ga0307968, IMG submission 201834) | Saline water microbial communities from Organic Lake, Antarctica - #650 | ecosystem: Environmental > Aquatic > Non-marine Saline and Alkaline > Saline | place: Antarctica: Organic Lake... | reverse complement strand
CTATCTAAGGCACAAGCATAAAAAGGATGGTTAGCACAGCGCAAGCTGTGCTAAGAGAGTACTAACTAACGTTCGGTTGTACTCGCCTCCAAGAACTAGAGTACTTCTGCGAGTACTCAGCAGATCTATAGAAAAAGGAAACAGGCATACCCAGAATTGGGTGGGAGCTTAGGGGCAAGAACTCTCACAGGAATGGCTAACCTGACAGGCAGTGAAACCACTCTCCCCATTATTTCAGGAGGAACCACTTTGATACTGAGTACGTGCAGTAATTACGTGATTGTGCTGCCTGCAATATATTCTGTTCGTTTCATCTTTCACATTTTGCATTAGTAGCTTGCTTTTGCCTGCTCACTTGCACCATGGGTTGAAAGTGCAATTACATGGAAGGTTTTGCAGTTGTCTTAAAGTACGAAGCAGCATACTTCATGCTCAAGCTAATGTGCACGAGTGGCTTGCTTTTGCCTGCTCACTTGCACCATAGGCTGGAAGTGCTGTTGCATTGAAGGTTTCACAAGTGTTTTAAAGTACGAAGCAGCATACTTCATGCTCAAGCTATTTTGCCTTAGGGGCTTGCTTTTGCCTGCCCATTTGCACCATAGGTTACAAGTGCTGTTGCATTGAAGATTTCACAACTGTCTTAACGTACGAAGCAGCAAACTTCATGATCAAGTTGTTTTGTGGGTTTGCATCTGCTGTGCAACAGGCTGCGACGTACACAGTAAGCAACGTAGAAGGCTATGATAAAGATGTGGTCGCAAACGCACGTCTCCATGAGCAATGTAGAGTTGGATGACATCACTGTTGGGTTCATTTAGCAATTTGTACTTCTTGAGAACGCGAAGGCTAGCTACGGTATTTATAACCTCAACAGGTTCCAAGATGTGTGTGTGTGTGTGTGTGTGTGTGTGTGTGTGTGTGTGTGAGACCTGTGAATAGGACTGGCCAGAACCATATTATAGGGTGCATATACGGTGTTTTTAGCAGGGTTCCCTTTAAATTTACGGCCACATACGGCGTATATAAACGGTTTTGGCCAAGCCTACCTGCGAACCTTGCCCACTTTTTCAGGTTTAAAGGGCAGCAGCTTGCCTATGCTATTGTGGGCTCACACAACCTCAGCAAAGCAGGTGAGCAGCTATTGTGGGCTACTGTGGGAATTAGCTATTGTGGGCTATTGTGCTACAGGATTAAACAGTAGGGGGTCGCCCTGCCATTATGGACTATGGACCCGTACAACCTCAGCAAAGCATGTAAATAGCGCTTCGGGATCATACAGTAGGGGGTCGCCCTGCCATTATGGACCCGTACAACCTCAGCAAAGCAGGTAATTAGCGCTACGGGATCAAACAGTAGGGGGTCGCCCTGCCATTATGGACTATGGACCCGTACAACCTCGGCTAAGCAACTGCTACGTTGATCCAATGGAAAGGGTTGCTTGCCGTTTGTGAGCTTGGCTTGCCATGGCAAACAGGTGGAATGCTGCAGTTAGGGGCAGACATGTTCTTTTAGAGCTGACCAAGGGGAGAGTCAGTGGAGGGTTGCGTATCTGCATGCCCCTGACAGAAGAGAACCTGTCATATTGGCATATTGGCATATTGACCATGGAACCATTATCTTCTCTTTCTGTCTCCATTGCCTGATCTGCTTTGGAGGACCAAGATGGTGTTTAATGGGCGTGGGTAAGTTGCAGAGACGCCCCAAACTGGCTCACACTGGCTTTTTGTGCCTTGTGAATGAAGATGGTAACCGTCACCTTTTTTGCATGTTACATCTCCAACGTCTAATACGTAAATCTCTCGTACTCTCATTGTTAACACAGACTTCCTTTCAGATCTTCACCTGCCACTCAGGCGCTGCTTGACCTCAAGACGCCTGTGCTTGAACAAAGCTTATAGTTCCGCTTGCAAGTAGCGAAGCCTGCAGGCAGTTGCAGATGCTGAGCGAGTAGGCTTGATTGTTGCACTGGATGTGTCAACACTACCATCATAGCCTTTTTATCATTTTCCCTCACATTGTGTATGCTTTGCAGCCTGGGGAGGGCCTCCTCACAAGGGAGCCAAGAGCCTTCAAATTCGCAGCTACGGTCAGTGCCTTGTTGCTTAATTATTGATTAGTGTGGAGCTTGTGAGCATGTGGTCACTAGCTAGCTTGATAGCATTTCTATTTTGTAGCGTGGAGCTTGTGAGCATGTGGTCACTAGCTAAATAGCATTTATATATGCACACTGGTCCCTTTAAGCGTGGACGTTTTCCGTCTGATCTAAATTATCCCTAAACGCAGCGTTCAAGTATAAAGCATATGCGTGCTTTCCAGGAGATGCGCATACAAATTTTTTTACCAATTTCTAGGCCTTTGTTTTATTTTTTGGCTTTCTCTCTCCTTTGGTCAATTAAAACAGGGCTGGTCAGCCCTGCACACATCAGCAGTCGAGTCTATGTACATTATAGTTGACGGCATATGAAATCGGTGCTGAATTGCTGGAGCAGATCCATAAGCCTGATCAGTATGCCTCACTGTTGCAAAAGTGTAGGAGCGGCTTGGCTTTCTGCGCTTGTAAAGATCTCCAGCACGTACCTCTGCAATCGTATATCAACATAGCACCTGAGAAAAAAATATTGAGCAGCTGTATACCTACCTACTGCCTTTTTTTTTTTGCAGTCTGCAATGACAATCCTAAAATGGCAAAAAAATAGTGTTAGCAGCTCACAACACACACACACACACACACACATACACATTCCTCTTGTGCATCGCAGAGCTCAGTGTGCTCATGCTGCCAGATTTAGAGGCAGCTTGGAGTCAGCACCGGCACTTCAAGTTCAACTGCTTGTCAGATGAGCAGCAAGGCCAGCAGCAGCAAGGCCAGCAGCAGCAAGGCCAGCGGCAGCAAGGCCAGCAGCAGCAGCAGCGCCAACAAGGTCAGCAACAACAAGGCGAGCAGCAGCAATCCAAGAGCCTTCAAAAGCCTGTGCAGTTCTGGAGCCTAGACTCCTTAATGAGCATGCAGCGTGACGCCCTTTTTGGCCCCCCCCCTCCTCCCAGCTGCAGCAGCAGCAGCAGCAGCAGCAGCAGTAACAGCAAGGATCAGCCGCCCCAGCTTCCTTCTGCAGATGATTTAAATTCCTGCGCCTTCTTTCCTCTTCCCTACCCGCTACCCCCACAAAAGTACCTGCGCTCTGACATACCCTTTACATACTCCAGGCCGGAGTCCTACCAAGGTGTAGAGGATAGTCTGGGGTGTGTTATAGATGGCAAGTCAGCAGCTCGCCATGAAACCCCCACACAGAGCCTCATAAACGGCATCCCCACGGGTCAGTCTTCAGCACCGAAGTAATGATAAGAAGGTAGTTTTTGAATTTGGGCAGCCTAATAATTCTATTATTTGCTTTAGTTGAGATTACTGCTTTATTTCCTGCAAGCCTTCTCCGGATAATGTGCCCCAATTCTTTTTTCCTTTTACGTTAGCTTACCTTTTCTCGGAAGAAAGACAGTTTCATTCAAATTTGAAACGACTACCGGTATGCTACTTTGTGGATGTGTTTTTTCGATCGAAGGTAAGGTAGATCTGAGCGGAAGCTTGGAAAAAGCCTGAAACCAAACCAAAAAGAAACCGGAACGAATTAAGGGAAAAGGGCTAGGCACTCAGCCACAAAAGAGGCTACACCAAAAAATCTGGTTGGTTCAAAATAGTTAAACGAGTTTTTCGATCTAAGAGCACTTCGAAGAGATATTTCCTGTGCCACAATAGCATTTTGTGTGGTTTTGTAATTTTTGAATTATGGCGACTTGCAGGTATAATGTCCCAGTTATGTCCCCGGGAAAAACAAAAAAGTGAAAAAAACAAAACAAAACAAAACAAATGCAAATGTAATTGTTATAATCAGCAATGATGGGCAGTGGCAACACAATCGCTGAAGGGCAATGGCTACAAGACAGTGGATGCTACAAGATGTCCGCTGTGCAGGCAAGAAGGTGTGCGTCCTGGTCGCCCCTGCCATGGATGTGCGTGCAAGCATGGCAAGGGATGTGCAATGCAAGCATGTGTCATCCTGCACAAGAGACACCAGCAGCTGGGCAGCCACCGCATCATGCTTTCTGTGGGAGCGGGGAAAGCCCTTCCAACCTGGGGCATGCGGACTGCACGATGCACCCTATACCCTATAGTCCTAGATGATCCGCTGGGCAGTCTTCCTGCAAGGACGTCCGCTGAACCATCTAGCAATGGCTGAGCACTTCACGCCACTCACAAACTAGAGGTGCACAACCCTGTTCTCTCAGGTGCTTGTCATAGGGACGGTGACGGGGAGGCTGTGCCCTTCTATCTAATTTCCGTTTTGATTGTTTTGTTTTGTTTTGTTTTGTTATTTTTTCACTTTTTTGTTTTTCCCGGGGACACAACTGGGACATTATACCTGCAAGTCACCATAATATGTCTACACGTAACATCGAAGGTGATACGTTGTAGCTGCCAACCAAGCAATGGCTTCCTCCATTCTGAAGGAGATCGAAGACCTGCATGCCTTCCTTGAGCAAAAGGAATATCATCCAGGACAGCAGTTTGACTTTACATCGCCCCCAAAACAAGTTATACCAGCACCTGCTCCCGCTGGAGCCACCTATAGCAACAACAACATCAATCATGCAGAGGTGAAGAGTAGCCGGTTTAGTCAGATGCTTGCACAAAAACAGTTTTGACTCCCACTTCGCTTTCCTTGTACACTTCAAAAGCGCTTAAGAAACTGTAAGAAGAACGAGTAACCACACACTGGCAGGCTCAGAGCCCATCCTCCTTTGGACACAGACGTAGGAGGACAACCACAACAAGCTTGCATTCTGTAGTACTAGTTGGGGGCGGACCACTCACGTGCAACACACACACACACACACACACGCACACGCACACACAAACACACACACACACACACACACACGCACACACAAACAATTATGATCACGTTGAGATATTTAGACACGCGTGTGAATTTGCGTTTGTGTTAAGACAAAGGTGTATGTGTGTATATGTGCAGAGAAGCGTGGACAGATTGGGCTGTGCAATCGAAGCTGCAGAGCAGGAGATGGAGGCAGCCCTGAGGCGGACCACTGATGTGAGCAAGCTTTATCACTGTCATGACTGTCACTGGCTTCTAATGTGACAGTGTATCTGTGCTTGCATCACGCACACACACATACAAACACACACACACTCTCTCTCTTTCTCGCACACGCACACATACACACACATACATACATACAAAAATACACATACTCTTTCGCACACACACATACACACATACAAAAACACGTACGTTCTTGCACACACACGCATGCACACACGCACGCGCACACACACACACATACACACACACGCACACACACAACAGCAACACACACATACACACGCTCAGACACAGATACACATACGCACACACAAATACACAAACGTGCACACACACACACACACACACACACATACGCACACACAAATACACAAACGTGCACACACACACACACACGCACACACACACACACAGTCGCATACGCACTTTGCTTCTTTTGCAGGTGCATAAAAGTCAGTTGCGCCAAAAAGAGGTGGAACTGTCTGAGCTGCAACGGCACCTGGTTGCCAAGGTACAAAAAGCTCCATGACTCTTCTTCTTTTGGTGGAGTTTTACGGTACACGTTACCAAAGTGATTTCCATTTCCTTAATTCTTGTGGGGATTGGTTGTCACTGCCTGCGTCATGTTTCTATTTCTTGCAGGAAGTATCATGCAGGACCTGCATTTCAGGTAGACTAGACGACACATTTTACCCCCAAAACCAGTGCAGTAATGCATAATCGACCTGTCACCTCTTCTTCTTCAAGCTTTCAAATTAGCCAAACACATTTACTTAATCTCAGCATTTTGGCACATCAACAACCATAGCGCACTCATGTGTTCCTATTAGTCGAGGACTTAAAAGCAAAGTGATGTTCCCTTCACTGCATTGATGGTCTGCGCGGCACGTTTTCTACCATCACATCAAGAAATAGTGGATCAGACACGCATCATTTACGACTGCAAATGCACAAATGCAGGATCGGTGCATTGATGGTCTGCGTCACACGTTTGTTCCTACCACGGGCCCTCTTCTTGGGCACATTCGTGTACATTGGCATGCATATTTTCTTGACCATGATTGTAACTGCACACTTGCAGGACCGGTGCATCGATGGTCTGCGTGACACGTTGGCTACTACGAAACGCTCGTATGAAGGACGTGTCGCTCAATTAGAAGAGGCTTTGGGCTCTAAAACTGCACAGGTGTGTGCGTTTGTGTGAATGTGTGTGTTTGTGTGTATGTGTGCAAGAAGTATGTGCGTGTGTGCACGTGTATTTGAGTTGACTTGTCCCATTTTTGGTTTCATAAGTGTATGCCAGCCTGCAACACAGAATAAATGTACAGCACTGCTTCTTAATTACCTCAGGTGGCTGCACAGAGCCATGAAAACAAGGTTGCTGCTAATGAGCGCCAGGCAGCAATGGCACACCTTGACCGCGCTGCAGCACTGCACGAACAGGTGAGCAGTTGATGGAGATCAATCAGAAGAACGTCACACTGCCATGAAAACAAGGTCGCTGCTAATGAGCGCCAGGCAGCAATGGCACACCTTGACCGCGCTGCAGCACTGCACGAACAGGTGAGCAGTTGATGGAGATCAATCAGAAGAACGTCACACTGCCATGAAAACAAGGTCGCTGCTAATGAGCGCCAGGCAGCAATGGCACACCTTGACCGCGCTGCAGCACTGCACGGACAGGTGAGCAGTTGATGGAGATCAATCAGAAGAACGTCGCACGGCCATGCAGCGGCACTGCACCAGGTGGTGAGGAATTGATGAGGCTATTACAGCAGCAAAGTCACGAATGGGTGACAGCTGTTACAGCAGCAAAGTCACGAATGAGTCAGAGTTGATGACAGCTATTACAGCAGCAAAGTCACGAATGAGCAGGGGCAGCAGCAACAGAGTTAGGAAATCTGCTGCAATGCACGGCAGACAAGGAATGGTAAGCTAATGCATATTGATATTGAAATGGACAGAGGGGGCAAAGTCAGGAGGTTTGGCTGTTTTGCTGCACGAGCAGATGAGGATTTGATCAAGTTGAGGCTGCTTTTCTTTTCCATTGTGGCAGATGAGGAGTTTTAGGGTACCTGGTATCGAAGTGGCTCCTTTTCCTTAAATACTGTCGAGGGTTCTTATCTGTTCTGCAAGACCATTCAGGGCAGCAGGGAACAACCAGCCTAGGGCAGCAGCGGTAGAGCTTTGCCTTCCCTGCATTGGTGTGTGAACAGATGAGTAGGGTTGGCCAGAACCGTATATATACACCGTATATGACCATATATTTGGTGATTTCCCTGCCAAAAATACCGTATAGACACCGTATGTATATGGTTCTGGCCAACCCTACAGATGAGGCATTGGAGTTCAGTAACAGCCATGGTGCATTGGTTTTGCAGACCATGGTCTTGCAGCAGCACTGCACAAACGGTTAGTGGATCGTGGTCATGCAGCACACACACACACACACACACAGCACTGCACACGCTTTTTTGTATGGGTTGTGTCTATGCAGCAGCACTGCACAAATGATTTTGATGCGGCCTGCTGCAGCTCTGCACAAACAGCCGTCTGACTGTGGATTGTGGCCTTGCAGCAGCACCGCGCAACTAAGCTGTAGCCTGCTGAAGCGCCACACAAAACAAACACACACACACACACACGCACACACACAACACACACGAACACACACACAACACACACACAAACAGGCGGTTGTTTGTGGCCATGCAGCAGCACCGCACAAATGATTCTGCTGTAGCCTGCTGAAGCGCCACACAAAACACACACACACACAACACACACGTACACACACGCAACACACACACACACACAACACACACACACAAACAGGCGGTTGGTTGTGGCCATGCAGCAGCACCGCACAACTAACTAAGCTGTAGCGCCACACAAATGATGTTGTGACAATAAGGTTGGCCAGGACCGTATATATACACCGTATATGACCGTATATTTGGTGATTTCCTTGCCAAAAATACCGTATATACACCGTATATATATGGTTCTGGCCAACCCTATGTAACAAGAATGTCCAGCAGCAGTCAAGCTGTCGAATGCCACGGTCTAAGCGTTAAGTGTGGTTTGTAATGTGCTGGCCAGAACCATACAGACAAAGTTTTAACGTTTAAACAAACCATACAGACAAGGTATAAACATGCCTAGCCGTCGCACGTTTTGACTGATGGCTTTATCTGTAAACTCTGTAGACGTGTAAGCACGGCACTTTTGGGGTAGTTAAACGAGCATACGGTCAACGTACAACAGCATAACTTCAAACAGCATCAATTCCATAAGCTGAGGGTATATGCGACCAGGATAGGTAAGGCAAGGTAAACCTCGGCATTGGTTCAAGGCGTAATTTTCTTTCGCCTTTTAAAGTAAGGTAAGGTAAGGATACATCGCTATATACCCTATATGCGACCGGAACAGGCTTTTGCTACTAGGGCACACTACCAGTATATCCGATGCCAGTATATCCGTTGCCAGTACATTTGCTGATGGTGTGTACGCTACCAGTATATTTGCTACCAGTATGTTCGCTGCCAGTATATACGTAGGGTTGGCCAGAACTGTATATCTGCACTGTATATGACCGTATATATTATATATGGTGATTTCCCTGCTAAAAACCGCTGCCAGTATATACGTAGGGTTGGCCAGAACCGTATATCTGCACTGTATATGACCGTATGTATGGTGATTCCCCTGCTAAAAACACCGTATGTACCCCGTATATACCTATAAATGTATGGCTCTGGCCACCCTATATATACAAAACCAGTAGGGCACTGCCGTGCTGGGCTAGCAGTGTACACTGTGTGGGGGCACATTCACGTCGTGTGTGTAACCTCTGTGCGTATTATTTGTTGGGACCTATAGGTTGAGCAGCCATGCCAGGCTGGAGGCCTTTGTAATTGGTTTAAACTAAACTAAACTAACCTCTGTGCGTATGTATTTGTGTAACCTATTTGTGTAACCTCTGTGCGTGTGTATTTGTGTAACCTATTTGTGTAACCTCTGTGCGTGTGTATTTGTGTAACCTATTTGTGTAACCTCTGTGCGTGTGTATTTGTGTAACCTATTTGTGTAACCTCTGTGCGTGTGTATTTGTGTAACCTATTTGTGTAACCTCTGTGCGTATGTATTTGTGTAACCTATTTGTGTAACCTCTGTGCGTGTGTATTTGTGTAACCTATTTGTGTAACCTCTGTGCGTATGTATTTGTGTAACCTATTTGTGTAACCTCTGTGCGTATGTGTATGCAGGAGGTGGCACAGCAGCGAGCGCGACAGGCTCACAAGCTGGAGCAGCAACGCACCCTTCATGAGCACCAGGTGAGGTGCAGGTCTGCTTAAATTTGAAGCACATTTCTTGGTGCTTGCTACTACAAACCATGTCGGTGATCTAGGGCCGAGGAAGTGGATGCATGCAAAGTTGAGGAGCAGTTTGTGCGCTGTGGCGTACGATCTAAGTGCCAAACCGCAGGGGCACGTATTTCCGCACATTGCCAGTTTTTCCGTTGCTCTGGATTTGCAGTGAAATCACAGCAGGTGGGGTTGGCTATGCTGGAACCATACATATGTGGATAATCCATCAGGCATGCATCTGCACTCATAAAAACAAGGTATGCATTGCAGTATAACACAAGCAACAACAGTCAAGGTTTGGGTCTGAGCGCTACGGCACACAACCCCCTGGTCCACATTAATTTCTTTCTAATTGTTTGCGCAGTGGGGGGTTGCCTGGTGCGGGCACCTAAGTAACCCTCTCCCTTAATCATGCTGGCTGTGTCATCACTACCAGCGGAGTCTTTTCTTTTCTTTCGATAAGGACAACCGTACACAATGTCCTGTATATTGGTATTTGGAATGGATATATGGTACCAGATACACATATGCATAAGGACAACCGTACACGATGCGATGCCATGTCCGTAAAGTCCGCGGTTCTGGCTAACCCTAAATTCAATGCTCATCACGAACTGGGCTCACTCAGGAACCTCACTCAGAACGCATGACTAGGAATGGCCAGAACCATATATGTACGGTGTGTATACGGTAGTTTTGGCAGGGAAATCACCTAATATACGGTCACATACGGTGTATATACACTGTCCTGGCCAACCCTATGCATGACAGACTCCACAAAGAGCTGTGCTACGTTCCTGGTGAGCGCCACACGAACAAGGAACAGACACAAATAAATTCAATGCTCATCACGAACTGGGCTCACTCAGGAACCTCACTCAGAATGCATGACTAGGAATGGCCAGAACCATATATGTACGGTGTGTATATGGTATCTTTGTGGTATTGATGGCAGGGAAATCACCAAATATACGGTCACATACGGTGTATATATATGGTCCTGGCCAACCCTATGCATGACAGACTCCACGAAGAGCTGTGCTACGTTCCTGGTGAGGTTCCGCACGAACAAGGAACAGACACAAATACGATCTCATGCGTTTGTGTTGTTTGCTTGCCAGGTGGCGGAGCTGCGTGCGCTGAATGGAGAACTCACCCAAGCTGCACGTTCACGTGCGGATGAGGCAGCGAGGGCACAGGTGTGAGCGCTTTTCAAGCTTCCGTCAGATGCCCCCTGAGGCATATATAGCGACTGTCCTTACCTTACCTTACCTTACCTTAGCCTCGTGTACGTCCGTGTTTGGCTGCCCGGTGGTCAGAAACCGATAAAGAAGAAAAATGCAATGAATGCAATACTGCGTCTCCATCACGCTGTTCATGAAGGGCGTGCCCGTCAGGAGGATGATCCTAGCTGAACAGGCTACTGACCTGATTCACTTGGATTGAAACGAGGAAGGTGTTGGAGTTGCCTGCTGGTGTGCAGCGAAGCAGCAAGAGCTCAGATACGCGCTGCGCTTCTTGGTTTGGCAGTTGGAGCTGGGATGGAAAGCTGAAAAAGGAAGCTGGGCTTTTTTGTCTGGCAGTTAGAGCTAGGAAAGAAAGTCGAGAAGAAGATATGCGCTCTGTTATTTGGTAGCTAGAGCTAAGAAAGAATGCTGAGAAAAAAAGAGTATCTGGCTTCGGTACTTGGTAGCTAGAGCTGTGAAGGAAAGCTGAGAAGAAAATATGCGCTTTGTTACTTGGTAGCTAGAGCTGGGAAGGAATGCTGCAAAGATAATCTGTGTTTTTTGTTTGGTAGCTAGAGCTGGGAAAGTAGCTATGGAAGCAGAGTGGCGAGTGGCGGCTCTTTGCTTGTGAGCAAAACTGTGAGAGCCTTTTTGGGAAACTGGACACGTTGGTATCTTCAATTGGCTGCATGTCACTTAAGTAGGTTTGACCAGAACCATTTATATTATATATACGGTGTGTGTACGGTATTTTTAGCAGGGAAATTATAAATGTACGGCCATACTCGGTGTATATACACGGTTCTGGCCGACCCTACACTCAAGTAAAAGCTAATCATTTATGTGTGGGTAGGGCACATGCTTAGGGTTGGCCAGAATCGTATATACATCGTATTTGACTGTATATTTGGTGATTTCCCTGCCAAATATACATCATAAATATATGGTTCTGGCCAACTCTTCACACGCTTTAGGTCTTCTGTCCACGTTGGCTCCCTTCTAGGGTGTGTGGGCAAGGGGTTACAAGGATGGCCTACAGCCCGAGACTCTGGCTGATGACATATACTTTAACTGTAACACACACACACACACATACACACACACACACATACACGCACACACACACACACGGAAGTTGGCTGCCGCGCCTCTCCTCCCGAGGACTGGGAAGTCTGCTCTGGCTAGTAGCAATGAATAGATCACAAGGGGGTTACAAGGGGTTACAAGGATGGCCTACAGCCCGAGACTCTGGCTGATGACATATACTTTAACTGTAACACACACACATACACACACACACACACATACACGCACACACACACACACGGAAGTTGGCTGCCGCGCCTCTCCTCCCGAGGACTGGGAAGTCTGCTCTGGCTAGTAGCAATGAATAGATCACAAGGGGGTTACAAGGGGT